>Ga0209023_10005035_pt1 | contig 14660 bp, 14 predicted proteins | sample LakOneMetagenome_FD_187468 | JGI IMG/M metagenome (GOLD analysis project Ga0209023, IMG submission 187468) | Freshwater and sediment microbial communities from Lake Erie, Canada (SPAdes) (version 2) | ecosystem: Environmental > Aquatic > Freshwater > Lentic | place: Lake Erie, Canada...
GCGCTGAGGCGTTCGCCGTAGCGCGCGCCGGTGCGCAGGATGGCCAGCAGGCGGATGGCGGCGCTGGGCAGCAGCACATTGAAGGCCTGGGCGCTGGCCAGTCCCGCCAGACCGGCCAGGGCCGAGGCGGTGATGAACCAGCCCGACAGGCCCAGCAGCAGGGTCGAGGCGCCCCCGACGACGGCGGCGCAGGCGGCGGCCAGCATCAGGCCCTCGGCATGGCGGCGACGTTGGGCGCGGATCAGGGCCTGAAGCGGCGAGGCGCTCATGTCAGTCTCACCACGTGGTCGGCCAGGTCGGCCACGGCCTGCGAGTGGGTGGCGATCAGGGTGGTGCGACCCATGGCGGCCTCGCGGAGGGCGGCCAGCAGGTCGGCCTCGGCGGCGGCGTCGAGATTGGCGGTGGGCTCGTCCATCAGCAGGATCGGCGCGGGTTTCAGGATGGCGCGGGCCAGGGACAGCCGCCGGCGCTCGCCGCCCGACAGTCCGCCGCCGCGTTCGTCCAGCCAGGCGTCGAGGCCGCCCGGCCGCATGGCCAGGGCGCCGGCCAGGCCCACGCGCTGGGCGGCGACCTCGATCTGCTCGCGGGTCGCGTCGCGGTGGGCCAGGGCGATGTTGTCGGCCAGCGAGCCCGGCGTGATCAGCGGATGCTGGCCGGCCCAGGCGATCTGGCCCGACAGCGCGCCAAGCTCCGCCAGCGGGCGGCCGTCGATCAGCACCGCGCCGGCGCTGAGCGGCGCCAGGTCGAGCAGCAGGTTCAGAAGGGAGGTCTTGCCGGAGCCGCTGGGACCCAGCAGGGCGACGATCTTTCCGGCCGGGATCTCCAGGTTGAAGTCCCCCAGCGTCGGCGCGTCGGCGTCGGGATAGTGGACGCTCACCCCGCTGAATCGGATCATGGGCGGCGCGGTCAGAGTCGGCGCGGCCGGGCGCGGCTGCGGGCAGGGCAGGGCGATCAGGCTGGCGGTCGCGGCCTCGGCGGCCTGACGGTCGTGATAGGCGGCGGCCAGGCGGCGCATCGGCAGATAGACCTCCGGCGCCAGCGCCAGCACGAAGAAGGCGCGCTTGAGGTCCAACTGCTCCGGAACCGGGAAGGGAAGAAGGCGCAGCAGGTTGAAGCCGCAATAGACCGCCACCAGGGCCACCGACAGGGCGGCGAAGAATTCCAGCGCGCCGGACGAGAAGAACGCCACCCGCAGGACGCGAATGGTGCGGGTCGCCAGCTCGTCGGCGGAGCGGGCCAGGTCGCGCGTGATCCGGCTTTCGGCCTGGAAGGCCAGCACCACGGGCAGGGCACGCACACGGTCGAGAAACAGGCCCGACAGACGCTCCAGCGCGATGAACTGGGCGCGGGATTCGGCCGCCGCCGCCGTGCCCGCCAAGGCCATGGCGATGATGAAGGGGATCAGGGCTCCCAGCAGAATGCCGGCGGCGATCGGGCTGGCGACGGCGGCGACAGCGATCAGGGCCAGCGGCGTGGCGGCCGCCGAGAACCGCGCCGGGAGAAAGCGTGAGACATGGCCGTCCAGCGCCTCGACACCCTCGACGACGGCGGTGGTCGCATCGCCGCTCGACATCGCGGCGCCGGGCCTGCGACCGATCAGCGCGGCGGCGGCGTCGTGGCGGGCGGCGGCCTTGACCAGGGCGGCGGCTCTCGCGCCGGCTTCCCCTGCCAGCTTGGCCATGACGCCGCGAGCGATCATGGCGACGGCCAGCAGCGCCAGCCATCCCTGAAAGTCCCGCCCCGTGGCCAGGGCGTCGATGGCGCAGGCCAAGGCGGCGGCGAAGGCGACGGCTGCCGCCCCATCCAGCAGGATCCACGCGCGAGCGTGGCGCATGGGGGCGGCGCCGGCCCTGGCGAGGCTCTTCAATCTTATCGCGACCTGAGAGGGGCCAGCGATAAGCGCTGGACGAGCTTGCATGGGTTCAGTGTAGTTTGCCCGCGTCCGTCGGCCTTGATCTGGATCAAGGTCTTCGCGGCCGGACCGGCCTAGGGCAGTGCTCTCGGTCGGCGTGATCATTCGCCGTCCGTTTCGGAGCTGTGCATGGACCCCGCCGTCGTCGATCTCTCGAGGCTGCAGTTCGCGCTGACCGCGCTGTACCACTTCCTGTTCGTGCCTCTGACCTTGGGGCTCTCGTTCATGCTCGTCATCATGGAGAGCATCTACGTGATGACCAAGCGTCCGATATGGCGGACGACCACGCGGTTCTGGGCCGGGCTGTTCGGAATCAACTTCGCCCTGGGCGTGGCCACGGGCCTGACCATGGAATTCCAGTTCGGCATGAACTGGTCCTACTACTCTCACTATGTCGGCGACATCTTCGGCGCGCCGCTGGCGATCGAGGGGCTGATGGCCTTTTTCCTCGAAGCCACCTTCGTCGGCCTGATGTTCTTTGGCTGGGACAAGCTGTCCCGCGTCGGCCACCTGGCCGTGACCTTCCTGGTCGCCATCGGCACCAACTTCTCGGCCCTCTGGATCCTGGTCGCCAATGGCTGGATGCAGAATCCCGTGGGCGCCGCGTTCAATTCCGACACCATGCGTATGGAGGTCACCGACTTCCGGGCCGTGCTGTTCAACCCTGTGGCCCAGGCCAAGTTCGTCCACACCGTCAGCGCCGGCTACACCATCGCCGCCGTCTTCGTGCTGGGGGTCTCGGCCTGGTACCTGCTGAAGGGCAAGCACATCGGCGTCGCCAAGCGCTCGATGACGGTCGCTGCGGCCTTCGGCCTGGCCTCGTCCCTGTCGGTCGTCGTGCTGGGCGACGAGAGCGGCTACGCCCTGACCGACAACCAGAAAATGAAGTTGGCCGCGCTGGAAGCCATGTGGGAGACCGAGCCCGCCCCGGCCGGCCTGACCGCCTTTGGCATCCCCAGCCTGGCGGACCGCAAGACCCACTATGAGGTCAAGATTCCCTATGTGCTGGGCCTGATCGCCACGCGCAGCATCGACAAGCCGGTCGCCGGCATCTTCGAGCTGGTCGCCACCGCCGAGGACCGCATCGAGTCCGGGGTGATCGCCTATGGCGCGGTCGAAGCGCTGAAGGCCAATCCCAAGGACATGACCGCCCGCGCGACGTTCGAACTGCATCGCCGCGACCTGGGCTATGGCCTGCTGCTCAAGCGCTATGTCTCCGATCCGCGCATGGCCGACGCCGCCACGATCAAGAAGGCCTCCTGGGACACCGTGCCCAATGTGCCGGTGATGTTCTGGGCGTTCCGGATCATGGCGGGCACGGGCCTGCTGATGATCGCCCTGTTCGCCACCGCCTTCGTGCTGGTCACCCTGCGCAAGCACCAGACCAAATGGTTCCTGGTCCTGGCCGTCTGCGCCATCCCGCTGCCGTGGATCGCCACCGAGTTGGGCTGGATTCTGGCCGAGGTCGGTCGCCAGCCCTGGGCGGTTGAGGGCGTGCTGCCCACCTTCCTGGGCGCGTCCAGCCTGAGCGTCGCCCAGCTGTGGACCACCATCGTCGCCTTCACCCTGCTGTATGGCGGGCTGGCGGTGGTCGAGGTCGGGCTGATCCTGCGTCACATCAAGAAGGGCCCCTTCGCCGAGCAGGAGGCGTTCGCCGCTTCCCCCGCCGGCGAACCGGCCGTCGCCTGAGGAATGACCGTCATGGAACTTCCAATCGACTACGCGACCCTGCGGGTCATCTGGTGGGCGCTGATGGGCATCCTGCTCATCGGCTTCGCCCTCACCGACGGCTTCGACATGGGCGTCGGCGCATTGCTGCCCTTCGTCGCCAAGACCGACCAGGAGCGTCGCATGGTGATCAACACCATCGGGGCGACCTGGGAAGGCAACCAGGTGTGGTTCATCCTGGGCGGCGGCGCGATCTTCGCGGCCTGGCCGTTTGTCTATGCGGTCAGCTTCTCGGGCTTCTACCTGGCCATGTTCCTGGTGCTGGCGGCGATGATCCTGCGGCCGGTGGGCTTCAAGTACCGCTCCAAGCGGCCTGACCCGCGCTGGCGGTCGTTCTGGGACTGGGCGCTGTTCACCGGCGGCTTCGTGCCGGTGCTGGTGTTCGGCGTGGCGGTGGGCAACGTCCTGCAGGGCGCGCCCTTCCGCTTCGACAGCGATCTGCGGATCTCGTATCTGGGCTCGCTGCTGGGCCTGTTCTCACCCTTCGCCCTGCTGTGCGGCCTGCTGTCGGTCTCGATGCTGGTCCTGCACGGCGCGGCCTGGCTGACCGTCAAGGGCGAGCCTGGACCTGTCACCGAACGCGCCCGCCGCTTTGGCGAGATCGCCGGCCTGGCCAGCATCGTCCTGTTCGCCGCCGGCGGCTTCTATGTCGCCTTCGGCGGACTGGGCTTCCGGCTGGAAGGCCTGACCGACGCGGCCGGCCCCTCCAATCCGTTGCGGACCGCCGTCGTCTCCGCGCCCGGCGCCTGGCTGGACAACTATGTGCGCCACGGCTGGATGATCCTGGCGCCGGTGCTGGGCTTTGTCGGTGCAGGCCTGGCCCTGCTGGGCCTGAGGCTGGACAAGGCGGCGCTGTCGTTCACCGGATCGACGGCCTCGACCCTGGGGGTGATTTCGACCGTCGGCCTGTCGATGTTCCCGTTCATCCTGCCCAGCGCCATCGACCCGCGCTCGAGCCTGACGGTGTGGAACGCCTCGTCCAGTCACCTGACGCTGTTCATCATGCTGATCTGCACGGTGATCTTCCTGCCGCTGGTGCTGCTCTACACCGCCTGGGTCTACAAGGTTCTGTGGGGACGCAGCACCACGGACGCCCTGACCACCAACCCCGACCTCTACTGAGGAGACGAGACGATGTGGTATTTCGCTTGGATCCTGGGCCTGGGCCTGGCCGTCGCCTTCGGCGTGCTCAACGGCGTCTGGTACGAATTCAACCTGTCAGATGACGGCGATGAGGGCCTGTCCGAACCTTGAGCACCACGAGGGCGCGACAAACGATCGCGCCCTTTCCGGCCTCACCGTTAACCGTTGCTAAAGAGCGGATCGGCTCTTGTGTCAGCGTGGCCCGGGGCGCGTGAAGATCGCGACCTGACGCCGTGAACCGTATTCAGGGGACCTATCCATGACCGATCAAGCCGAACCGGCCCTTGAGCTGATCTCCTTCTGCATTGGCGAGCAGGAGTTCTGCATCGACGTGAAGACCGTCCGCGAAATCCGCGGCTGGACTCCGGCGACGCCGATCCCGCACGCCCCGTCCTATCTGCGCGGGGTCATCAACCTGCGCGGCGCGATCATGCCGGTCATCGACCTGCGCAACCGCCTGGGCCTGGGCGTCACCATCCCCGAGACCCGCCACGTGATCGTGGTCGTGGAATGCCAGGACCGCCTGGCCGGCATCCTGGTGGACGCCGTCAGCGAGACCTTCACCGTGTCGCGCGACCACCTTCAGCCGGCTCCCGACCTCGGCGTCGAGGAGCTGCGCTTCATCCAGGCGATCATCTCGATGGAAAACCGCCTGATCACCTATCTGCGCATGAACGACGTGTTCCCGGCCGTCATCCGCGAAGCGGCCTAAGCGCCAGCCCTACCGGTTTCAAAAAGCCGCCGTCCGCACCCGCGGGCGGCGGCTTTTTCGTGTCCTAGGCCTTGCGGACGATCAGGGCGGCCGCGGCGTGGAAGCCGGCCTCGGCCTCGGCGGCGGCGGCGACGCCCGCGTGACGGTCAGCGGCGACGCTCATGGCCGCCCGGCCCGTCGTGGGGGCGGCGTAGCTGGCCGAGACCCGGCGGGCGTCCTGGGCGCGCAGCGTGGCGTTCGAGGCCTGGGTCTCGTGCCAGGTCGCCAGCTGGTCGGCGGTCAGCCGGCCCTCGGGCGATGCGTCGGCATGAGGCATGACCTCGCCGAAGCCCAGGGCCACGAAGCCGTGGATGACGCCGTAGTCTTCTTCCGAAAGTACAAATGTAATCTGACGTTCTTCGATCTGGCCTGTATAAACTTCACTTTCCGGGTCGAATTCGCGCAGCACCAGGATGTCGCCGACCGAGAAGTCGCGGTCGTTGCGGCGGATCTCGAAGCGCTTCTTGCCCGAGCGGACAGCGGCGAAATACTGCGGCCAGGTCTTCAGTTCGTGGCGGTGCATGGTCTTGGCCTTCGTATGCGCATCGAGTCGGGACAAATGGGATCGTGGGTGTCGAACGCCAGACCCTAGCGGAGGATTAATCCCGCCGCACGCGGCTGTGGAGCATCCTTGACGCAGGGGAGCCGTTTGACGGCCGGAATAACGCTGATACGCTTTACTGAACAACGATAAGTCAGGGGCGGGACATGACGGGCAAGCTTCCCAAGGCGTGCATCATCGGGGCGGGCTGCAGCGGCTTCACCACGGCCAAGCGGCTCAAGGACGTGGGCGTGTCCTATGACTGCTTCGAGATGTCCGACGACATCGGCGGCAACTGGTACTTCAAGAACCCCAACGGACTGTCGGCCTGCTACGAGAGCCTGCACATCGACACCAGCAAGTGGCGTCTGGCCTTCGAGGATTTCCCGGTCCCGGCCGACTGGCCCGACTTTCCCCATCACGCCCAGCTGCACCAGTACTTCAAGGACTATGTCGACCACTTCGGCCTGCGCGAGACCATCACCTTCAACACCCGGGTCGAGACCGCTCGCCGCACCAGCGACGGCCTGTGGGCGGTGACGCTGGGCAGCGGCGAGACGCGGCTCTACGACGTGCTGTTCGTCTGCAACGGCCACCACTGGGACCCGCGCATGCCCGACTATCCGGGCGAGTTCGACGGCGTCGCCTTCCACGCCCACGCCTATAGCGACCCGTTCGACCCCGTCGACATGCGCGGCAAAAACGTCGTGGTGGTGGGCATGGGCAATTCGGCCATGGATATCGCCAGCGAGCTGGCCCAACGCCCGATCGCCAAAAACCTGTGGGTCTCGGCCCGGCGCGGGGTCTGGGTGTTTCCGAAATATCTGAACGGCAAGCCGGCCGACAAGTCGGCCCTGCCGGCCTGGATGCCGCGCAAGCTGGGCCTGGCCTTGTCGCGGTCGGTGCTGAAGAAGACCATCGGCCGGATGGAAGACTACGGCCTGCCCAAGCCCGATCATGAACCGCTGGAAGCCCACCCTTCGGTGTCCGGCGAGTTCCTGACCCGGGCCGGCTGCGGCGACATCAAGTTCAAGCCGGCGATCACGGCGCTGGAGGGGCCCAATGTGCGGTTCGCCGACGGCAGCGTGGAACAGGTGGACGCCATCGTCTTCGCCACGGGTTACAAGATCAGCTTCCCGTTCTTCGACGATCCGGCCATCCAGCCCGGCGCCGATCACCGCTTCCCGCTGTTCAAGCGGATGATGAAGCCGGATGTGCCCAACCTGTTCTTCATGGGGCTGGCCCAGCCCCTGCCGACGCTCGTGAACTTCGCTGAGCAGCAAGCCAAGCTGGCCGCCGCCTATCTGGCGGGGACCTATGCGCCGCCGTCGGCCGATGAGATGGACCGGATCACCGCGAAGGACGAGGTCCGCCATCTGGGGCAGTTCTACGCCTCGGCGCGGCATACGATTCAGGTGGATTTCAATGTCTATTGCGCGGACCTGAAGAAGGAGATCGCGCGCGGGGAGAAGCGGGCGAAGGCGGCGGGGAACCGGCTGCCGGTGGCGGCGCGGGCTGAGGGCAAGGTGGTTTCGACCGTCTCGGCGTGAACCCCCTTCCCCCTTTGATGGGGGAAGGGTTGGGGATGGGGGTGACACCGCTTCCGAAAAGAGCGAGGCCTTGCCACTATCCGCCGCCGCATCACCCCCAACCCCGCCCTTCCCCCATCGAGGGGGAAGGGAGAATTAGAGAGCCATGCCCAGGATCGACCTCGACAAGGACACCCGCGCCAAGCTGACCGACGGCCTGTCGCGCTATCTGAAAGACGAGCTGGATCTGGAAGTGAAGGGCTTTGACGCCCAGTTCCTGCTCGACTTCATCACCGAGCGGCTGGGGCCGTACTATTACAATCAGGGCCTCCACGACGCCCAGGCGCTGTTCGCCAAGAAGATCGAGAGCATTACCGACGCGGTGTACGAGCTGGAGCAGCCGACGAAGGGGTTCTGAGCGGGGCGGCTTGGCTCCCCCAGCGTCAGCATTGACCCCCGGCGCGCCAGGCGCATCATCCGTGAACGGCGATCAGTCTGCACATGAGGCGGCGACGCGCGGGAGGGAACAGCATGGCGATCGTGGCCCGCGCGGCGAAGGTCTTGCCCCATGCGGCGGAATGAGGCTCAAATCATGACGGGGCGTCACGATCGCCTCGTTCCTGAGTCGCGTTTGATGTCGAATATCGCCTATTTCCCCGCGGCGCCGGTCGTCGACGACCGGCCCGGCAAGCGCGAGCGGACCAAGGTCGCCAACCGCCAGGCCATACTGGATGCGGCGCGGGAAGTGTTCGGCGACCTGGGCTATGACGGCGCCACGGTGCGCGACATCATCCGCCGCACCGGCCTCGCCTCGGGCACTTTCTACAACTATTACAAGTCCAAAGAGGAAGTGTTCGACGCCCTGGCCGACGACGGCGCGCGCCGGTTCCGGCCCCTGCTGCGCGAGCAGGTCGAGAAGGCGGTCGATTTCCAGTCGTTCCTCAGCGGCGCGATCCTGGCCTATTTCCAGTTCGTGGCCACCGAGCAGGAGACCTGGCGGCTGAACCGCCCGGCCGGCGAGCCGATCCCCCACGCCCGCGCCACGCCCGAGATCGTGGCGGTGTTCGACGAGGTGCGCGAAGGCTTCGCCAAGGTGCTGGCCCTGGAGCACGCGCCCGCCGTCGACCTGGACTATCTGACCGCCGCCTGCATCGCCGTGGCCCGCGAGGTCAGCGACAAGATGCTGGAGCGCCGCCCCGTCGACACCGCCGGCGCGGCCGAGTTCGCCATCAAACTGATCCTGGGCGGTCTGCCCGCCCTTCCCAAACTCTAGCGCCCGTTCGGAGCTCGCATGGCTGACGTCCAGAAGTTCGTCCTGAAGACCATCCTGTCCCTGCCCAGCCCTATCCTGCGGGCCATGTCCGGTGGCGGGGTGGTCTATCGCGGCGGCCGCACCCTGGACCCGCGCTTCCAGTTCTTCGCCCACGCGGCCCAGAAGATGCCGTCGATGACGACCCTGCCGCCCGACGTGGCGCGCGAGGCCAGCGCCAAGGGCCTAGGCGCGGTGTCGGGCCCGCCGGAGCCGGGTGTGCGCACCGAGAGCCTGTCGATCGACGGGCCGGGGGGGCAGCTTCCGCTGCGCGCCTATCGTCCGGCCGAGCAGGACGCCGACGCGCCCCTGATCGTCTTCGCCCATTTCGGCGGCGGGGTGATCGGGGATCTGGAGACCTGCCACGCCTTCTGCGGCATCCTGGCCCGCATCGCCAAGACCGCCGTGCTGTCAGTCGACTATCGCCTGGCGCCCGATCACCGCTTTCCGGCGGGTCTGGATGACGTGCTGGCCGCCTATCGCTGGGGCCGCGACAACGCCGCCCGCTTCGGGGCCCGGCCGGGGACGGCGGCCATCGGCGGCGACTCGATGGGCGGCAACTTCGCGGCCATCGTCGCCCAGGAGATGCAGCGCACGGGCGAGGCCCAGCCGGCCGTGCAGATCCTGATCTATCCCGCTGTCGACGTGGCCAGCGAGACGGCCTCGATGAGCACCTATGCCGACGCCTATCCGCTGAGCCGGCCGATCATGGACTGGTTCATGGGCCACTATATGGGCCCCGACGCCGATCCGGCCGATCCACGCCTGTCGCCCAACAAGGCGGCCGATCTCTCGGGCCTGGCCCCGGCCGTGGTCATCACCGCGGGCTTTGATCCGCTGGTCGACCAGGGCGAGGCCTATGCCAAGCGCCTGCAGGCCGCCGGGGTGCCGGTGACCTATCGCTGCTATGACAGCCTGGCCCACGGCTTCACGGCCTTCACCGGCGCGGTTCCGGCGGCCGACGCCGCCTGCCGCGAGGTGGCGCGGCTGGTGCGCGAGGCGTTCGTGGCGGGACCCGATAAGTAGGACGGGCGGAGACCGGATAGTCCGGATAACTCCACACCAAACCCCCACAAATATCCGCTCTCCCCGGCGAAAGCCGGGGCCCAGATTCATCCAGAGAGGCTGGGATGACGCGCCTTCGGACTGAGTTAGGCGCGCCGACCGCTCTGGGTTCGATCTGGATCCCGGCTTTCGCCGGGAAGAGCGGGGGAAGAGAGTGCCGATGAGCTCCACCATGCGCGCCCTGGTCGTCGAGAATCTGGCCCCCGACTACGCCGGCTGCGCGGTCCGCGAGGTCGCCGTCCCGACGCCCGGCCCCGGCGAGGTGCTGGTCAGGGTCAAGGCCGCCAGCGTCAACTTCCCCGACCTGCTGATGACCCGGGGCGAATACCAGTTCAAGCCGCCCACGCCTTTCACCCCGGGCCTGGACCTGGCCGGCGAGGTCGCGGCGCTGGGGCAGGGGGTCTCGGGCTTTTCCGTGGGTGACGCGGTTGTGGGCGGCGCGCGGCTGGGGGCTTTCGCGCAGTATGCGGTGGTCTCGGCCGAGGCCCTGAAGCCCAAACCCGAGCGTCTGTCGTTCGCGCAGGCCGCCGCCTATGGCGCGGCCTATCTGACCGCCTATGTCGCCCTGGTGCGCCGCGCGCGGATTGAGCCGGGCGACTGGGTGCTGGTGCATGGCGCGGCCGGCGGGGTGGGTCTGGCGGCGGTGGACCTGGCCAAGGCGCTGGGGGCCAAGGTGATCGCCGCCTCGGCCTCCGACGACAAGCTGGCGGCCATCCAGGCGCTCTATGCGCCTGACGCTGTCGTCAACGTCACCGGCGGCTTTCGCGAGAAGGTGAAAGCCATCACCGGCGGGCGCGGGGCCGACATCATCTATGACCCCGTGGGCGGCGACGTGTTCGACGAGAGCGTGCGCTGCATCGCCTTTGACGGCCGGCTGCTGGTGATCGGCTTCACCTCGGGGCGGATTCCGACGGTCTCGGTCAATATGCCGCTGATCAAGGGCTTCTCGGTGATGGGCGTGCGGGCCGGGGAATATGGCCGGCAGTTCCCGGAGAAGGGCCGCGAGAACGGCGAGGCGGTGTGGCGCATGGCGAACGACGGCGTGATCGCGCCGCATGTCCACGCCGAACTGCCGCTTGACCGCTGGCGCGAGGCGTTCGATCTGCTGGCCGAGCGCAGGGTCGTGGGCAAGGCGATCATCCGGCCGGACCAGTAAAAAGCTGTCATCCCGGCCAAGCGCGAAGCGCGCCGAGCCGGGACCGCCGGAAACGCAGGCGCATGCCGCGGTCCCGGCTCTTCGCTACGCTACGGCCGGGATGACAGTTTCAGCGGCCGACTCAGGTTGACAGCCGCAGCCCGTTCCCTTATCCACCGCCCCTCACTCGCGGAGGCCTTGCGGCCCTCGCGTCCCATTATTATCGGAGCCACCTCGTGAAGCGGACATTCCAGCCGTCGAAGCTCGTGCGAGCCCGCCGTCACGGCTACCGCGCGCGTATGGCCACCAAGAACGGCCAAAAGATCGTTGCGCGTCGCCGCGCCAAGGGCCGTAAGCGCCTGACGGCCTAAGAACGGCTCACCCCGTTCTTTCTCCCGCTTCGGCGGGGGGCACAGACCATGATAAAAGCCGCCTTTTCCCAGAGCCTGACCTCAGGTTTTCGCCGGAAAGGGCGGCTTTTTTCATGACCGCGATCCAGCCAGCGGATGCGGTGAAGATCGAGCGCCTGAAAAAGCGCCCCGATTTCCTGAAGGCCGCCAAGGCTCCGGCCCTGTCGCGCGGCGCCGTCTTCATGCAGATGCGCGCCCGGCTCGACGATGATCCCCTGATCCGCGTGGGTTTCACCGCCACCAAGAAGGTCGGCGGCTCGGTCGAGCGCAATCGCGCCAAGCGCCGCCTGCGCGAGGCCGCCAGACTGTTGCTACCCCTTCATGGTCGTCCCATGTACGACTATGTATTCATCGCGCGCGGCGGCACCCGCACCCGCGAATGGGGGCGTTTGCTTGACGATGTGAAAACCGCGCTGATAAGCCTCGCGGCCGAACATGATCGCGCGGAGGCTCGGGCCAGGCTGGCTCAATCCGCTGATCTTCCCAAAGACCCGTCTTCAGACGCTCACGCGCCCGATCCCTCCGTTTCCGGTTAAGTCATCCATGCAGAACGACAACAAAAACACGTTGATGTTCATCGTCAGCGCGTTCGCGATCCTGATCGGGTACCAGTTCTTCATCCTGGGCCCGAACCAGAAGAAGGTCGAAGCCGAGCTGAAGGCCAAGAAGGCGGCCGAGGCCCAGATGGCCGCGACCCAGCCTGGCGTGGTGCTTGGCCCCGACGGTCGTCCCGCGCCGCTGAAGCTGTCGCGCGACGCCGCCAAGGCTCAGAGCCCGCGCGTCGCCGTCGATACGCCGGCCCTGTCGGGTTCGATCTCGCTGAAGGGCGGCCGCATCGATGACCTGTGGCTGAAGAAGTACGCCCAGACGACCAAGAAGGCCTCGCCGCCGGTCGAGCTGTTCCGCCCCGAGGGCGCCGAGCACGCCTGGTTCGCGGACTTCGGCTGGGCCGGCGCCAACCTGCCGGGCCTGCCCGACAGCCGCACCGTCTGGACCGCCGCGCCGGGCCAGACCCTGACCCCGACCTCGCCGGTGGTCATGACCTATGACAACGGCCTGGGCCTGGTCTTCACCCGCACCATCTCGGTCGACGCCGATGCGATGTTCACCGTCGCCGACAGCGTCCGCAACCAGGGCGCCCAGACCCTGTCCCTGGCCCCCTACGCCACGGTGCAGCGCCAGGGCATCCCGGCTGACCTGGGCAAGAACCAGATCGTCCACGAAGGCGCCATCGGCGTGTTCGGCGTCGAGGGCGGCAAGACCCACGAGCTGAAGCAGCAGAAGTACGGCAAGTGGAAGAAGGACAAGCCGCTCGAAGCCTTCCCGTCCAAGGGCGGCTGGGCCGGCATCACCGACAAGTACTGGCTGACCGCCCTGATTCCCGAACAGTCGCAGGATGTCACCGCCCAGTACCGCGTCACCCAGGCCGGCGCCGTCGACATCTATGACGTCAATTTCGTGGGCCCCGCCAAGAGCCTCTCTCCCGGCCAGACCCTGGTCCAGAACACCCGCCTGTTCGCCGGCGCCAAGACCGTGCCGCTGCTGCGCAAGTACGAGTACGGCGGCGAGCCCCCGGCCTGGTGGAAGTTCTGGGACGGCAAGAAGGCCGAGGTGCCGCGCTTCGACGACGCCGTCGACTGGGGCATGTTCCGCTTCTTCACCCGCCCGATCTTCAACATCATGGAGATGTTCTACAAGTGGGTCGGCAACTTCGGCGTCGCCATCCTGCTGCTGACCGTGGCCCTCAAGCTCGTGCTCTATCCGCTGGCGGACAAGAGCTATGAGTCCATGGCCAAGATGAAGAAGATCGCCCCCGAGGTCGAGAAGCTCAAGGTCAAGTTCAAGGACGATCCCACCAAGCAGCAGCAGGAAATGATGGCGCTGTATGGCAAGGAGAAGATCAATCCGATGATGGGCTGCCTGCCCATGCTGATCCAGATCCCGGTCTTCTACTCGCTGTACAAGGTGCTGACGGTGACCATCGAAATGCGGCACGCGCCGTTCTTCGGCTGGATTCAGGATCTGTCGGCCCGCGACCCGTCCACCTTCATGAACCTGTTTGGCCTGATCCCCTGGGATCCGGCGACCGCTCCGCTGATCGGCGCCTTCCTGTCGGGCCCGCTGCACATCGGCGTCTGGCCGCTGCTGTACGGCTTCACCATGTGGCTGACCACGGCGATGAACCCGCCGGCCGCCGACCCGATCCAGCAGAAGATCTTCCAGTTCTTCCCGATCATCTTCACCTTCACCCTGTCGCAGTTCTCGGTGGGCCTGGTGATCTACTGGTGCTGGTCCAACGTCCTGACGATCTTCCAGCAGTACATCATCATGCGCCGCTACAAGGTCGAGAACCCGATCGACCAGATCATCGCCCGCTTCCAGCGCAAACCCTCCGTGGCGACCTGATGACCGAACCCAACTTCGCGCCGCCTCCCGGTCCCGTCTTCACCGAGGAAGAGATCGAGGCGGCGCGCGTGCTGTTCGCCCAGCCGGTGGCCTTCATGATGGGGGCCGTCAACATGGACGGCCTGCCCCATCCGATCGCGCCGGAAGTGTGCTTCGCCGGCCGCTCCAATGTCGGCAAGTCCAGCCTGATCAACGGGCTGGTCGGCCAGAAGTACCTGGCCCGCGCCTCCAACGAGCCGGGCCGCACGCGGGAGATCAACTTCTTCCTGCTGGCCGAGAAGCTGCGCCTGGTCGACCTGCCGGGCTATGGCTTCGCGCGCGCCTCGAAGACCACGGTCAGCAAGTTCCAGGACCTGGGCCGGGCCTATCTGCGCGGCCGGGCCACCCTGCGCCGCGTCTATCTGCTGATCGACGCCCGCCACGGCCTCAAGAAGGTCGACCAGGAAGCCCTGGACGCCCTGGATACGGCGGCGGTCTCCTACCAGATCATCCTGACCAAGTCCGACAAGATCAAGCCGCACGAGGTCGAGAAGGTCACCGCCGAGACCGTGAAGGCCATCGCCAAGCGCCCCGCCGCCTTCCCGCGCGTTCTGGCCACCTCGTCGGAAAAGGGCCTGGGCATGCCCGAACTGCGCGCCGAGATCGCCCGGGTCTGCCTGGACGAATAGGGCGCGGGGCCGAACGCCCGCGCTCGGCCACCGGCCGGGCCGGGCGCCTGGCGAAATATTCCG
>Ga0209023_10005036_pt1 | contig 14660 bp, 16 predicted proteins | sample LakOneMetagenome_FD_187468 | JGI IMG/M metagenome (GOLD analysis project Ga0209023, IMG submission 187468) | Freshwater and sediment microbial communities from Lake Erie, Canada (SPAdes) (version 2) | ecosystem: Environmental > Aquatic > Freshwater > Lentic | place: Lake Erie, Canada...
GGATCCAGTCGTTGCTGTGGGAGTGGTGGCGGCGTTTGCCGTCCGATCGCTTCGCCGTCCTCACGAGCCCCTACGCCGGCGCCGCGGCGTGGGACGCCGAGCAGTCGTTCCGGGTCGAACGGGTGCTCGAACCGGTGTTGCTCCCGCATCCGCTGATGGTGCTGCGCACGAATCGGCTGGCCGCCGAGATCGGCGCCGGGCTGGTCGTGATCGACCCCGCCGTGCCGCTCGGCATCATGGGCCCGTCGCTCGCCCTGCCGTACGCCGTCGTGCTCCACGGCGCCGAGGTGACGGTGCCAGGTCGGCTCCCGGGCTCCAAGCAGGTGCTGGGCCGGGTGTTGCGCGGCGCAGCGCACGTCATCGCGGCCGGTGGCTATCCCGCGGTCGAGGCCGAGCACGCCGCCGGGCGGTCGCTCCCGATCACCGTCGTACCCCCGGGGGTCGACACCGATCGATTCCGGCCCCTCGGCGCCGCGGCTCGGCGCGCCGCGCGTGAACGGCTCGGCCTCCCGGTCGACGCCCGCATCGTGCTCGGCGTCAGCCGGCTCGTGCCCCGCAAGGGATTCGACACGGCGATCCGCGCCGTGGCCGAGCTGGCCCGGACCGAGCCCGACGTGGTGCTGGTGATCGCCGGCTCCGGGCGTGACCGCAGCCGGCTCGAGGGGGTCGCGGCCACGACCGGTGCTCCGGTCCGGTTCCTCGGCCGGGTCCCGAACGACGACCTTCCCGACCTCTACGGCTGCGCCGACGTGTTCACCATGCTGTGCCGGAACCGGTGGGGTGGCCTCGAGCAGGAAGGCTTCGGCATCGTGTTCGTCGAGGCGGCTGCGGCCGGGGTCCCGCAAGTGGCCGGCCGTTCCGGAGGGGCTCACGAGGCCGTCGCCCACGGCGAGACCGGATTCATCGTCGACGACCCCAACGACGTCCACGCCGCGGCCGACGCGTTGCGCACGCTGCTCGGCGACGATTCACTGCGGCGCCGGATGGGCAAGGCGGCGCGACGACGCGCCGAGACCGAGTTCTCCTACGACGTGCTCGCCGAACGCCTCGGTCGTACAGTGGGTGCGATCCCATGAGCGCGACGACCACCTCTGCCCCGGGCACCGGGCGGCCTCCCGGAACTGCGATCGTGCGCTTCGACCTCGGGGGCACGTTGCTGTTCCTCGTCGCAGGCGTGCTCGGGCTGGTGAGCAAGCACCTGCGCGTCGTGACCTTGGTCGCGTCGGTCGTGCTGTTCGCGGCGGGCGTCGCCGTCTTCCTCTGGTCGTTCTTCGCCGCTGCCGAGCGCAGCCGCACCGACGAGATCGGCGTGGCGAACCTCTACCTGCTCACCGGGGAGACCGCCGTGCGCCCCGTGAAACGAGCGATGCTCGCAGCACTTGCCGTGCAGGTCGTCGGTTGCCTGGGCTTCGGCGCCGCCGGTTTCTCGAGCCTGGGCGTGAACGAGGCGAACCTGATGGCCTTCGCGATCCTCGTGCCGGTGTTCGGCCTCGGCCTGAATGGGCTGTGGGCCGCACGTCACGGCGCCTTCGGGCCGCGTATCGTCACCGCACCGGCGAAGCGCCGGGGCGGTGTCCCCCCGTCCGACCACGATCTGGAGAAGAATGCCCGTCATGGCTGAGTCGGCCTCGCAGAACATCACCATCGCAACGTCCCCGGAGCGCTGCTTCGACGTGATCACCGCGTTCGAGCAGTACCCGGAATGGGCCAAGGACGTGAAGGAAGCGATCGTCAAGTCACGCGACGACGCGGGACGGGCCACCGAGGTCGAGTTCCGGGCGTCGGCGCTCGGCCGCAGCACGCACTACACCCTCGCCTACGACTACACGGGAGCTCCTCGGTCGATCTCCTGGTCGATGGTCAAGGGCGACATCATGCGGGCGATCGACGGCGCGTACACCTTCGCCCCGTCGGCCAGTGGCGGCACCGACGTCCAGTACGACCTCACCATCGAGCTCGTGGTCCCGCTGCCCGGGTTCGTGAAGCGCCGCGCCGAGGTCCGCATCCTGAACACGATCCGCGAGCTCAAGGCGCGCTCCGAGTCGTGACACTCGCCGCCGGCATCGACGTTGGCGGCACCAAGTGCCTCGGTGTCGTCGTGGACGACACCGGCGCCATCGTGCGCGAGGGGCGGCTGCCGACCCCCAAGGGCGCCCACAGCATCATCGACACCCTCGCCCGCCTGGCCGGCGACCTCGCGCCCTACGACACGCTCGGCATCGGGGTGCCGGGGTTGGTGACCCGTACGGGCGTCCTGCGCGCGGCCCCCAACCTGGTCGACATCCGTGACTTCGCCGTCGGTCCGCTGTTGTCGGAACGGCTCGGCCACCAGGTGTTCGTCGACAACGACGCCACGTGCGCGATGGCCGCCGAATGGCGCCTCGGTGCGGCGCGCGGCGCCGCCGACGTCGTCATCGTCACCCTCGGCACCGGCATCGGCGGCGGGATCGTCGCCGGGAACCGGCTGCAGCGAGGCGCCCACGGGTTCACCGGCGAGATCGGCCACATCCTGGTCGACCCCGACGGCCCGCCGTGCCCGTGCGGTCGCAACGGGTGCTGGGAACGGTTCGCCTCGGGAAGCGGGCTCGCCCGCCTCGCCCGCGAAGCCGCCGTCGGCAAACGGCTGCGCCACGTCGTGGAGCTCGCCGGCGGCGAGGCCGATCAGGTGCGCGGCGAGCACGTGCAGGACGCCGCGCTCGCCGGCGATCCCGAGGCCCACGCCGTCATCGACGCCTTCGGCAAATGGGTCGCCATCGGCCTGGTGAACCTGACCAACATCCTCGACCCCGAGCTGTTCGTGCTCGGCGGAGGACTCGCCAAGTCGCCGGCGCTCTACCTCGGACCCATCGCCCGGTGGTTCAACCAGCTGCTGTACGCCCCGGACCTGCGCCCCCACCCTCGGCTGCTGTTCGCCGAGCTGGGGGAGCGAGCGGGCGCCATCGGCGCCTCGCTGCTCCACAACGTCCAGGAGTGAAGGCCCGGGGGCACGGTCGGGCCCCCGACCCGCGGTCGGATCGGCGTCAGTGGGGCCGGCTGGCCTGATAGTTCGCCTTGCCGGCCTCGATCTCGCGCCACGCCGCCTTCTTGTTCTCGAACCCGGCGGTCGAGGCGTACTTGCCGGGCTCGAGGGCCTTGTAGACGTCGAAGAAGTGCTTGATCTCCTCGAGCAGCTCCTCGGGCAGATCCTTCAGGTCCTCGACACCCTTCCAGCGGGGCTCGGTCGGCGGAACGCAGATGAGCTTGGCGTCGGGGCCGGCCTCGTCCTGCATCCAGAGCAGCCCGACCGGCTTGGCCTCGACGTGCACCCCGGGATACGTCGCATCCTCGAGCAGGACCAGCGCGTCGAGCGGATCGCCGTCGCCCCCGAGGGTGTTCGGGATGAAGCCGTAATCGGACGGATAGGTGGTCGCGGTGAACAGCCGGCGATCGAGGTAGACCTCTCCGGTCTCGTGATCGATCTCGTACTTGTTCCGACTTCCACGCGGGATCTCGATCACCACGTAGATGCAGCCGTCTCTCGGTTCCTTGGCCATGGCCGGTCATGCTGGCACGGCGCGGTCCATTCCGGAACACAACACCCGTCACGTCGGCCGCGAAGATTCGCCCGACCCAGAAAATCGATCGCTGCGTGCCGTTCCGGGCTCCGTGCGTGACCGTACGGTGGCGGCGCAGCGATGCCGTCGGGTCACCGTCAGTGTCGATCCGGCTGGAACGCGTCATGGAATGGACACAAATCCGTCACCCTGTGCGCGTTCGACCCCGGTACTGTGCCCGCCGATGGACACCTTCGTCGTGCGAGTGTGGGTCCCTGATCGGCCGGGAGCGCTGGGTCAGGTGGCCAGTCGGATCGGTGCCGTCGGTGGCGATGTGGTCGGGATCGAGATCCTCGAGCGCGGTGCCGGGATGGCGATCGACGAACTCGTCGTCACCCTGCCCGGCAGCGACGTGGTCGATCTGCTCGTGGCCGAGGTGAGCCAGGTCGACGGGGCGGCGGTCGAGGAAGTGCGGGCGGTCGACCCGTCACGGCCCGATTCGTCCATCGTCGCGCTGCAGGCCGCGGCACGCCTGGTCGACGTCGAGCCCCCGAAGCGCCTCGACCAACTGTGCCGCGAGATGGTCGACCTCGTCGACGGGGCGTGGGCCGCGGCGATCGTCCTGTCGCCGCCCCGCACGCTCGTCGAGTTCGGTGAGGCGCCCGAAGCCGGCTGGCTCGCCGCCTTCATCGAGGGCAGTCGACATCTGGCCCCCGGCGATCGCGACGCGGCGGCGCCGCCCGATCTCGCCTGGGCCCGGCTGGACAACCTCGGCGTGGCCGTCGCCGTCGGCCGCCACGGTTGGTCGTTCCGGGCGCGCGAGCGCCAGCAGCTCCAGCTGCTCGGCCAGATCGGCAGCGGTCTACTCGAGCGCCCAGCCCCGTGACCGCTCGACGGCCCTGAGCCAGCCGGTGTGCAGGGCGTCGGCGACGACACGATCGGCGGTGGGCACGAACTCGGCGTCGAGCGCCCAGCGCTCCAGCAGCTCCTGCTGGGTCCACACGCCCTCGGCCAGACCGGCCAGGTAGGCCGCGCCGAGCGCGGTGGTCTCCTGGTCGACCGGGCGGCGCACGGTGACGCCCAGCTGATCGGCCTGGAGCTGGAGCAGGAGATCCATCGCCGAGGCGCCGCCGTCGACCCGGAGTCCGGCCAACGGCGTCCCTGACGCTGCCGTCATCGCGGTGACCGCATCGCGGGTCTGGTAGGCCATCGCCTCGACCACCGCCCGAGCCAGGTGGGCCCGGGTCGTGCCGCGCGTGATGCCGAGCATCGTGCCGCGGGCGTAGGGATCCCACCACGGACTGCCCAGACCCGTGAACGCCGGCACGAGGTAGGCGCCGCCCGTGTCGGGGACCGACGCGGCCAGCGGGCCGACCTCGGCGGATGCGGCGATCACGCCCAGCCCGTCGCGGAGCCACTGGACCGCGGCGCCGGTGACGAAGATCGCGCCTTCGAGCGCATAGCTCGTCGTTCCGTCGGCGAGGGTCCACGCGATGGTGGTGAGCAGCCCCTCGGCCGGGTCCGGGCACCGGTCGCCGACGTTCATCAGCACGAAGCTGCCGGTCCCGTAGGTGTTCTTGGCGGTGCCGGGTTCGAAGCACATCTGGCCGAACAGCGCCGCCTGCTGGTCGCCGGCGATTCCTGACACCGGGAGACCGGCCGGGACCCCACACCGTTCCGAGGTCAATCCGAAGCGGCCGCTCGACGGGCGGACCTCGGGCAGGTGCCCGATCGGCACGCCCAGCAGGTCGGCCATGTCGGGGCTCCAGGCTCGTGACCGGAGGTCGAGCAGCATGGTCCGACTCGCGTTCGAGGTATCGGTCGCGAAGACCTCGCCACCGGTGAGGTTCCACAGGATCCACGAGTCGACGGTGCCGAGGGCGAGGTCGTCGTCGACCACCACCCCGCCGGGACCGAGGAGCCATGCGAACTTGGTACCGGAGAAGTACGGATCGAGGACGAGGCCGGTCGTGGCCCGCACGGCCGGCAGCGCGCCGGCGGCGGCCAACTCGTCGCAGCGGGTCGCAGTCCGCCGGTCCTGCCACACGATCGCTCGGTGTCGGGGCTGCCCGGTCGATCGGCTCCAAGCCACGACCGTCTCGCGCTGGTTGGTGATCCCGATCGCCGCGATCTCGTCGCCGTCGAGCGCGCCGATGACCTCGGCCAGCGTCGTCTTGACCGCCTCCCAGATCTCGGTGGCGTCGTGCTCGACCCAGCCGGGTCGCGGGAAGTACTGGGTGAACTCCCGGTAGGCGGCGACGGGCGGCCGCCCGTCGGTGAACACGGCCCGGCTGCGGACACCCGTGGTGCCGGCATCGATCGCGATGACGCTCCCCATGAGCGCGGGACGCTACTTCGCCGACCGGCCCGGCCGGCGTTCCGGCCGAACCCGGGGTCGGTTCACTTGCGGCGGTTGGCGGGGCGTGGGTGTTGGCTCGGGCCGGTGGACGTCCGCTTGGTGGGGGCGGGCCGGGGCCGCGGTCCCTCGACGACCTCCTCACCGCCCCGCTTGGCCTTGGCGCGGGTCCGCGTGGCCTCGCGGGCCGACCGCTCGGCGGCGAGCTCGGTGCGCGACTTCAGGATCGGCATCGTCCAGCCGAACTTGGCCATCACGACGAGGAGCGCGCCGGCGAAGACGACGCCGAAGGCCACCCCGGTCAGCGAACTGGCCAGCTTGGTCGGCCGGCTGATCGCGGTGATCGCCACCACCACGCCCGCGTAGATGGCGAGCAACACGCCGATTCGCTTCCACGGGACGGTACGACGGGAATCCCAGGCCATGGGTCCGTTCTTAGCAGGCGGCCGGTTCGGTACCCTCGTCCACCATGCGAGTTGGCGTCCTCACGGGTGGCGGCGATTGTCCCGGACTCAATGCCGTGATCCGTGCGGTGGTCCGCAAGGGCGAGGTCCACTACGGCGACGAGATCCTCGGCTTCTACGACGCCTGGGACGGGGTGCTCGACCGCCGCTACCTGCAGCTCGACGTCCGATCACTGCGCGGCATGCTGCCCAGGGGCGGCACGCTGCTCGGCACCAAACGAGGGTCGCCGTACGACCATCCCGACGGTGTGGAGCGGGTCAAGGAGACGTTCGCCGACCTCGGACTCGACGGATTGATCGTGATCGGCGGGAACGGTTCGCTCACGGTCGCCTGCCGGTTGCACAGCGAGGCCGATCTGCCGATCGTGGGCGTGCCCAAGACGATCGACAACGACATCGTCGGCACCGACGTCACGTTCGGGTTCCACACCGCGGTCCAGATCGCCACCGACGCCATCGACCGGTTGCACACCACCGCCGAGAGCCACGATCGGGTGATGGTGGTCGAGGTCATGGGCCGCGACTCGGGATGGATCGCCACGTACGCCGGCATCGCCGGTGGGGCGACCGACATCCTGGTTCCCGAGCGACCGTTCGACCTCGACGAGGTGGCGGCCACGATCCTCAAGCGCCACGAGCGCGGTCGATACGCCTCGATCATCGTCGTCGCCGAAGGCGCCCAGCCGGTGCCCGGCTCGCTCGATCTCCCCGACCAGGGTTTCGACTCGTCGGGCCACAAGCGCCTCGGCGGGATCGCGTCGCTGATCGCTCCCGAGCTGGAGCGACGGATCGGGTTCGAGGCCCGGGTCGTCCAGATCGGCCACGTGCAGCGCGGTGGCACCCCGACGGCCTACGACCGGGTGCTCTCGACCCGGTACGGCCTCGCCGCGATCGACGCCGTCCACGACGAGGCGTGGGGCGAGATGGTCGTGTTGCGGTCGACCAAGATCCAGCGCGCCCCGCTCACCGACGCGGTCGGCCGGACTCGCACCCTCGACCTCAAGCTCTACGAGGACGTGGCCGAGGTCTTCTTCGGCTAACTCGACGGCGGGGCGTCGGCGGTCGTCGTGGGTGCGGTGGCGCCGGCCGCCGGCACGGACGTCGTGTCCGGCACGGACGTCGTCGTGGTCGGTGCGGTCGTGGTGTCCGGCTCGGAGGTCGGCGCCACGGTTCCCGGCGCCGGGGCCGACGGGTAGTCGGGCTGGCTCGTCGGGTTCCGCTCCGGGTAGTCGAACTCGGTGAGTGGGTCGCTCGTGCCGGAGCCGTCGCCGGTGGGCCATTCCTGGCGTTGGCCGTTGACCAGCAGTTGCACGCCCTCGACGCGGGGGAGGGCGCTCATCGTGAACACGATCTGGGCGATCGAGTCGACGAGCGGGACCCCCGACACGAGGAAGATCGATTCGTCGAGGTCGAGGGTGACGATCGCGCCGGTCTGGACCGGGTCGGTGACGAGTCGCAGTCCGCTCGGAATGGCGGTGCGCAGCCGTGACGACTGCTCGGTGACCGTCAGCCCGGCCACGAGCGCTTCGAAGACCGCCTTGGGCGACGGGGCGACCTCGCGGGCCGTCGGGTGGAGCCGGGACGGCTGACCACTGCTCTGCTGGTCGAGGAAGTAGAGCCGGACCGAGCCGCCCGAGCTCGCCTGGGTGCCGGGTGTCTGCTGGGCCAGGTTGGGCGCGTCGGCCGCCTCGATGTCGCGCGGCGCATCGTCGTTCTGCAACCCGCAACCGGCCACGAGCGCGGCGATGGCCACGACCAACCCGAGCACCGGACCGACGACTCGGCGCCTCGGGGCGCGGGCGCTCATACGCCGACCTCCTCGGCCGGCAGCTCGATCACGAACCGGGCGCCGGGCTCGCCGTCGGCCCGGTCCTCGACCCACACCCGACCACCGTGCATGCGGACGTGCTCGTCGACCAGGGCGAGACCGAGACCGGCGCCGTCGCTGGTGCTCCGCCGCCCGGCCATGCCCCCTCGGGCGAACCGTTCGAAGATGACGTGGCGCTCCTCGATCGGGACCCCTGCGCCGTGGTCCTCGACGGCGATCCAGGCGTGGCTCAGCGGCTGGGGCTCGCCATGCGCCTCGCCGACCTCGATCGTGAGGTCGCCCAGGCCGTGGAGCCGCCCGTTGTCGATGAGGTTGGCGAGCACGCGGGCGAGCCGGCGCTTGTCACCGCTGATCACGAGCCGCTCGCCGCGTTCGCTGACGATGACGGGCGTCGAGGGCTGGCTGCTGACCGAGACCGCCTGGCGGACGAACTCGGCGAGCAGGAGGTCTTCCAGGTTGAGCCGGATGGCGCCGGCGTCGAACCGGGAGATCTCGAGCAGGTCTTCGACCAGGCCCTGGAACCGGGCGACATCGGCCACGAGCAGATCGAGGGCGGCCTGGGCCTTCTCCGGCATGTCGTCGCGCCGCGCCCGGAGCACCTCGGCCGACGCCGCCAGCGTCATCAGGGGCGATCGGAGCTCGTGACTCACGTCGGACGCGAAGCGGGCGTCGCGTTCGACCCGCCCCTGAAGCGCGGAGGCCATGTCGTTGAACGCCGTCGCCAACAGGGCCAGGTCGGGGTCGTCGGTGGGTTCGAGCCGGGTGTCGAGCCGGCCGCCGGCGATGGCCTTGGCGGCCTGCGCGGCTTCACCGAGCGGCCGGACCGACCGACGCGCCGCCAATGCCCCGAGCAGCACGCCGAGCCCGGTCGTGACGATCCCCGCCGCGACCAGCGACCGGGCGACGTTCGACAGCGTGCTCTCCACCTCTTCGAGACTCACGAACTCGACGTAGACCGCACCCCGTGTCTCGAGCGGGATGCCGACCGCCAGGTATTTCTGCTCCTCGACCGTGGTGATCATGCGCGACGGGGTGAGCTCGTTGACCACCCGGCCCTGCAGCGCGACGGGGATCGCGGCCCGGCCGAAGTTCACCGCGGGGGTCACCCACTCGCCGTTGTAGAGCACCGCGGCGTGCGCGTCGAGGTTCGACACGATCTGGAGGAGCTGCGACAGCGAGGGGTCGGACTCGAGGTCCTTCTCGATGGTCGACGAGTTGGTGTACGCCTGGCGGATCGCGGATCGGTCGCGCTGGCGCACGAGCGCGCTCTTGGTGAACCCGTACGTCGCCGCGGCGAGGAACGCGCTGAGCGCGAACGACCCGAGCGCGAAGGTCCACAGGATCCGCCGGCGCAACGGCAGGCGGATCTGGCGCAACCGGCCCAAGGCGTGGACGATCCGTTCCCGCCGTCCGGGCCGGCCCGTCGATGCGAGCATCAGCTTGTCGGCGGTCGCACCGACCGAATCGCTCAACGGAGCAATCCTCAGGCGCCCTGGAGTCGGTATCCGAGGCCGCGAACGGTCACGATGTAGCGCGGGTTGGCCGGATCGGTCTCGATCTTCATGCGCAGCCGTCGGATGTGGACGTCGACGAGGCGGCCGTCGCCGAAGTAGCCGTAGCCCCACACCTTGTCGAGCAGGGCCTCACGGCTGAAGACCCGGCCCGGGTTGTTGGCCAGTTCGACCAGGAGCCGGAACTCGGTCTTGGTCAGGTGGGCCTCCTTGCCGGCCTTGGAGACCTTGCCCTCGTCGGGGATGATCTCGAGCTCGCCGAACACGAGCCGGGAATGGCCGGGCTGGGCCGGGCGGACCCGGCGCAGGAGCGCACGGATGCGGGCCGAGAGCTCCTTGGGCGCGAACGGCTTGGTGAGGTAGTCGTCGGCCCCGGCCTCGAGCCCGGCGACGACGTCGTGGGTGTCGGCGCGTGCCGTGACCATGACGATCGGGACCGCGCTCGTGCGGCGCAGGGTGCGGCAGAGCTCGAAGCCGTCGATGCCGGGCAACATGATGTCGATCAGCACGACGTCGGCAGGGGTGCGATGGAACGCCGCGATGGCCTCCTCGCCGCTCCCGGTCTCCTCGACCGTCCAGCCCTCGTCTTCGAGGGCGAGCTTCACCGCAGTGCGGATCCGCTCGTCGTCCTCCACGGTCAAGATCCGAGTGTCCACCCGTCCATGATGCCCGACGGAGACCCCGGTGCCACGCCTCGTCAAGCCGCGGGGCTCGCCGCCTCGATCACGAGGGACCGAATCGAGTCGAACAGAGCGGGTCCGGCGGCGATCACGCCGTCGGGTTCGTCACCGAATCCGGGGAAGGTACCCACGAGTGCGCCGGCCTCGGTGGCGATCAGTCCGCCGGCCGCGACGTCCCACGGGTTCAGGTACTGCTCGTAGTAGGCGTCGAGCCGGCCGGCGGCGAGATGGCAGAGGTCGGCGGCCGCCGCGCCGATGCGCCGGATGTCGCGGATCTGCGGCAGGAGGGCCGCGGCTCGTCGACCCTGGATGCGTCGGCGTTCGGCCTGATAGCCGAACCCGGTGCCGACGAGGGCGAGCGCGGGTTCGGCCAGCGAAGTGCACCGGATCGGCCGGCCCCCGAGGGTCGCGCCGGCGCCGCGTGCTGCACTGAACAGCTCGTCGGTCGCCGGCAGGTAGACCGCGCCGGCCAATCCGCCGTCGCTGTCGACGGCCGCGATCGACACGCAGTAGCCCGGCAGGCCGTACAAGAAGTTGGTGGTGCCGTCGATCGGGTCGACGACCCACTGGATACCGCTCGTGCCCGACCGGTTGGCGCCCTCCTCGCCGAAGACGGCGTCATCGGGACGAGCTGCGGTGAGCCGCTCGACGATGAGGCGCTCCGAGGCGGTGTCGAACACCGTGACCACGTCGGTCGCGCTCGACTTGGTGTCGTTGCCGGGGAGCCCGTCGGCCCGGCCCCGTCGGACCAGCTCGCCCGCTTCGCGGGCGATCGTCTCGGCGAGCGTTCGCAGCTCGGCCAGGTCGGGGCCCGAACTCACTTGCGCCGGTCCTGGAGCTCGCGCCACTCGCCCATCGCCCGCAGCCCGAGCACGACGACCACCGCGGTGCCCCCGGCGGCGACGAGGGCGCCGGTCACCCCGCCGATCGAGGTCGGGGTGGTGCACGCCCCGCTGCACTGGACGTCGACCAGCGCCCACCCGATCAGGCCACCGGCGCCGCCGGCCACGAGGATGGCGAGGAACCCGAGGGTTCGAGCGAGGCGGGACGGCAGGGCCGAGAGCGGGCGGCGCTCCAGCTCGGGGCGGGGGGCGTCGGACACGGTGGTGCATCGTAGGCTCCTCGCCCGTGCGCGCCCTCGTCGTCGTCCCGACCTTCAACGAAGCGGGCAACATCGACGCGGTGCTGCGTCGCATCCGGGCTGCGCTGCCCGACGCCCGGGTACTGGTGGTCGACGACACCAGCCCCGACGGGACCGCCGAGGCGGTCGAGCGACTGGCCGACGAGCTCGGGGGCATCAGCCTCCTCCGGCGGCCGGCGAAGTCCGGGCTGGCGTCCGCCTACCGCGACGGGTTCGCTCAAGGGGTCGCCGATGGGGCACCGGTGCTGGTCCAGATCGACGCCGACCTGAGTCACGACCCGGCGGCCCTGCCCGCGCTGGTCTCCGCGGTCGAACACGGCGCCGACCTGGCGATGGGCAGCCGGTACGTCCCCGGGGGCCGGATCGTCGGCTGGCCGTGGCGGCGGCGCTGGCTGTCGCGGTGGGGCAACCGCTACGCCGCGGCGATGCTCGGCCTGGCGGTCAACGACGCCACGTCGGGGTACCGGGCCTACTCGGCGTCGGCGATCGAGCGGCTCGACATGGCCTCGCTCGACGCCGAGGGGTACGGCTTCCAGATCGAGATGACCTATCGCCTCGTGCGGGCGGGCAGCCCGATCGTCGAGATCCCGATCACCTTCACCGATCGGGTCGCCGGGGAGTCGAAGCTGTCGGGCGGCATCGTCCGAGAGGCCCTCGGCCTGGTGACGCGACTCGCCCTCGGCGACCTGTTCCGCATCGCGAGGTGGCGTCGCCCGAGCTGAGCGATCGGCCCCGACGTCCGACCTCCGCCGTCCGACCTCCAACGGGGACGGCCGGCCGACGGCTCCCGTACGTGTGTTCGTCGGGAAGTAGGCTGGAGCCGTGGCCCGGACCATCCTCCACGTCGACATGGACGCATTCTTCGTGTCGGTCGAACTGCGCCGCCGCCCGGAGCTGCGCGGGTTGCCGGTGGTCGTGGGTGGTACCGGAGAACGCGGCGTCGTCGCCGCGGCGTCGTACGAGGCCCGGCGATTCGGCGTGCACTCGGCGATGCCCTCGGCCCAGGCTCGTCGACGCTGCCCCCAGGCGATCTTCCTGCCCGGCGATCACGCCCACTACGGCGAGGTGAGCGCGGCGGTCTTCGCGATCTTCCGCAGCTACACCCCACTCGTGGAGGGCATCTCGCTCGACGAGGCGTTCCTCGACGTGTCGGGGGCGATGAAGCTGTTCGGCGACGCCCAGGACATCGCGGCCGAGATCCGGGCGCGGGTGCTCGGCGACCTCGCGCTGACCTGTTCGGTCGGGATCGCGCCGAGCAAGTTCATCGCCAAGCTGGCGAGTGAGGCCGCCAAGCCGAGCGCCCGGCCGGGCGGGGTCCGGGTCGGCAAGGGGGTCGTCGAGGTGCTGCCGGGCGGCGAGCTCGAGTTCCTGCACCCTCTGCCCGTCCAGGCGATGTGGGGCGTCGGGCCGTCGACCCTCGAGAAGCTCCAACGGCTGGGGGTCGTCACCATCGGCGACCTCGCCGCGCTCGAGGAAGCCGCCCTCGTCGCATCGCTCGGGAGCTCGTCGGGCCGGCACCTGCACGCGCTCGCCCACGCGGTCGACGCTCGCGCCGTCGAACCCGAGCGGGTCGCCAAGTCGATCGGTCACGAGGAGACCTATCCCCACGACGTCTACGACCCGGCCGAGCTCCGGGGCAACGTCGTACGGCTCTCCGACGCCGTCGCCGCCCGGCTCCGGTCGGCGGGGCTGGCGGCCCGGACGATCACGCTGAAGGTGCGGTTCGCCGGTTTCCAGACCGTCACCCGGGCCACCACCCCCGGCGGACCGTTGACGACCGGTCCGGCGATCACCGCGGCCGTCGCCCCGCTCCTCGCGGCGATCGACCCGAGCCCGGGCGTTCGCCTCGTCGGCGTGAGCGCCTCGAACTTCAGTGAGCCCGCTCAGCAGCTGTCGCTCGACAGCCTCTTCGCCGACGCTGCGGCCGACACCCCGGGCGCACCCGCCGGAGCCGACGGCCACCCGGCGTCGAGCGCCGATCTCGAGCGGGCGTGGGTGGGGGCGAGCTCGGCGATCGACGACGTCCGGGCCCGCTTCGGGCTCGACGCGATCGGCCTCACGAGCTCGCTCCGGGCCGGCAAGCTCCGGGTCACCCGAACCGGTTCGCAGCAGTGGGGACCGGACCAGCAGCCCCCTTCGCCCCCCGGCGGCCCCGCCCGGCCGGGGAAACCCGTCCGCTAGTTCGCCTGGCGCGTTGTGATCGGGCTGCGTCCGTGGGAAGATGCCGCTTGGTACTCGCCATGGGCCAGCCCCTCTCAGGAGACGCCATGCCGCTCTCGGAAAACGAACAGCGCATCTTGCGGCAGATCGAGGAACAGTTCTACGAGAGCGACCCTAAATTCGCTCAACACGTAGGGTCGGCCTCGCTCTATCGCCATGCGTTGCGCCGGGTTCGCTGGGCCGTGGTCGGCCTCGTGGCCGGGCTCGGGTTCCTGGTGGCCACGCTGCAGGTCCACTTCTTGCTGTCGTTCGTCGGCTTCCTCGCGATGCTGGGCTGCGCGTTCGTGATCGAGCGCAACCTGCGGGCGGTCGGCCGGATCGGCATCCAGGACCTCGCCGGGATCATGCGCAGCCGGCGTCCGCTCGAGGACTCCAAGCTGCGCGACCGCTTCCGCCGCCACTGAGCCGACCGCTTCCGCGCTCGACCGACGCCGAACGCGATCCAACTCCGTACGGCGTCGGGTCACGTCGCCGAGCCGCGATGCCGCGCTCTCGACCGGCCTCGGTGATCAGCCGATGGCGGCCAGCCGGGGATCGAGTCGGTGTCGGAGCCGGATCTGCCAGGTGGAGCGTCGGCGGAGCAGGCGGACCAGGTCGGCCGACAGCCGCTCGCCCTCGTCGACCGCGCTGTCCGACGGCTCGGCCGCGCCGAACGCCGCGGCGGTGGCCAGCTCGGCGAGCCGGCGGATCACGACCCGATCGCAGCCGGTCATCCGCCAGGCCCGTTCGGCATGCTCGGCCGGCGTCTCCTCGGGACGGCGGGGCGCGCCCGCGGCCCCGAGTGCCGTCGCCGCGTTGTCGTAGGCCAGGACGAGTCGTTCGGAGTTGGTGTCGACCCGACCCGAGCGGAGGGCGCGTACGAGTGGGGGCATGGCGAGGAACCACAGGACGAACGCCCCGAGCACGACCAGCAGCGTGACCAGGATG
>Ga0209023_10005038_pt1 | contig 14652 bp, 16 predicted proteins | sample LakOneMetagenome_FD_187468 | JGI IMG/M metagenome (GOLD analysis project Ga0209023, IMG submission 187468) | Freshwater and sediment microbial communities from Lake Erie, Canada (SPAdes) (version 2) | ecosystem: Environmental > Aquatic > Freshwater > Lentic | place: Lake Erie, Canada...
GACGGCGGCCGTGTAGGTCCCTCCGCGCTTCGACAGGAAGGCCTTGGTGCCCTGGATCCGGAAATTGCCGCCGATCTCGCGGGCAAGTCGCTCGCCCATGTGGATGAAGCTCTCATCCCGCATCTCGAAGTACTCCCGCCGCACTGCCTTGAAGCCCGGATCGACCTCGATCTCGGTGATCCCAGCGGTCTTTCCCGCCCCCTTCAGGATGTCCTCGATGGTCTTCTGGTCAAAATGCCGCTGCTGCGGCTCTTTTGGTTTGGCGGTCGTGTCCACGCCCTTGGCCGTGATGTTCAGCGTCCGCCCGCTCCGCGAGCCCGATGAGCGGACCTCGTCGACGGTGCCGGTGAACACAGTGCGGAGCCCTTCGCCCTCCCAGCCCAGCGCCACGACGACGGGCGCACCGATCTGCGGCAGCACGATGCGGCCATTGGTATCGTCAACCTCGAGGGTCGCGGTGTCGGAGTGGGTCCCCACCTTGTCCGAGACGGTGAGCGAGATGAGCACGGGCGCCAGGGTGGAGGTGATGTTGGTGCCGGCCACCATCACCATGAACTGGGCGCGTTTTGACATGGGCTCACCAGAGACGGATGGGGTCGAGAAGCTGCGGTTCGCGCGGCGTGGGGACAGGCAAGTCGAGAACCGCACCGATCGGCAGTTCAATTCCTGCTCCCGCCAGCCCGGGATTGCGGTCGAGGATCTGCTCCAGAAGCCCCGGCATCGGCCGCCGGAAGCGCCGCCACACCAGCAATGACACTGTGATGCCGTCGCCCTCGACGGTGACTCGCTCGATGACCTCGCTCATGAGAAGAGCCCCGACAGCAGCGAGAAGTAGGAGCCGTTCGACGGCTTCGCGGACCGCCTGACGGCAATGTCGATCTCGATCACCTGACCCACACCTTTGACATCGAGGTAGCTCGAACTTTCCTGCACCTTCTCGATGACGACCCAGCCCATCTGGGCCCCGTCGCCCCGCATCATGTACTGGGGGCGGCCCGAGGCCCGCGCCTGGGAGAGCTTCTTCAGGTCCTCGAGCCCGCCGAAGCGCCGCGGAAAGATGCACGCCTTGATCGTCCAGGTTTCCGGCCCTTCGCCCACCCATTCAAGCGGCGGGCGCGTGCCCAGCACCGGCTTCTCGGCGAAGGACGCTTCGTGGCCATGCTCGTACTCGGTAGCGTTGAACGGCCAGACCTCGAACTGGACGGGACCGAGGACCATCAGCATCAGGCAAACCTCAGGCCGGCATCGGCATAGACGCCGCGGAACACTTCCCGTACCTCGCGTTTGAGGACCGCGCGGACCTGCGCGGTGATCTCGGCGGCGTCCGCTGCGGAGGTGTTGTGGAAGGTGAAGGGACCGATGGTGACCGCTGGGCCGCTACCGGAACCATTGGCATGGACGTAGCCCGATCGGCTGGGGGTGATCAGTTCCGGGCCGCGTTCACCGACGAGATAGGAGCGCCCGGCATGAATGGAGCCGCCACCGGCACGCGCTTCGGTAGGCTTCGGTTTGTCCGCGTCGCCACCGCCCAGCCCGAACATGCCCCGCACCGAATTGGCGGCGTTGTTGATGGGGGCGAGGATCGCGGCGACCTGGCCATCGAGCCAGGCTTTCAGCTCGGCGAAGACCTGCACCATCCCGTCCCACAGTGACTTGATGAGCGTGTAGCCGGCCGAGAAGAAGGCACCGGCAAGCTCACTCAGTCTTGTGGTGACCGAGCGGATGCCGGCGATGAGGCGGTCGGCGACATCGTAACCCGCCTGCTGCCACTGCGCCTTCTGCTCCTCGGAGAGGGTCTCGCGGGTGAACCAGCCGGACAGCGACGAGAAGAACGAGCTCACATACTGGGAAGCCCCCTGCCAGGCACCGGAGATGCGAGAGCCCACGGCCGCCAGGCCGTCGAGCAGCGGCTGCGCGAGGCGCAGCGCCGGCGCGAACTCTTCGCCCAGCCTTGCGGCAATGCCGGAGAAGATGGCCGAGATGCGGTCCCAGTATTTCCAGATGGAATACCCCGCGGCGGCGAGCGCCGTCACGGTGACGACGATGGTGCCCCAGACAGGCGCCGAAATGGCGCCAAGTGCCGCGCCGATGGCGGCAAGCGCCGTGCTGATCCCCGCGACACCGGGCACGGCCAAGGCCATGCCTCTCAAACCCGCGGCAATGGTACCGAGCGTTCCAAGAGATTGTCCGCTCATGCCAGCAAGTGCTGACTGCAGCCCGATCATCTCCGTGGCGGCCATCTTCGCACCAATGGCAGCGCGGCCCACGGTGTTGAAGCCGAAGGACAGCAGGCTCAGCACCCCACCCCGGCCCATGAGCCCGATGAAGCGGAGGGCTGCGATGGCGGCACGGAAGCCGACAAAGGCCGCGGTGGCGGTGACGACCTTCCCCGTGAGGCCCGGATAGGCGGCCGCCAGCTTCGTCAGCTGGTCGACGAGCGGCGTCACCATGGTGATGAGATCGGAGAGCACCGGGATGATGGCATTGCCGAGCGTGATCTTGAGGTTCGTGAGCACATTGTCGAAACGCTGCACCGCGCTGCCGAAGGTCTTGTTGCGATTGGCGAACTCCTTGAAGGAGGAGCCTGCATAGTTCGCCTCGTCCGAGACGAGCCCGATCGACGAACGCACGAGGTCGAGGTTGGTGAGCAGCGGCCCGAGGCCCCGGGCCTCGTTGCCGAACAGCTTGCTGGCAATCGCCGCCTGCTGTTCCTTGGGAAGCTTGGACAGACGTTCGAGCACATCGACGGTCGTCCCGACGGCGTCCTCCTGCATGCGCTTCGCGGTCTTGACGGCATCGAGCCCCAGCGCCTTGAAGGCGCCGCGCTGCGCCTTGGTGGCGGCCATGCCATGGGTCAGCGCCAGCCCCATGTTGCGGAACGAGGTGGCGGCGACCTCCGTCTCCGCACCGGCCGAGATCATGGCGGAGGCAAAGGCCGCCGTCTGCTCGGCGGTGAAGCCGAACATCTTGGACTGGGCACCGACGCGACGAACCACATCGAGGATTTCCGCGGCGGAGGAGGCTTGCGCGTTGGAGAGGTGGTTCATGGCATCCGACAGCCGGACCGTCTGGTCGATGTTGAGGCTGAGCCCCGTCATCATCTTGGCCATCGCGGTACCGGCCTCATCCGCCGTGATGTCGAAGGCCACACCGATCTTGGCGGAAGCCTCCGTGAACCGCACGAGATCGTCACCGGCAATGCCCGCCTGCCCGGCAGCGGCGGCGATCTCGGCCAAGCCGTTGACGCTCAGCGGCACCTCGCGGGAAAGGGTCATCAGCCCCTTCTGGAAGTCGACGAAGGCCTGGGGTGTCGGAAAGTCGACGACCTTCTTCACATCCGCCATGGCGCTCTCGAAGCGCGTCGCCTCTTCGACAGGTGCGCCAATGGCGGTCTTGAGCGTGTAGTAGCCGGCAATGGCATCGGCGAGACCCATGCGGGCATCGGCGAGCGCCCGGTTATTGCGGCTGATGGCGGCATCGAGCCTCTCGCCGAAGCCGATCTTCTGGCCATTGGCGTCCTTTACCGTGCGCGAGATGCCGGCAAGGCTCCGCCCCACGGCACGCGCCGGAGCCGACACCTTGTCGAGAAGCTCGACGATGAGCTGGGTGGTCTGGCTCGCCATTCGAAACTCCCGGAACCCGATTGCGTGGGCAGACGGCATTGGTGTTGCCTGACGCCCGCCAGTCGCGCATGACGGGTGGCCGTCACCTCGCGAGGCATCGGCGGTCTTCTGGAGGCATACAGGCCATGGCGCGCATGACACTGGAACAGATCAAGGCTCACCACCCGCCGGTCGATCGTCGGAAGATTGCCGCAACGACCGAAAAAGACATTGCCGATCAGATGGTTGAGGACGGGGAGATGGTGCCGAAACCAGCGCCCGCTCGCAAGTCGGAGTAAATGGCGGCAGGGTTGTATTGTATTTTGCGATACGAACTGCTATCTCCCTGACAAGGAGATTGCCATGACTGCTTCTGCCGAACGCAAGGAATACCCCATCTCGATGCGCCTGCCCGAGGCAGATGTCGCAATGATCGATCGGGCCGCCACCCTCCGGGGCCGGTCGCGCACGGATTTCGTGCGCGATGCGGCGGTGCGCGCGGCCGAGGAAGTCGTCATGGAAAACCGCCTCATCCGCATGAGCCCCGAGGGCTTTGCCGGCTTCATGGAGATCCTCTCGCGTCCGGCAGCACCTGTCCCGGAGATGGTCAAGCTGGCGAAACGGCCAGCGCCCTGGGAGCCCGGTTACGTCGCGAAGCGGTGACCTTTGCCGATCTCAGCTCCGGAACCCATTGCCGCATCACATGACGTCTCCGAATTCTCCTGCGGCCAGCCAACACTCGATCACTGGCTGAAGACGAGGGCTCTCTCCAATCAGCAGAAGGGCTTCACCGCCGTCATGGTCGTCCATGAGGCCGGGCGCGTCGTCGGATATTACGGCCTAGCCCCCACTGCCGTGGTTCCATCGCTCCTGCCGCGCGCGGTTCGGACGGGACAGCCGCCCGATCCGGTTCCCTGCCTGCTTCTCGGTCAAATCGCCACCGATCTGCAATGGGCGGGACGCGGCATCGGCACGGGCCTCCTGAAGCACGCACTGACACGCTGCGTTCAGGCCGCGTCCCTGATCGGCGGGCGCGCCCTGATGGTCAACGCGATCGATGACGAGGCTGCACGCTTCTGGAACCGCCGCGGCTTTGTCGCAACGAAGGACGATCCTCTGATCCTGTTCCGCTCGATCGCCGACATCGCTGCGTCGCTCGAATAGACGGCGAACGGAACTTCAACCGGGTGGACAGTCTTCGCCGCCGGAAAATCCGGCAGCCATCAATCCCGTTCGATGCCAGAACCCGCCTGCCCACTCAGGCGCCGCGCCTGCGCGTGCCACAGCAACGCCTCGTGCCAGTCCATGTCGTCAAGAGCGGTCAGTGGGGTCGACATCACGTGCGCGATGTCGGCGATCACGCCCCGCCAGCTGCCGGCACCATCACCCCCTCGAAAAAACCGGCGATCACCTCCGACGCTCGCGCGAAGTCGGTGGCGTCCATCTCCTCGACAGCAGCCTCCGGAATACCTGCCAGCAGCGAGAGAAGTGCGGCACCCTGGTCGAGCTGCGAGGCCTTACCCTGAGTGACCTGCTCCAGTGTACGGAGATCGCGCACCTTGGGCCGCCGGATCGAGAGTTCCATGATGGTCTCGCCCTCGACGGAAACGGGGATGCCCAGGGCAATCGTGATGGGGTTGGTCATTCGTCCTCTCCTCAGCCGGTGGTCGGAATGCGCAGTATGCGGCGCTCGTCATCGATCTGGGAGGTTCCGTCGAGCCGCCAGTCGCCGGAGAAGAAGTCCCAGAACAGCTTCTCCTTCTCACCGAACCACAGCTCGTAGTGCATGACCTCGTTGATCGAATAGTCATGCCCCATCATCTCGCCGCGCTTGAAGGCTTCCGGCTCGATCTTGCCGAGCCGGCCCTCGATGATGGCCTTGGCCTCGTAGGCAACGCCGGTGCGCTTGTCGCGGACGACGCCATAGGCCGTGAACACCTTGGCATCGCGGGTGCCGAGGCCGAAGCGCGTGAGCAGTTCCGGGTCCCAGCCCGCCAGCTTGAAGGTGGGCTCGAGCTTCTGGATGCCGACCGCCACCTCGATCTGCACGCGGGACCCGCCGGCATGATGCTCCTGGTAGATCTCCTGCAAGGCGGGAAGCTGCAGTTCGTTGAGGGTCAGATGCTTCGAGGCGGAAGGGTCGTGATCGCCGCAGAAAAGGTTACACGCCTCCATGACATAGATTGTGCTCATGGGAATTCTCCTGATTAACCGGTGATGGCGCCGACCTGGGCGAGCAGATCGTCGAGCAGCGCATCGAGCGCCGGGCGATAGCGCGCCGACTGGATGCCGAGGTAGCGCAGCACCGGGGCCTCTTCCGCCGCGAAGTTGACGGTGAAGCGGCCCTGCCGCAGTTCTTCCGGTGAGTTCTGGTCGCGCGTGAACTTCACCTCGTATCCGAGGATATCGCCGTCAGCCTTGAGATCGCGGAGCGCGAAACCGATCGTATTGAGGACCGCCTGCACGGTCTGGCCGGTGATGTTGAAGCGGCCGAGATAGAAGCGCAGCGTGCGCAAGAACATCAGGTGGATGTAATCGCGGCCGCGGGTGACGTTGTAGAAGCGCCAGAGATCGTCTTCCCCGGCATTGTCGGTGCCGACATAGACGAAGCCGCCGGACGCGATCGCCGTCTCGACCCCCATCTCGCCCCGGAGCAGGACACCCAGATTGTGGGACAACATCCGCTGGCCTTCGGTTGCGCCATCCGTGAGCGAGAAGTTGATAGGCCGCGACGGCCCGACGATCCCCTGCACCGGCTGGTTGGCCCAGCTATGGAAGGGTCGCCCCTGCTTCTCGTGGTCGCGCCGGACGCCGATGCCGATGACGGCGGGCGACAGGGGCACGACCGCTACCTCCGTGCCGTTCAACACCCGGACGGCGGGGTCGACGGGAATGAGCCGGCTCGAAGACAGCGTCTCGCGCCAGTCGAGGGCCGCCTGCTCGGTGGTGGCGGGACCATCGACGACCGCATGGGCGAGGAGCTTGCTGCAGACCGCCGGAAGCGCCACGCAGATGGCATTGGCATCCGTCCCGTCGCGCTGGCTGGTAAACCCCGGCGCGCAGAGAAGGCGCGGGATGACGCCGAGCGTCGGCCCCGCATGAACGAAGGCCTCGAGACCGGTCGAGATGCCGTCGCCGACGATGTTGGCAATGGTCTCGGCAACAGTGTCGCCCTCTGCAACACGGACGATGACCACCTTGGCCGCCACCTGGAATTCGCCGAGCTGGGCGTTGATCAGGCTGAGTGCCTCCGGAATGGTGCCCGAGGCTCCGAGTGCCGTGCGCTTCACGGCATCGTCCGAATACATGAACACCGGGGTATCGAGCGGGAATGCCGCGGCATCGGCTGCCGGCGCCGTGCCGATCAGCCCCACCACCGACATGTCGGACCAGACGGCGGGCCGCGGCTCGTTGTCGATGCGGGTAATCGATATGCCAAAGGTCGGGTCGCTCATGAGCGGGTCTCCTCAAAATGGAAAACCCCGCGCGACGGCGGGGCATGATGATTGGAACTGTGTCAAGGGTCAGAACTGGAGGACGGGTGTCGAGACCTCGAGGCTCGCCTTGTCGGTCGAGGTGAGCGTCACGTCGAGCAGCAGGCGCTGGGCGCCATTGACCACGGGCTCGCCGAAGAAGCGCACCGCACGGGTGAAACCCTCCTCCGTCGCGACGATCTCGGTGACCACGATCGAGCGCACGCTGGTGAGGCTCAGGTGCTGGGAGAGGAATTCGAGGGAGGAGGACATCTACGAGCACCTGCTGATGACAGTTAACCCTAGGACCTTCGGCATCATGCGATGTCCCCGATGAGCGCCCACTCATTGGTCGCGCGCTTCCAGAGTGTTGCCCCGGAATACTGCCCCGCGAGCTTGAGCTTGCCGCCGGACGAACGGATCGTGACGGAACCGCCCACCGTCACCTGGCCCGCACCGTACTGGAGAATGTCGATGCGGGTGCCGACGGGGAAAGCCACCGTAGCGGCCGTTGGAATAGTCAGTGCAATGGCCGCGGCATTGTTGAGCGTCACCATGCGGCCGGCGTCCCCCAGCACCAGCGTGTAGGTGGTGCCGGTCTGGGCGTTCTCGGGAACAGTCGTGACGGTATCGAACACCTGGGCCGTGGTGGCGATCTGCGCCGAGTCAGTATAGCCGGCAGCCGAAGGCGCTGTCGGGGTTCCGGTCAGGGCGGGAGACGCCAGCGGCGCCTTGGCATCGAGAGCGGCCTGGAGGCTCGTGACATCGGCAATGGCATGGACGTGCGATGAGGCCGCCTTGGTGGCACCCAGCGTGTCGACGTAGGCCGTGGTCGCGAGCCTCGTCGAGTTGTTGCCCTGTGCCTGGGTGGGCGCGGTCGGTGTGCCGGTGAGCGCCGGAGAAGCGAGCGGCGCCTTCCCATCGAGCGTCGTCTGGAGGCTCGTCACGTCCGCAATGGCATGACCGTGAACCATGGCCGCCTTTGCGTCGAGAGACGCCTGCAGGTTGGTCACGTCGGCGATCGCATGACCATGGATCGCAGCGGCCTTGCCGTCGAGGGCCGACTGGGTGGCGGTGGAGACGGGCTTCCCGGCATCGGAGGTGTTATCGGCGTTGCCGAGGCCCACGTCGCTCTTTACCAGCGTCACCGCGCCTGTGCGGCCGGCAACAGAGAAGACGGGACCCACCTCGACGATGAACTCACCGCCATCGCTCTTCTTGAGGTAGAGCTTGCCGTCAGTGGTGTTGACGGCAATCTCGCCCAGCGCAAGGTCGGTGGTGGCGGGCACCTTTCCCGCCATGGCCGAGCGCTTGAGCCGGATGGTATTGGCCATGGAACCTCCGGAATACCAGAATGAAGGATAGGAGTGGGGCTAGTAGGCGCCGCCGTCGAGGAGTGACGTGGGCATCAGGAAGCGGGCATCGGCTTCGACCCTCGACCAGACGTCGGAAAGGATGAAGATCGACTTCTCGATCTCGATCAGGTCGCCGGCCAGGGCGGGCGATGCGAGCGTCAGCGTGGTGCCGTTGCTGGCGGTGAAGCCCGTCCCGGCGATGAGCCGCAACCCGTTGCGATAGACGGTCAGGCGCCCGACATCGTATCCGCCGGTCACCACGAAGCTCGTCTGGCCGGCGCCAGCCGTGAAGGTCTCCGTGGCCGAGGACCGGAACACGCTCGAGGCCGCCACGATCCAGACAGCTCCGGTATAGACCTTCATCAGATTGGCGCCTGTATCGAACCAGAGCACCCCGGGGGTCAGGGCATTTCCGAGCGCATCCGAAGTCGGGGCCGTGTTGGATGCGCCGGCATATTTGCTGCCCAATCCCGCCAGCATCGTCTGCGCGGAGGACGCCGCGGAGGACGCCACATCGGCACTCCCCGAGGCCGCAATAGCCGAGACATTGGCCTGAGCCTTCGACGCGGCCGCAAGGTTTGCGGAGTTCGCTGCGCTTGCCGCCTGGGACGCGGCCGCCTGCTGGCTGGTCGCTGCCTGCTGGGCGCTCTGCGCCGCGGCTGTCACCGAGACCGACATGCTCGTGGCGGCGTCGAGAATGGCTGACGCCAGGACGGGGTCGGTGGTCGCCGTGATAAACCAGTCGGAATGGGTCCCCGCCCCGCCGGTGGCGGTTACCAGCAGCGAAAGCTCGCCCGACCACGGGTCATAGGCATTGAGCCGGCCCGCCAGCCAGTTCTCCGGGGCGATCTCGCTCGTCACCACCAGGAAACCCGCAGGCGCGAAGCGCTGCCGGTCATCCGTGCCAATGACAAGGCTTCGGATTCCGGCTTCCACTGCCAGCTGCGTGTTGGAGCGCGCCGTGAACAGCGCTCCCAGATGGGAGGCCGTCTCGATCCGCTCGCGGATGACGATCGCCTCCTGCAAGATGGGCAGCAGCGCCTCGTCGATCTTGCCGAGCGCCACATCCTCGAAGCGCTCGACCTGCTCGTCCCAACCGACCGCCTTCTCCTCGACGGCATGAAGGCGCAGGTCGACGTCCTCGTGCACACCGTTGAAGTAGCTGGCCTGGACCTCGTCGTCGTCAGCGACGCGGTAGCGGTCGAAGCGGCGCATCGGGTCAGACCTTCGTGAAGGTGTTCACCGAGGCCCTGATCGTCTCGAGAATGGCGCCCGACACGGTGACATCTGGATCGTTCGGATGAAACGCGATGCCGGCGACGCGGACGGGGCGTGCCAGCTCCAACCGGTACATGGCCTCCGGATCGATGGCCTCAGGTTCGGTTCGCTTTGCCATGGCTTGAGCCTCCTCAGATGGCGGTGTCGATGCGCTGTTCGATATGGAAGAGCTGGCCGGCGGAACTCGCCCCGCCCGTCAGCTTGATCTTGTAAGCGGAGATCGCAGTGGCGAAGGTGAAGAGGTATTCCTTCTCGAGGTCATTGGCGCGGTCGGAGGCCGGGACAGTGCGCGTGACGACGGCAGCCGGCGAGACGGTCGTGCCGTAGCTCGCGCCCGTCAGCAGCGTCACGCCCACTGTGTGCTGGGCAGCGACAAAGGGATAAGCCCGGATCACCACCCGCACCTGCTTCGTCGTCATGCCGACGGGCAGCGTGCGTGGCGTCGAGACATGGGTAAAGGCGGTCTTGGCTCTGGAGACGCGCACCTGGCTGTCTGTCGCATGGATGACCGGCATGAGTTCCGGCGTTCCGGTCATGACCGCCCGCATGGGGAGCACGGCGGGGAGCGAGCCCAGAAAGTCGGGCGTTGTCTCGGAGATCGAGTACCAGGTGTCATCGACCCGCACCTGATAGGTGAGGTTCGTCGCATCGGGAACGATCTGCGGCGCCAGGATGTCGATATCGGCAATGCCGCCGGCGAGTTGCAGGGGCTTCAGCTCGACCGAGACACGGGTGGCGGCGAACTTCGCGACATGGACCTTGAAGCGGATGTCCTTGGTGAGATCACCGAGGAGATACTGCCCATCGGTCGAGAAGAACAGCGTGCCCGAGGTAAAGTTCGACCCTGAAACCGTGCCGATGTAGTGGGCCCCGCCGGTGATGACGAGGAGCGCATACCGGCCGCCCTGCTTCAGCAGCGTCGGGCGGAAGGGAAACAGCGTCCATTCCGGAAAACGCTTGAGATTGGCCTGCGCCAGGGTCGACTGGGCCAGCACCCGGTTGGGATTGGGCGTGCCATCGGAGCGCGTCTCACACAGCGCCACCGTGACATTGCCGGTGGGCCCGATCTGGGTGAGGCCGAGCGACAGGCCGGTGCAGTAGCGCGCCTGACCGTTGACGAAGGTCTGGCCGATCTGGACGCCCTGGACGGTCGAGAGGATCGGCTGGTAGTCCCAGTAGATCTCATCGAAGGTGTCGGTCCAGAACTGCCTGACCCGGTACCAGGCATGGGCGGCGTGACGGCCCACGGCTGTCGGGATGTTGCCGTTGGCGTCGCGGACCTCGAAGGTCTCGCCGTTCTTGGTGAATATGCCCGTCACCGAATTGTACTGCCCGCCCGACCAGAAGCTCGAATTGGTGCAGACGTTTCGGGTGACGCCGTAGCGAATGCGGGTGCGGCTGATCGAGCGCTGGATCAGCTGGTGGGAGGCGAACTGATAGTCCGCCAGCGGGATCGCCTGCACCGTCTCGTTGGCAACCGGCACCCCCACCACCAGGGCATCGATGCTCGTGTAATTGGGGACCATCAGACCGTCGGCCGTCATGGTCACGGAGCCGTTGATCGGGTTGTCGAGCTGGAGGGCGGAAAGAGCCGTCGCCGCCCAGGGAAAGCGCACGCCTTCCTCGATCAGTGCGTCATAGCTTGCCGCAGTGTCATCGCTCTCATCATCAGTGAGGAACTGGTCGGCGCCATAGAGAGAGTTGAGATCCGAGAGGTCGAGGTTCTCCTTCACGATGGCGAGGTTCGAGGCAATGGCGGTGATCTGGCCGGCCACCAGGTCGGCGAAAGCCTTCATCTGGGCCTTGATGACCGAGAGATCGGCCTCGATCGAGGCGGTGATGTTGCGGCGGAGCTCGTCAAGGGCCCGCCTGAGCGCCGCGATCTGGGCGGCGAGGTCGGCGAACTCCGCCCGGGTGGGGAGGCTGTCGACGCGGCGCCCGAGCGTTGCGAGGTCGGACAGGAGCCCATCCAGCACCTGACCCACTCGCAACTGCCAGGATGTGATGGCATCGAGGCGTTCCTTGGCGGCATCGAGCTCCGGAACCGCAAAGTCCGTGCGCATGGTGACGGAAATGATGCCGGCGGTGCCGATCAGCACGTCGGCGAGGGGGACATAGGCTTCGGGAATGGCCGGGCGCTGGGGGTCCGCGCTCTCGGAGCCGGGAACGACCGAGACCTGGGCTACCCGCTCCTGCACCATCGCGACCGACTGCGGCTCGGTAGCCCTCGTGGTCACGTTGATGAGGAAGTCGCGGGGTTCGATCTCGGAATCGATGGTCTGGCCATAGGTCACCAGCGTGACGATGCGCTGGGCGGCGGCGGGCAGATAGGTCGAGAGGCTCACGGCCTGGGTGACGTCATGGGCGAAGATCTTGCCCGCTGTGTAGAGGCGCCCTGCCCCCACCTGCACGGTGGTGGCGCTGTCGCGGGTCGAGAGAAACCCGGCATAGCCCTTGCCGCTGACGAGGAGGTCGTTGACCACGTCCTCGAAGGTTCGGGACGCATAGGTCTGGATCGAATTGAGATCGCTGAAGGTCACGTTCTGGCGCGACCGGAAGATGCGCTGTTTTTCCATGGAGACTACCTTGTGGTTCTAGCGTTCTAGCCACTCGCCAAGGCGGAGGCGTGCAAATGACTTGCCGTCGCCGAAGCGCACGGGACTGTGGGCCTTCGAGTTCAGGAACAGCGTGTCGCGCACCGATTGCGAGATCCGCACTGCATCGACAGCGTTGAGGAGGCCGAGGGTGTCGTCCTCGACCAGGTGATCGTCCACAAACTCAAGTGCTGCGTCAGGCTTCTTGCCTTCGATGCGGACGGTCAGCTCGGCGGTATAGGGGTCGAGCCGGAACCGTGCGCTCTCCACGAAATCGATCGAGACCGGCAGCTGGGTTGCGCTCTCCATGTCGAAGAGCCGGATGCTGTCATAGATGCGGAACCGGGCGCGGGGCTCCACCAGCCACACGAGATCGATGGGCACATCGTCGGCGAAGAGGCTCACCTCGTCGGTCGCCTCCGCTGTGACCCGCTCCGGCCAGGTGGTGACCGGCGTGAGCGACGGCCTCACGAGGTTGTAGGCATAGCCGCCGATGGTCTCATCAGGTGCCGCGGCGAACGAGATGATCCGGTTCGGCGTGTCGGGATCATCGAGGAAACGTTGCGAGGCGACATCGTCGGCGAACCACAGACCACCCGCCTCCCCGGGAAGGATGAGCTGTTCGAAGAAATGCCCGTCCCCGGTGGTGACCTCTGACCAGAGCAGAGCAACTTCAGCACCATTGCGGAACAAAATCGCCTGGCGACCCAAGGCTTCCCCCGGATTCAGACCGTCATCGGCAAAGAAGGCGGGACCGTCGGTTGCCCCGAGATAAGCATCCACATGATCGGCGGGACCGCTCATGGCGCTGACCCGGTCGAAGCCCTCCTTCGCAAATGTGCGAATGCGGATCTCCGGGAACTGCCGGACCCATTCCCGGCGGTCGTCCTCTCCGAAAGCTGGAGCCGCAAAGAAGTCGGAGCGTGGCGTAATGGTGCGGACCAGTTCGGCGCCGACCAGCGACAGATAGGCCCGGAAGCCCGCTTCCGTGGTCTTGAGCCGGTGCAGCCTCGCCTGTTCGGCGATGACCCAGCGTTTGCGCGCGTCCGGCCATTCCGGATCCCACAGGTCAACCGAGCGCTCGAGGGCCAGGAAGGGCAGAAGCTGCGGCGGACAGGCCCAGGGATCGGTGACGTCGGAGACCAGATAGGCCGGAAGTTCCGTCCCTTTGGCCGAGGCCAGCGAAATGGCGGTTTCGAAGACTGTGGCATTGCGCGGAAGGAGATCGACCTCCTCAGACATCGCGCACCGCCACGTTGACGGTGATGCCGGTGCAGTATGGCGCCTCGTCGGGCCTCACGAAGACATCCGCGACCGGTGAGATGGCCTCGACCCGCTCGGCATTCGGAACATGAGCGGCACGCCAAAGACCCGACGCTGCCACCGTGACGCCAATCCTGTGGCGTGCCTCCACATAGGCCTGGAGAGCGGCAGTCGCATTCGCCCTGACAGTGACGGGATCCTGCCCAAGCGCCACATGCACGGTGACGGAGACCGCGTAGGGCACGATCCTCGCACCGACCACCGTGACGACATCCGTCGCCGGCGCCCCGTCCTCGGCCAGAAGCTTGGCCCGGACCTTCTCTATGACGACGGAGGTAACCGCGCCCTGCCTCTCATTCCCCAGCAGCACGACATCGACATGTCCGCGGCCGCGCGCCACCACACCGACGTCCTTCAGGTCCGGAAAGGCCGCTTGAAGGGCGAGGAATCGGTAGGATCCGACCGTCCCGCCATGCGGCATGGCCTCAGGCGCCAGCTGGGTGCGGCGGCGGAGTGAGCTGTCGGTTTCTCCTTCGAAACGGCTGACCCCGTAGTAGGCGGCGATGGCATCGAGATTGGAGCCCGTCGCGAAAGCCAGCATGCGCTGCCGCGCCGCGTCGTTGATGCGTGCCCTGAGCAGGACCTCGCGGTAAGCGAAGACCTCGATCAGCTTGCGCGCCGGCTCGCTCTCGAGGTCGATGACGCCGGCGATCTCGGAGAACCTCGTCACGAGGTCGTCCCGCATCGACGTGACGACGGCCTCGATGTCCAGCGTCTCAACGACACCGGGATATGGCAGCGAGGCAAGGTCGAAGACGGCGAAGCGCGTCACAGGGCCTCCTCCTCGCGAATGATGAGTCCGGCGGCATTGACGTAACCGTTGACGCGCCTCGCACCTTCCACCGTGAAGTCGCCGTAGACGGCTCGGGGCCGGTATTCGCCGTCGAGATAGAAGTGCAGCGCGCCCTCGCGGGTGGCTTTGAGCACCTTGATTTCCGTGACCCGGAAGCGCGGCTCCCACTGCTCGATTGCCGAGGTAATGGCGACGAAGAAAGGTGTCACCTCCTCCGGCGTGATCAGCTGGCCC
>Ga0209023_10005039_pt1 | contig 14651 bp, 8 predicted proteins | sample LakOneMetagenome_FD_187468 | JGI IMG/M metagenome (GOLD analysis project Ga0209023, IMG submission 187468) | Freshwater and sediment microbial communities from Lake Erie, Canada (SPAdes) (version 2) | ecosystem: Environmental > Aquatic > Freshwater > Lentic | place: Lake Erie, Canada | collected...
AAAACAACTTCAAAATTTAGCCCATCAATTGACTCAAGGCGAGTTTCAAGTGAATGGAAAAAGCACTTTTAAAGAAGAATTTGTAACAGCTGGCGGTATTGATTTGAAAGAAATTAATTTCAAAACGATGGAAAGTAAACTGCATGAAAACCTTTATTTTGCAGGCGAAATTTTGAATATCGATGCCATAACTGGTGGTTTTAATTTTCAAAATGCGTGGACTGGCGGATTCATTATAAGCGAAACAATTGTTAAAAATATTTAATGTTTTCTATACTAAGTTATTAAAAATCAATGTATATTTGGTTTGCTAAAAATCAAACAAACATGAAAAAACAATTACTTTTAACTTTTATTGCACTCTTTTTTGGTTCGATACTGCTGAGTAACGCTCAAACTTTGGGCTGTGGCCAGACGTTTTACGATAATGGAGGAGCTAATGGAAATTATTCCGATTCGGCTAATGACTCCACCACCTTTTGTCCGAACAGTCCGAACGAAACACTTACTGTTAGTTTTAACAACATTGCAATTGATGCTAATGATGTGCTATACGTATACGACGGAGACTCGCCTTCATCTCCATTATTAGCAACCATTACTAGTGGAAATCCACAACAAATGTCTCTAACTTCTAACATTCCAGGCGGATGTTTAACCTTTGTTTTTATCTCAGATGCGAGTGGAAATAGTGGCGGATGGGATGCTTATGTAGATTGCTTAATATCGCCTACATGTATAGCACCGGTTCAATTTTCTTCAAACACAACAAATACTGCAACTGTTTTGAGTTGGGTAGATCCAAACCAAGGAAATGGTCCATGGGAACTTACTGTGAGTCCACAATCATTTACTCCAAATCCAATATTGTTAACAACGCCTCAATATACCTTAAGCGGATTAGCACCTGGCGTTTATACAGCATCTGTTAGAACAATGTGTAATGGTGCTTTTAGTAATTATGCAACGTACACTTTTGTAGTTCAAGGATCTGCAACCAATTGTATTACTCCAAATAATATCTTAGTTAGCAATATTTCTTCTACTGATGCCATGATAAATTGGGCGGCGCAAACTGGCGTTAATGGTTATGAAGTTTTGGTTTTGCCATGTTCTTCAGCAGCCCCAACTCCTAATAATTCAGGAACGTTAGTTACCACTAACACTTTTTTATCTAGCGGTCTTATCGCTGCAACTTGTTATAATGTATATGTGAGATCCATTTGTACTTCTCCTTCAACAAGCACTTGGTCTTCTGCTTATGTATTTACAACATTACCGTCAACTACTCCAACCACAGGATGCGGTAGTACTTTTACTGATCCGGGTGGTTCAACTGGCGATTATTCTAATAGTTCTAATCAAACTTACGTTATATGTCCAAATACTATAGGTGAACTAGTAACTGTGAACTTTACTGCATTTGGTTTAGAATCGGGTTTTGATTTTCTAAAAGTGTATGATGGTACCAGTTCTAGTGCTCCATTATTAGCTACTTTATCCGGAACAACTATTCCGCAACCAATAACAGCATCCAATACATCTGGATGTTTAACCTTTGTTTTCACCTCAGATAGTTCTATTGTGAGTAGTGGATGGATTGCCAATATCGTTTGTGGAGGCCCTAGTTCATGCCCGAAACCAACCAATATAGTTTCTACTAATACAACAACAAACTCAGCGATTATTGGCTGGACCGAAGTTGGATTAGCCACACAATGGGAAGTACTTGTATTACCTTGCGGAACGGCAGTTCCTACTGCTACAAATGGTACATCAACTACAACAAACCCATTTACACTTTCTGGATTAAATCCGAATACCTGCTATAACGTATATGTGCGTTCTTTATGCTCTCCTACTGATACGAGTGCTTGGTCAGTAGCGACAACCTTTACAACTTTAGCTACACCACCTCCAACACCAGCTTGTGGTGGAACCTTTACAGATCCAGGAGGTGCTTCGGCCAATTATGCAAATAATACCGACTCCACTGTTACCATTTGCCCTTCTGTATCAGGTGATAAAGTAACGGTTACCTTTACTACTTTTAACACTGAAGTCAATTGGGATGGATTGTATGTTTTCGATGGTAATTCCATTACTGCGCCACAAATTGCAAGTGCAAATCCAGCAGCAAATGTACCAGGAAGTTTACCTGGAGCCTTTTGGGGAACTACTATTCCTGGCCCATTCACGTCATCTAGTGCCGATGGCTGCTTGACTTTTAGATTTAGAAGTGATACTTCTGTAAACCTTGCTGGTTGGACTGCCAATGTAACATGTGCACCACCACCAACCTGTCCAAAACCAACTGCTTTAGTAACATCAATGGTAACATCAACATCGTTAGCATTAAGTTGGACAGAAGTTGGATCTGCTACTTCATGGGAAGTTTTTGCAGTACCTTGTGGATCACCAGCTCCTACCGCTACTACTGTTGGAACTATAACAAATAGCAATCCATATGTTTTTACTGGATTAACACCTGCAACTTGTTATACTTTTTATGTTAGATCATTGTGCTCTGCTACTGATATTAGCCTTTGTACTTTTGGCCCAACAACTACAACTCTTGTAGCGCCACCTGTTTGTGGTGGTAACTATGTTGATAATGGAGGTTTAAATGCCAATTACAATAATAACACAGATGAAACTATTACTATTTGCTCAAGTACTCCTAATGAAGCTGTAACCGTAACCTTCAATTCGTTTAATACAGAAGCCAACTGGGATGCTTTATATGTATATGATGGAGATTCTACTAGTTCACCTCAAATCCAAAGTGCGAATGGACCTACCTATACTTTACCAAATGTTTCAGGAGGATTTTGGGGAACTACAATTCCAGGTCCATTTACATCATCTGCTCCAAATGGTTGTTTAACATTTAGATTTAAAAGCGATGGCTCTGTAAATAACCCTGGTTGGAATGCTAATGTAACTTGTACACCAATTGCAGACCGAATTATGCTAGTAGCCTTTGTTGACGACAACAATAATGGTATTAAAGACGCTAATGAAAGTTTATTCTCCAATGGTTCGTTTGTTTATGATCAGAACAATTCTGGAGTTACTACCAGCGTTTATTCTCCATTCGGCAGATATTCATTATACGACTCAAACCCTTCGAATACTTACGATTTCAGCTACAGTATTCAACCTGAATACTTACCCTATTATGCTTTAAGTGCTACCAATTATAACGACTTAAATATCCCTCTTGGAAGTGGTACTCAAATTTTATATTTCCCAGTAACACTTACGCAAACGTATAATGACGTAACGGTTTCTATTGTTGCTTTAAGCCCACCAAGACCAGGATTAACGTACACTAATAAAGTTGTATACCGAAACATTGGACTTGCTGCTACCGATGGTACTGTAACTTTTACAAAACCTGCACCAACCACTATTTCAAATATTTCACAAACAGGAACAGTAGCAACAGCCACAGGATTTACCTATGCGTTTACTAATTTACTACCAAATGAAACTAGAACCATTTATGTAACGATGAGTGTCCCAGCTAGTCCAACTGTAAATTTAAATGACATACTAACGGATTCAGCATCGATTTCGGCTCCAGCTAATGATATCAATTTGACAAACAACACATATTCCAATTCACAAATTGTAGTGAACTCTTATGATCCAAATGATAAAATGGAGTCACATGGGGATAAAATTCAAATCAATCAATTTACTCAAAATGATTATTTGTATTACACTATTCGTTTCCAAAACAATGGAACGGCCAATGCGATTGATGTACGAATTGAAGACATTTTGGATGCTAAATTGGATGAAACTAGCATTAGAATGATTAGTTCAAGTCATAATTATATTATGGATAGAGTGAACAACAACCTTACTTGGGACTTTAAAAACATTCAATTGCCACCATCATCTGTGGATGCAAATGGCAGCATAGGATATGTGTTTTTCAAAATTAAAGCTCGTCCAGGATTTGTTGTTGGAGATGTAATTCCAAATTCAGCTTCTATTTATTTTGACAGTAATCCAGCTATAGTTACCAATACTTTTAATACATTGTTTGTAGCTGCTCTGGCAAATGAGAATTTTAACAGTCAAAACTTCTTATTATTCCCAAATCCAGCAACTAGTTTTGTGACAATAAAATTGGGCAATACTGGAGAAACTATCGGTAAAATTTCAATTACTGATATACTTGGAAAAACCATTAAAGAAATTAAAACTTCAGCTGTTAATGAGATGAATGTTGATGTTTCTGATGTGTCAAAAGGTATTTACTTAGTTGAAATTACAACAGAAAATGGCTTAAAACAAAACAAAAAATTAGTAATCGAATAACGATATAAACTAACCTAAAAACTAAATCCCAACTTTAACAGGTTGGGATTTTTTTATTTGTTAAATTCAAGTAATATGAAGTTTAACATGAATATGGCGCTTTAGAAACTTCTTACAAAAAAAATTGAACAAAAAAGACTTAAGTTATTAAAAATCAATGTATATTTGAAACACTATAAATCAACCAAACATGAAAAAACAATTACTCTTATCGCTTCTGGCGATTGTTTTTACGTCAATTTTTTCAGGATATTCACAGTGTGGCACAACTTTCACCGACTCAGGTGGTGCCAGCGGAACCTATCAACCCAATGAATCAATTACAACAATAATGTGTCCAGATACCCCAGGCGAAGTTGTTTCTGTTTCGTTTACCTCTTTTAGTATTGAATCTAATTTTGATTTCTTAAAAATTTATGATGGCGTCGATGCAACAGCTCCATTAATCGGAAGTTATACGGGTTCTACAAGTCCTGGCACTGTTACCGCAACCTCTGCAACAGGATGTTTAACTTTTGTATTTACTTCTGACAATTCAGTGCAACAACTTGGATGGATAGCCAATGTTAACTGTAGTGTTCCAACACCAATAACCTGCCCTTCCCCTAATAGCGTTGTGGCAACATTCAATACAAGTACAAGTACCTCTGTAAACTGGACAGAAACTGGAACTGCTACACAATGGGAAGTATTGGTTTTACAATCGGGAAGCGCACCAAGCGCTACTTCAACAGGAATTATTACAACTTCAAGTCCGCTTGTTGTATCTAATTTAATTACAGGTATCGCCTATAACATTTATGTGCGTGCAATATGCTCTTCAACCGATGTAAGTAACTGGTCAAACCCATTTGTTTATACTACACCTTCGTGTCCAGCACCTACTCAAATAGTTGCTTCAAACATAACGCAAACTGAAGCAACATTTTCATGGTTATTAAATCCAAGTATCACTTCGTGGGAAGTGGCTATTCAGCCAAACACAATTACAACAATACCTACAACTGGAATACTTGTTAACACTAATAGCTATACAGCATCAGGACTAACTTCTGGCGTTGTCTATAATTTATATGTTCGGTCAGTTTGTGGAAATGGAGCGTACAGCTCTTGGGCGGTGTTATCTTCGATTGCAACTGTACCACCACCTTTAACAACACCTGTATGTGGAGGACAATTTTTTGATAATGGTGGATTGAATTCCAACTATTTTAATGGCACCGATTCAACTGTAACCGTTTGCCCACAAACACCGGGAGAACAAGTAACCGTAACTTTTTCGACATTTGACACTGAAACATCATGGGATGCTTTGTATGTTTATGATGGAACATCTATAACCGCTCCTCAAATTGCGAGTGCTAATCCTGGTGGAAGTGTTCCTGGAGGACTACCTGGAGGTTTTTGGGGAACAGCAATACCGGGTCCTTTTACATCATCTGATCCTAGCGGTTGTTTAACATTTAGATTTAGAAGTGATAATTCCATTAATAAAACGGGATGGAATGCCAATGTAGAATGTTTGGTACCTTCAACCTGTCCAAAACCTACAAACCCAATTGTAACTGGAATTACAGGCACCAATGCCACTGTAAGTTGGACGGAAAACGGAACAGCAACACAATGGGAAGTACTAGTATTACCAGCAACTAGTCCTGCACCTCTTCAAACAGACAATGGCACAACAACTTCTTCAAATCCATTTCAAATCACAGGATTACTGTATTCTACTACCTACAAAGTATATGTTAAATCAATATGTGGCACAAACGACTCCAGTCTTTGGTCATCAATTGCATCATTTACTACATTTTCAACAAATTGCTTTGCTCCCACTAATGTGGTTGTAAATTCGCTAACAGCAACCAGTGCTAACATCAGTTGGATTCAAAATGGTTCTGTTTCACAGTGGGAAGTCTATTTGGTTCCATCAGGTTCTCCTGCGCCTACAACAACATCTACTGGAGTTTTAACACCTACAAACTCTTATCAAGCTACAGGTTTAACAACTGGCACCAGTTATGCTTTCTATGTCAGAGCGGTTTGTTCAGCGACTGAAACAAGTTCTTGGTCTAACGTTATTACTTTTGCTCCTTTTGTAACTTCGCAACCCATTGTAACCAACACTACCCAATATTCTATTAATCAATTAGTAACTAATGTATTGATTAACAATCCGTGTATAAACGTTTCAAATATTTCATCAATTTCTGGAAACAATTATGGCATGGCGACTGGAATTGGATATTTTACCAATACCAATCCATTATTTCCAATTTCTTCTGGATTAATTCTTTCAACCGGAAATGCCTTAAATGCACATGGTCCAAACACTACTACATTAAGTGATGGAACCTCAAGTTGGCCTGGAGATGCTCAATTGTTTAATTATATACAAGGATTAGGTATTGACTCTGCATTAACCAGTTATAACAATGCTAGTGTATTGGAATTTGATTTCTCAAGTTTGAATTCGTACATGAGTTTTAATTTCTTATTTGCTTCAGATGAATATGGAACATATCAGTGCAGTTATACCGATGCCTTTGCCTTTTTCTTAACCGATTTAGATACTGGAACCACTACTAATTTAGCGGTAATACCAGGTACCACAACTCCAGTTTCTGTAGTTACTATTCGAAATGGAGCAAACAACACATCTTGTGGTTCGGCCAATCCAGCATTCTTTGACAGCTATACCGCACCTCCAACTGCTGCAGCTAATGGAGCTTCAACCAATTTTAATGGTCAAACCGTTAAAATGACGGCTTCATCAAACATTATCCCAAATCACAATTATCACATCAAATTAGTTATTGCCGATAGAAATGACTCTGCTTTTGACTCGGCGGTATTTATTGAAGCGGGAACATTTGCTTCTGGACCACCAGAATGTTCTGATAAAATTGAATTAGTTGCCTTTATTGATGAAAATGGAAACGGCATTAAAGATACTAATGAAGTTAATTTTACATACGGCTCTTTCACATCATTACAAAACAATTCTGGAAGTACCACAAACATTTCGTCTCCGTTCGGAACCTATACTGTTTATGATTCAAATCCGGCTAATGTTTATGACTTTGGATATGTAGTTGACACAGAATATGCACCTTATTATACATTAGGAGCGGTAAATTATGACAACATCAATATTCCTGTTGGAAGCGGTACACAAACATTGTATTTCCCAATAACATTAACCCAAGGGTTTAACGATGTTAGCGTAACAATTGTACCTATTGGAGTTCCGAGACCAGGATTTAGTTATGTAAATAAATTAGTATATAAAAATTTAGGAATTGTTGCTACTTCAGGAACACTTTCATTTACTAAAGATCCAAATGTAAACATAACTAATATTTCTCAAAACGGAACAATAGCTAACACTAACGGATTTACGTATAATTTTTCTGGTTTGGCACCTTATGAAACTAGATACATTTATGTGACTATGAATGTGCCGTCAACGGTTGCGTTAGGAACATTATTGACCAATTCATCCACTATTACTGCGGCTTCAAATGATATTAATTTGAATAATAATTTTCATTCAAGCACACAGGTTGTAGTTGCATCGTATGATCCAAATGATAAAATGGAATCGCATGGAGAAAAAATCCAATTCAGCCAATTCAGTCAAAATGAATACTTATATTATACTATTCGATTCCAAAATAACGGAACTGCAAATGCTATAAACGTTAGAATTGAAGACTTTTTAGATGCTAAAATTGACGAACAAAGTATTCGAGTTGTTAGTTCCAGCCATAACTACATAATGGAGCGTGTAAATAACAAAATAACTTGGAATTTCAATTACATTCAATTGCCTAGTTATTTAGAAAATGCCGATTTATGTAAAGGATATGTTACGTTCAAAGTAAAATTAAGACCAGGATTTGCAGCAGGTGATATCATTCCAAATACAGCTTCTATTTATTTTGACAATAATGCGCCAGTAATTACAAATACCTTTCATACAGAATTTTTGGCAGCTCTTGCTAACATCACTTTCAATAATGATAACTTTGTAGTGTATCCAAATCCGGCCAATTCCTTTGTTCAAATTAGCTTACAACATACTACAGAAAGCATCCAAAATATCACCATTTATGATGTTTTAGGAAAATCGATTAAAGTAGTTAAGAACAGCGCTTCTAACGAAATCAATATAGATGTATCTGATTTATCAAAAGGCGTTTATTTACTAGAAGTCACTACGGATAGTAATTTAAAATTGACCAAGAAATTAGTCATCAATTAATAATCAAAAATTGATTTTATAAAAAAATCCCGAGAAGTGAATTTCTCGGGATTTTTTTTATCGGTTTAACCACCAAATACTAAAGTTTAAAACTCCTGCAAAACTTACCCAAAGTAAATATGGAATAAATAGCATCCCTGCTCTTTTATCGATTTTTTTAAATTGATTGTATACTTCAAAAATTATCAGCCACAAAAGAATTAATTCAATTAATGCCAAGAAAAGATTGTGCAGGTAAAAGAAAATAAACGACCATGCCGCATTGAGCGCTAATTGAAAAATGAAATATTTAAAGGCAGTTTTCACTGCTTTTTCATTAGTATCCATTTTGTTCCATACTAAACCACCAGCCAATCCCATCATAATATATAAGATTGTCCAAACCGGTGCAAATATCCAATTGGGAGGATTAAATACTGGTTTTATTAAAGTTGGATACCAAGTGGTTATACTCTCACGAGTTACCATTCCTGATAAATATCCTACCACTAAACAAGTCATTAAGACCAAAGCAATTCGTAATATCTTTTGCATTTTGTTTATATTTTTTACAAATGTAGTAAACAAAATGATTTGGTTTTTTTTAAAATAAGTATCTTTGGCTAAAATTAAGTTTATGCTAACTGAAAAGTATTTTATTTTCAATCAAAATACCGTAACAATTAATGAAGGTAATTTTCAATGGAGCGCTCCTAGCAATATTGCTTTAGTAAAATATTGGGGCAAAAAAGCCAACCAAATTCCAGCTAATCCTTCGATTAGTTTTACATTAAACCAATGCAAAACCATTACTAAATTAGCTTTTTCACAAAAAGAAAATAAGGCTGACTTTTCTTTTGATTTACTGTTTGAAGGAAAACCAAAAGAAGATTTTAAACCAAAAATTCAAAAGTTTTTCGAACGAATAGAAGTTTACTGCCCATATTTAAAAAACTATCATTTCACCATTGACACTCAAAACACTTTCCCTCACAGTTCTGGCATTGCCTCTTCTGCCTCTGGAATGGCTGCATTAGCTGTTAATATTATGAGTTTGGAAAAAGAATTAAATCCGAACATGAGTGACAATTTCTTCAATGAAAAAGCTTCTTTTTTAGCTCGATTAGGTTCGGGAAGTGCTTGCAGAAGTATAAATGGAAACATTGTAGTTTGGGGAAATCATAAAGCAATTGAAGGCAGTTCCGATTTAATTGGAGTTGAGTTTCCCTTTAAAGTTCATTCTAATTTCAATAATTATCAAGATACCATTTTGTTAGTTGATAAAGGTGAAAAACAAGTGTCTAGCACCGTTGGACATGATTTAATGCACAACCATCCTTATGCAGAACAACGTTTTTCACAAGCACACCAAAATTTGTCTGCTATAAAAACTGTTTTAGAAAACGGAAACTTAGAGCAATTTATCCAAATTGTAGAAAGCGAAGCCTTAACGCTTCATGCTATGATGATGACTTCAATGCCGTATTTTATTTTAATGAAACCCAACACTTTGGAAATCATCAACCGTATTTGGAAGTTTAGAAATGACACAAAAATTCCGGTTTGTTTCACGCTTGATGCAGGAGCAAACGTACATATTTTGTATCCCGAAAACGTTAGCGTTGAAACTTTGCAATTTATTAAGGACGAATTAGTTGGCTATTGTCAAAATGGTCAGTATATTTGTGATGAAATTGGTTTTGGAAGTCAATTGATAATTGATAATTGATAATTGATAATTTACAAATTTGGAGAAAAAAAAGAACATTATTAAAGAAAAGTCTTTTGCTTTTGCAATTGATATTATTAATCTTTATAAAGTTCTTGCTGAAAGAAAAGAATTTGTTCTATCTAAACAAATGTTACGTTCAGGAACTTCAATTGGAGCAAACATATGAGAAGCTGAACATGCACAAAGCAAAGCTGATTTTATACATAAATTGTCAATTTCACTTAAAGAAGCCAACGAAACAGAATATTGGATTGATTTATTATTTGAAACAGAATTTATATCTGAATTAGAATTTCAAAATATAAAACCAAGAATTATCGAATTATTAAAATTACTAACTAGTATCATTAATACTTCGAAAAAATAAAATTATCAATTATACATTGTTAATTGTCAATTAAAAAAGATATGAAAGGACCCTTATTTTACTCTAAAATATTACTCTTCGGAGAATATGGAATTATTAAAGATTCTAAAGGATTATCCATTCCTTATAACTTCTATAATGGCGCTTTAAAAGTGGATGAAAATCCAACAGAAGAAGCAATAAAATCTAATGAAAGTTTACAACGATTTGTTACTTATTTAGAGCAATTACAAATCGAACAACCCGAATTAGTAACCTTTAATCTTGCCCTTTTAAAATCGGATGTTGCCCGAGGCATGTATTTTGACTCAAGCATCCCACAAGGGTATGGCGTAGGAAGCAGTGGTGCTTTAGTGGCTGCTATTTACGACAAATATGCCCATGATAAAATTACGGTTTTAGAAAACTTAACCCGAGAAAAATTACTTCAATTGAAAACTATTTTCTCTCAAATGGAATCATTTTTCCACGGAAAAAGTTCTGGTTTAGATCCGTTAAACAGTTACTTAAGCATTCCTATTCTAATCAATTCTAAAGATAATATTGAAGCTACTGGAATTCCATCTCAAAGTGCCGAAGGAAAAGGTGCCGTGTTTTTGTTAGATTCTGGAATTGTAGGCGAAACGGCTCCAATGGTTAACATCTTTATGGAAAACTTAAAAGATCAAGGTTTCCGTACCATGTTGAAAAACCAATTTGTAAAATATACCGATTTGTGTGTAGAAAACTTTCTTGGAGGTGATAAAAAATCGTTGTTTTCCAACACCAAAAAATTGTCAAAAGTAGTTTTGAACAACTTCAAACCTATGATTCCGGAACAATTTCATGGAATTTGGCAAAAAGGAATTGACACAAACGATTACTACCTAAAACTTTGCGGTTCAGGTGGTGGCGGTTATATTCTTGGTTTTACAGAAGATTTAGAAAAAGCAAAACAATCTTTGAAAGATTATAAGTTAGAAGTTGTATACCAGTTTTAACTTATAAATGATGTTGAGCAGACAATCCAAACTTACCATTCTGAAAATCATCAGTATGTTTTCTGTGGTTCGTGGCTACAACATTCCAATCATTGCCTTAGCACAGTATTTATCGGCTATATTTATAATGGCTCATGAAAAAAGAGCGCTTACGGTTATACTCGATTTTAACCTTTTCATTATTGTTATTGCTTCAAGTTTAACCATTGCTTCTGGTTATATTATCAATAACTTTTACGACAGCAAAAAAGATTTAATCAACCGTCCAAATAAATCAAAAATTGACCGATTAGTCAGCCAAAGAACCAAGCTTCAAGTATACTTTACTGTAAATTTTGTGGTCGTTTTATTAGCGCTTTTAGTATCTTTTAAAGCAGTATTGTATTTCTCAGTATACATTTTTTTAATTTGGTTTTATTCTCACAAACTAAAAAAATATCCAATAATCGGAAATCTAACCGCTTCATTACTTGCCGTGTTACCTTTCTTTGCTATTCTTTTATATTACAAAAATCTGTATCCGCAAATATTTGCTCATGCATCCTTTTTGTGCTTGCTTCTTTTAATTCGAGAAATAATTAAAGATTTAGAAAATATAAAAGGTGATATTGCCAATGGATATCAAACAATTCCTGTAAAATACGGAGAAGTATTTGCAAAGAAAACCATCACATTACTTACATTGTTAACCATAATCCCTGTCTATCTTTTAGTAGAAACATTTGATGTAGGCTATATGGACATTTACTTTTATGTAAGCCTTATCATCCTTATTTTCTTTTTACTCCTTTTATGGAAAGCCAACACCAAAATACAATACCTTCAACTACACAATATCTTGAAATTCTTAATCGTTTCTGGCGTATTTTGCATTATATTAATTGACCCTAAGGTCTTAATTCACGGCAGAAGCATTCTGAGTATTTAGAAGCGAATCAGTAGTAATTCTTGTCATCCTTTTTCCTGCTGTTCGCTATATCCCGAAGCATCGGGATGCCGCTACCATCAGGGCTATTTAGCAATCTATTGGAGAAAAATTAGTAGTACTACACTACTTTTCTTCTTTAAACCAACTCGAATACATCACATAATTGTTAGAAATACGTTCTATTTCACCAGCAAAATCGGAAGCATTTATTTCTTTAACTTTTTTAGCAGGAACACCAGCATATATAGTACCCGATTCTACAACAGTATTCTGCGTTACCACAGAACCAGCTGCTACAATTGAGTTGCTTTCTACCACACAATTATCCATTACAATAGCACCCATTCCAATAAGCACATTATCGTGAAGCGTACAACCATGAACAATGGCATTATGACCAATAGAAACATTATTTCCAATATTGGTTGGATGCTTTTGATAAGTAGCATGAATAATGGCGCCGTCTTGTATATTAACTTTATTTCCAATCTTGATATAATGTACATCTCCGCGAATTACAGCATTAAACCACACACTACATTCTGATCCAAATTCAACATCGCCAACTATGGTTGCATTTTCTGCAACATAACAATCTTCTGGAATTTTTGGCGATTTGCCATTAACCGATTTTATTATCATAATTATATTAAAAAAAGAATCCCGATAAAGTTATCGGGATTGTATTATTAATTAACTGCAGGACAGTTACAGTGGTATTTTTCAGGTTTACAGAACAAGTTGATTCCTAAAGTAATTTGGTGAAAACCACCATTATCAAACTTAACATTACCCAACAAATGAGAGTAAGTGTAAGCAAACATATAATTTTTGTAATTAACTCCCAAAATAGGTGTAAAATATTGTAATTTTTGAGTTGAAATAGCGTTTCCTTCAACATATTCTGCACCATCTAAACTTCTTCTGTATGATAATCCACCCCAAAGTTTACCAAAATCAAGTGTTTTATAGGCTTTCAAGTTTAAATCTACAGTAGATTCTTTAGTTTGAAAAACATGTTGAAACATCATTGAAGGTTCAAACATGATTCCTTCCGAATCACCAAAAGTATATCCCATATTGTAAACCAATCTTTTCAAATTAACTGGCTCATAGGCAGTGTATAAATTTCTTGAACTGGCCAAAACATTTTTTACTGTAAAATGCGCATAAAAATCTAAAAAGTTATAAGAGGCTCCAATATCCATATTGAAATAAGATGCTTTTTGCACAATTGTTCCATCAATAATTGGATCATAACTCGGATTGTTTGTCATGAAATCAGTTTCATCCAATGTACTTTGAGCAAAACCTAAATTCATACCAAATGACAATTGGTTTAAATCTACATTATCTCTAGAAAACATAATGTGGTGTGCATAAGCAACTCTAAATCCTTTTTGTGAATGATAACCGTTTTTATCATTTAATAAAATCACACCCATACCGTCTTTTTCCGACACACTTCCATTAAAACTTACTGTTTGTAATGCTGGAGCATCTGTTTGTCCAAACCATTGTTGTCTTGCGGTAAGACGCAATTTGGAACAATTCGCAGCACCTGCCATAGATGGATGTAATAAGAAATAATTATCGGACAAATAATCCGAATATACTGGTAATATTTCTTGAGAATAAGATTTTGTCGTAATTAATACTACTAACGCTAGAAAAAAATGTCTAAACTTCATTGTTATTATCGTTTTAATGAGAAATGGGCTTTAAATTGTTTTATTGCATCTGCTTCTTTATAATCTACCGTAAACCAGTAATCTGTTGCTGGCATTAAGTTTCCGTTATAAGTTCCGTCCCAACCTTGGCTTTGAGGACTGATTTGTTTTATTAATTTTCCTTGGCGGTCAAATATATAAATTTTTGCGTTTATTTGTGTACTCAATCCTACAATATTCCACGTATCGTGTATTCCATCGCCATTTGGTGTGAAATAATGCGGATAATCAATAATTTGAACTCCTGTTAGAATCAGTGGATCACAACTAATCGCTACGCCACCTTCGCTATCCCAAACCGTTACATAGTGTTCTCCTAACGCAACATTCTCA
>Ga0209023_10005040_pt1 | contig 14649 bp, 14 predicted proteins | sample LakOneMetagenome_FD_187468 | JGI IMG/M metagenome (GOLD analysis project Ga0209023, IMG submission 187468) | Freshwater and sediment microbial communities from Lake Erie, Canada (SPAdes) (version 2) | ecosystem: Environmental > Aquatic > Freshwater > Lentic | place: Lake Erie, Canada...
CCGGCACTCCTCGGCAGGTGTCGGCCGCAGCGCGCGAGATCCGATCATCAGTGAAGAAATTGATCGGGCTGCCGGTGAGCGTGGGCATCGCCCCCAGCAAGACCCTGGCCAAACTCGCGAACCGCGGTTCGAAGACCGCCCCGAAACTCGCCGGTGTCTGCAACCTGGCCGATTACTCCCCCGGTCAGCTGACGACGATCCTGCAGTCCGTGGAGGTGGGTCAGGTGTGGGGAATCGGATCCAACACGGCCACGAAGCTGGTGGGGATGGGCATCTACACCGCGGCCGATCTCCGTGATGCGGATGCGGTGCGGGTGCGCCGGCGCTTCGGGGTCGTTCAGGAACGAGTCCTGCAGGAACTCCGTGGCCTCGACTGCCTGCCTCTGGAGGAGATGCGTGCCGACAAGGAACAGATCCAGTTCTCCCGATCGTTCGCGGTGCCGATCAGCACCGTGACCGAGCTCGAGGAGGTGCTGTCGGTGTACACCCAACGCGCCGCAGCCCGGCTGCGCCAGCAGGGCTCCCTGGCCCGCCTCATGCGCGCGTACGCGTCGACGTCGCCCTTCAGCGACGACCACGTCACCCACGCCGTCTCGCTCGCCTTCCCCGACCCAACCGATGATCCGGTCATCATGTACCGGGCAGCGATCGCCGCCCTGGGCCCGCAGCTGCGTGGGGATATGCGCTACGTACGCGTGGGCGTGAGTCTGCATGAGTTCTCCCGCCGGGAGTCCCATGCCTCCCTCGATATTTTCAACACCGAGATTGCCGAGTTCAGCGCCGGCGGCGTGCTGGACTCCGTCGCGGCGAAGTACGGACAGGAGGCCCTGGGGCTCGGCCTCGCCGGACTCAAGGCCAATCGAGCCTGGACGATGCGGCGCGAGATGGTCTCGCCGCGGGCCACCACGCACTGGGATGAGTTGGCGACCGTCTCCGCGCGTTGAAGCAAGCGAGACCACACCCGCTGCGGAAGGATCAGATGATGTAGTCGTCGGCGACGATGAGGTCGATCTGGCCCAGGGCCTCGCGCATACCCTCTTCCATGCCCATGGCAAGCATCTGGTCGAGTTGCTCAGTGCTTGTGAAGGTACTCACGAGGGTCATCCGGGTGCGGCCGTTCACCGTCTGCAGGGTGACGACCACCTGGGTGGAACCGAGGTCGCCGTTTGGCTCCCCGTGCTCATCGGCGAAACCGTCTTCGAACTCAACGCGGTCTGGTCGGTGAATCACCCCGGTGGCCCACCAGCCGTGAATCCGGTCACCGTTCGGCCCGGTCATGAAATAGTGCGAGCGCCCACCCGGAACGAAGTCGTGGCGCACAAAGGTGGCCGGCCAGGTCGGTGGCCCCCACCACCGTTCCAGCTGGCGGGCGTCCGCCCAGACCTGCCACACCTGTTCGGCGCTGGCATCGAACTCGGTGACAAACGTGAGCGTGCGGGCGTCAGCATCGGTATGGGACATGACAACGGTCATCCGTGATCTCCTTCTGCGGGCCGGGCCTGCTTCGGTTCCGTGCAGACAGGATTCCACCGATTGAGGGCCCGCGATAGCATTTCACCGACAACTTCCCAGCAAATTTCCCGTATATTCGTAGGAGCAAGGGGAGTACTCCCACGCGGCGCACCCGTCAATACGGACTTAACGAAGAGTCCCGGGGCGCCGGCTCGATGCCGTCATCACGGCAGCCGGGTGGAAGAGACCTTGAACTCCGTCCGTCCCCTATGCCCTGGAGCTCCCCGTGAATATCACTCCGTCGATCTGGATCATCACCATTGCGGTGACGATCGCCTTCTTCGCCTACGAATTCTTCGCACACGTGCGCAAACCGCACGAACCGACAGTTGCCGAATCCGCCCGGTGGTCGGCGTTCTACATCGGCCTGGCCCTGATCTTCGGTGTGGGCGTCGGCCTCGTGTCGGGATGGCAGTACGGCGGCGAATACTTCGCCGGCTACCTCACCGAAAAGGCACTCTCGATCGACAACCTGTTCGTGTTCCTGATCGTGATGGCCGCCTTCGCCGTTCCGAAGGCGTACCAGCAGAAGGTGCTGATGTTCGGCATCATCATCGCCCTCATCATGCGCGGTGGGTTCATCGCCGTGGGCGCCGCCCTGATCGAGAACTTCTCCTGGGTGTTCTATCTCTTCGGAGCGCTGCTCTTCGTTCTGGCCTACATGCAGGTGAAGGGCCACAGCGGAGACCCGGCGAACAACCTCTTCGTGCGCGTCGCCCGGCGCATTCTGCCCGTCTCCGATGTGTACGACCGCGATCGCCTCACGACCAAGATCAACGGCAAGCGCTTCGTCACGCCGATGCTGCTCACCATCATCGCCATCGGCTTCATCGACCTGGTCTTCGCCATCGACTCCATTCCGGCGATCTACGGTCTGACCAACGAGGCATACATCGTCTTCACCGCGAACGCATTCGCCCTGATGGGATTGCGCCAGCTGTTCTTCCTGATCGGCGGCCTGCTGGAGCGTCTCGTGTACCTGTCGCAGGGCCTCGCCGTCATCCTCGGCTTCATCGGCCTGAAGCTCGTCTTCCACGCATTCCACGTGAACGAGCTCCCGTTCATCAACGGCGGCGAGCCGGTGCTGTGGGTGCCGGAGATCCCCATCTGGTTCTCCCTCGTCTTCATCGGTGCCACCATCACCGTTGCCACGATCGCGAGCCTCGCGAAGACCCGCGGAGATGCCCGAAAGAACGACGCGACGGATGCTGCCGAGTCCGTAACGGATTCCGCCGACCAGCACTGATTCTCAGGGCGCGGTCGCACCAGAGGCCGGCGCGAGAGCGCCGGCCAGCTCTTCCACGGTGCTCACCGTAAAATCGGGCGCGGCGAAGTAGCTCGGATAGTCCTCGCCGGCCCGGTTCAACCAAGCGGTGCGCAGCCCGGCCTGAGCCGCACCGTGGATGTCCCACGGGTGCACGGCGACCAGCAGCATGTCCTCGAGGTCAACGCCGCAGACATCCGCGGCATAGGCGTACGCGGACCGGGCCGGCTTCCAGGCCGGCGCGTCGTCCACGGTGAGCAGCGCCTCGAAGCGCTCCCGCACTCCCCCGCCGGTCAGCAAGGCCTCTGCCACCGACGCGGAACCGTTGGACAGGGTCAACAGGCGAAACCCGGCGTCTTTCAGCGCAGTGACCCCGGCAACGACGTCCGGGTGCAGGTTCAGTTCGGCGAATGCCTGCAGAATGTGCCGGACGGCATCGTCCATGCCGGTGTTCAGATCGACATCGTGCAGTACCCGGCGCAGCCCATCGGCGCCGATGACCGCGAAGGGGGCACTGTCGCCGGTGGCGGCCAGTGCGAACCCATCACGCAGGAGGGCCGCGAACCAAACCCGTGCCAGCACGGCCGGGGCGCCGACCTGCTCAAAACGCTTCTGCAGCGGCGTCATGTCCGACAGGGTTTCGTTCACATCGAACACGATCACGGATGGCAAGCTGGTCATGGGTCGTTCCTCCGGTGGGTGCAGTGGTTCTCAAACCCGGGCTGCGGGCTGCGGCGGCGGCGCCACTACGACTGTATCCACCTCGAGCCGTCGCTGGCCCACGGCCGCGATTCCGCCGAGGATGAGCAGTCCGCCGAGCAGCTGCAGCGGCGCCAGTTGCTCACCGAGCAGCAGCCAGGCGAAAAGCGACGCGAAAATCACCTCGAGCAGGCCGGTGAACGAAGCCAGCCGGGAGCCCAGGGCGCCGGCGGCCGTGATGCCGGCGGCGTAGGCCACCGCGGTGCTGAACACGGCCAGCACAAGCAGCGGCACCCACCAGGGTGCCATTGAACCCAGCAGGGCGATCTGACCGAAGGTCGCCGTGAACGGCAATACGCCCGTCATCCCCAGCAGCCCGAGCACGGCGCCGCCGAGCAACAGGCCGAAGGCGGCGAGAGCGATCGGCGGGAGTCCCTGCGCCGGGCGCGCGGCGACCACAAAGAACACCGCGCAGGCGATCGCGGCGCCGAAGGCGAAGATCACACCCACCGGGTCTTCCGCCCCGATCGCGCCGGGCCCGATCACGAGCACGAGCCCGCCCACGGCGAGCGCTGAGCCGAGCAACACCGTGCGCCGCGGCATCCGCCGTGTGGTGACCCAGGCGAAGCCGACCAGCAGCAGCGGGGCGAGGAATTCAATGAGCAGGGCCGTCGACACCGGGATGGTCTGCAGCGCCGCGAAATACGCCAGCTGCGTGGAGGCCACCCCGATCACGCCCATCGCCAGGATGCGCCAGCGGCCACGCCACAGCGCGGCCCAGCGACCGCGCAGGGACAGCAACGCGAGCGGCAGCAGCACAACGCCCGCGGTCAGCGCCCGCGCGGTGACCGCGGCCGTGGGCGACCAGCCGGCCTCCAGGATGGGCTTGACCAGCGCACCGGAGGTGCCGAAGGACACGGCCGCGAGCAACGCCACGAGCAATCCTCCGGATAGCGGGGAAATCTTCATGCTGTCTCCTCCAGGAACCCGGTCCTGTCATGGTCTAAATTGGGTATGACACTGACAATAGGACCGAGACCCGAAGGAGTCAATTTGCTTTTTGCCCCTGACACCGATGCGTCCCTGGAGTTCATCGTGGCCCTGTGCAACACCGACGCAACCGCCTCCCGGAGCGGCCATGACGAGCTCCTCACGATCCCCGAACTCACGCGACTGCTGGCGCGTCACCTGTTCACCGGTCGCGTCGACCACGACGACGCCGAACTGCGCGAGGTGCGCCAGACGCGGGCCCTGCTGCGACGGGTGTGGACGCTGAGCCGTGACGATGCTGTCGCCGAGGTGAACCGCATGCTGGCCGAAGCGCACGCGCTCCCCCAACTCGCCCGCCACGATGATTCCGACTGGCACCTGCACGCCACCACCGCCACCGCGCCGCTGGCCGAACGCATGCGCGTAGAGGCGTCACTGGCCCTGACCGACGTCATCCGCTCGAATGAGGTGGCGCGGCTGCGTCTTTGCGAAGCGGATGCCTGCAGCGGCCTGCTGCTCGACCTCTCCCGTAACGCCTCCAAACGGTTCTGCAGCGTGCGGTGCGGTAACCGGATGAACATGATCGCCTTTCGCGAGCGCCAGGACGCCGGGGCAACGCCCACGGGACCCGGGCGTCAGGCTCAGTCGCCCAGGTAGGCGACCAGGTTGGCGGGCACACCGAGCACCAGCGCGTAGGTGCCGTGCGCCACGGAGAGCCCACGGTCATGCCACGACACCCGCCAGCCGTGCACCTCCAGCCCCCTCAACAGCGCCTCCAGCAGTGCGTCTCCGCGTTCCGTGGCCGTGCGGGGTTCGCGGTCGGTGTCGAGGATCACGCGATAGCGCACCTCCTCGGCCGAAAGGTGCGACATCTCGTCTAGGCGATGATCCAGCCCCAGCACGACGGGAGCGAGGTACAGGTCGGTTACGTCTCGTGGTCGTGAGGTCACAGCCGCCTCCTTCAGTTGACCTCACCATAGTCACGGCACCCCATCTCCGATAGCCGCGTCCGCACATTCAGCGGCACGTCAGGACCGGGGTAGGCTCCCGTCACATCGTGCAACGCGGTGTCGCGCCGTCCGGTGCCGACCCCGTGCCGCTCCCCCGTTTCGCCCCCAGTTTCGCCCCCAGCGTGAAGGAGACCACCATGAGGGTTCTTGTCGGGTATTCGAGCAAATACGGCGCAACCGCGGGCATCGCCGAGCGCATCGCCGCCACCCTGCAGACCGCGGGCGTGGCAGCGGATGCCCGACCGCTGGCCTCGGCCGACGACCTCACCACCTATGACGCCTTCGTGATCGGCGCATCCGCCTACATGGGCTCCTGGCGCAAGGACGCGACAGAATTCGTGCACAGCCACACCGCCGTCCTCGCCGGCCACCCGGTGTGGCTGTTCAGCAGCGGCCCGTTGGGCACGGAAACCACCGATGCCGAGGGCAAAGACCTGCTCCTCGAGTCGCAACCGCGGCAGTTCGCCGACTTCGCAACGAGCATTTCGCCGCGCGCCATGCAGGTGTTCTTCGGGGCGCTGGACCTCTCCAAACTCCGCGGACGAGACCGCCTGGTGAGCAAGATTCCAGCCGTGGAAAAGATTCTGCCCAACGGGGACTTTCGGGACTGGACGACCATTGACGCGTGGGCGCGCAGCATCGCCCGCACCCTGGCGTCGACGACCGGGACCGAGGACACTCCGACCATCGCACCCCGAAATCTGCGGTAACGTCGGCTAGTCCACCGAGTTTTGCGAACCAGAGACGATTCCGCAGGGTCAGGTCGTGACGGAGGCCGACTCCCAGCCGACATCCGGAAGCGAATCACCGTGCAGCCCCCGCCGGAATCGGCACCCGAAAGGCAGCGATGCACGCCACCAGCGCCGCACAGTTCGACGCGTCCGTCACCGGAACCGCTCCAGACCTGGAACAGGTGCGCGACGATGTGTGGGCGCTGGGCATGCCGATGCCCGGCGGACACATTCCGTACTCGCTGCTCTACCTGCTGCGCGATTCGGCCGGCGATCTGCACGTGATCGATCCCGGGTGGGATTCCGCCGGCAACCTGCAGATCCTGCAGCACGCGCTGGCGAAGCTCGACGCGGTGGCCACGGACATCCGCTCCATCACCGCAACCCACCTGCATCCGGACCACATCGGCATGGCGACGAGACTGCAGCACGTCTCGGGCGCTCCGCTGCAGGTGCATACCGCGGAACGCGATGCTCTGCGCGCCGGCGGCCCTGGCGGCTGGTCGCCATCCGTTTTCGCGAACATTCTCGACGACTGGGGAGTTCCCGCGACGCGACGCGCAGAGATGGAGACGATGCGCAGCGCCGCTCCGTCTTTCCCCGAGGTGCACGTGGACCGGGTGCTCGAACACGGCGAGCGCCTGGATATTGCCGGGTTCGATCTGGTGGGCATGCTCACGCCCGGACACACCTCCGGCCATCTCACCCTGCGCGACGATGCGCGGTCGCTGATGTTCACCGGAGACCATCTGCTGCCCACCATGCATGCGGGTCTCGGTCTCGGCGGCCCCACACCCGGCAATGCCCTCGCGGAGTACCTCACGTCCCTCGATGCGGTGAGCGGCTTCCCCGAACACGAAGCATTGCCCGGCCACGGCTACCGTTTCTCCGGGACGGCCATTCGCGCCGCCGCATCGGCCCGGCATCATCTCCGGCGGTCCCGTGAGGTTGATGCGGTACTCGCCGACAATCCCGAAGCCACGACGTGGCAGATCGCCGAACGCCTCACCTGGACGGCCGGGTGGGACCGCCTCGTGGGTTTCTACCTGTATTCGGCGCTCACCCAAACGGCGATGCACCGGGAATTCGTGGCCGCCGACGGGCTGTCACAGCTGGCCGCCCACCACCGGTAGGGCGCACCACAAAAAAGGTGCCGAACCGAAGCGACGGGGCGCGTTAAGCTGACATGTGCAACTTTCCCTCTGGCTGGCCCTCGCCGGCGCCTGTGTGCTGATCAGCTTCACCCCGGGCGCGGGCGCCATCAACACGATGAACAACTCGTTGAACTCGGGCTTTCGTCGCTCCATCTGGGGAGTGCTCGGCCAGCAGGTGGCCCTCGTGGTGCACGTGATCATCGTTGCCCTCGGTGTGGGTGTCCTGGTGGCGGAATCACCGTTTCTCTTCAACGTCATCCGCTACGCCGGTGCCGCCTACCTGGTGTTTCTGGGCATCCGCCTCTTCATCCTCACACCCGACCCGGAACGGGACCTGACGGCGGCGCTGACCCGGGTGTCGGCGTGGTCCATGTTCCGTCGGGGCCTCTGGGTCAACCTGCTCAATCCGAAGGCGCTCGTGTTCTTCCTGGCCTTCATGCCGCAGTTCATCCGGCCCGAGCAGCCGCTGATCCCCCAGTACCTGGTGCTGACCGTGACCGTGATAGCCATCGACATCGTGATCATGTGGCTGTTCTTCGCGGCGGCAGCCACCTCGTTCCAGCGCTTCACCAATACCGCCCGTGGCCAGAAGATTCTCAACCGCACCTTCGGAACCCTGTTCGTGGTCGTGGCCGTGATGCTGGCCCTGATCCACTGACGTCCGTCGTCCCGGTCAGGGGCATGACGGGTGCGGGTCAGTCCTAGCGGGTCAGTCCTCGCGCTGCAGCGGCAGCGAGCGCACGCTGTCGAAGGAGCGCGCCCGGCCGTCGATGGGATCGACGAAGGCCACCGCGCTTGCCAGCAACTGCAGCGGATGCGAGAAATCGTGCAGCGCGACATCCTGAACGACGGGGTAAATCGGGTCGTCGATGATCGGAATGCCCAGACCGAGCATGTGCAGACGCAGCTGATGCGTGCGCCCGGTGCGCGGCGTCAGCGTGTACCTGCCCCGGTCGCCGACGATGCCGTCGAGCTCGATCAGCGACTCGGCGTTGGGCGGGGCGTCCGGCAGCACGTCGGCCTGCCACTGACCCTTCCGGGTGATGAGGTGATTGCGCACGGTCACCGGCAGTTCCAGGTCAGAACGTAACGGGGCCAGGGCGCGGTAGGTCTTGACGACCTCGCGGCGTTGGAACAGCGACTGGTACGCGCCGCGCCATCGTCGCTGGGTGGCCAGAACCACGATCCCTGAGGTGACCCGGTCCAGCCGGTGCACGGGTGAGAGCTCGGGAAGGTCCAGCTCACGGCGCAGGCGCACCACCACGCTCTGCAGGATGTGTCGGCCACGCGGGATGGTGGAGAGAAAGGCGGGTTTGTCGATCACCACGATCCGTCCGTCCCGATAGATCACGTGCAGGGCGCCGGGCACGACCGCTTCCTCGGCCAGGTCGCGGTGAAACCAGACGAAGGTGTTGGGCCGGTACGGATCCGCAGCGGCGACGGCGGCACCCGTCTCCCGGACGAACCGCCCGTCGGCCAGAAACCCGGGCACGTCCACAAACTCCGACAACCGCTCGTGAAGCCAGTCCCCCATGGTCGGCCACGGCGCGTGCTCGGCGCGTTCCGGCGTGCACACCCAGGCGGCATCGAGCCCGTGTCGTTGCGGGAGGGGGGAACGCGGAGGCACCCCCTGATCGTACGTGCCCGGGCCGGAGCATGCACGGCTGAGCGTGCGGCTCTCAGGCGCCGATCGTCACCAGCAGGTGGTACACGACGTACACGGGCCACACACACGCCTGAAGCAGACCCACGATCACGCCCCAGAACCTGCCGTCCGATTCGGACACGAAGTAGATAGCCGCCCCCACATAGGCCAGCAGGAAGAAGAAGCCCCACGGGCCGTCCCGCACGATCACGCTTGCGCGAGTGCCTGAACTCATGTGAACCTCCGCCTCTCGAGTCTGCTCGATATCGGTGACGAGAGTACCCAGCACCTGGCCGAAGCGATACCCGCCGCCGCTACCCGTCGCGGCACTCGTACCGCACGGCGGCACTCGTCCACACGAGTGCCGGGCCGCCAAACACGTGCCGCGACCCGCACCGCCTCACGGAGAATCCTTCCGCGCCCCATCGACGCGCGGCGGCTAGGCCGCGTCCGCTCCGGCACCGCCGATTGCCGTGGGTGTCAGGTCAGGTGCAAGACTCGTAGCAGGGCACGTATTCTGCGCTATCAGCCCCGCTCGTCGATGACCGTTCGGGCAGAAACCGCCCCGGCCGCCGTTTTCCGGCTCCCGGGGCATCCGTCACCCAAGGAGTCCCATGAAGTATGTGAAGCTCGGAACCACCGGCCTGGATGTCTCGCCGCTCGCCCTCGGCTGCATGAGCTACGGCGAGCCGGAGCGCGGAAACCACGCCTGGACCCTGACCGAAGAGACCAGCCGGCCGTTCATCAAGCAGGCCGTTGAGGCGGGCATTAACTTCTTCGACACCGCAAACGTTTACTCCGGCGGGTCGAGCGAGGAGATCCTCGGCCGCGCCCTCAAGAAATACGTGAACCGCGACGAGACCGTCGTGGCAACCAAGGTGCACGGGTCGATGGGCGACGGTCCTAACCAGCGCGGCTTGAGCCGCAAGGCCGTGCTGCAGGAAATCGACAACAGCCTGCGCCGCCTCGACCTGGACTATGTCGACCTCTACGTCATTCACCGCTTCGACCCGACGACCCCGCTCGAGGAGACCCTCGAGGCCCTGCACGACGTGGTCCGCTCGGGCAAGGCCCGCTACATCGGCGCGTCCTCGATGTTCGCCTGGCAGTTCGCGAAGGCCCTGCGCCTGCAGCAGGTGAACGGCTGGACGCCGTTCGTGTCGATGCAGAGCCAGTACAACCTGATCAACCGCGAGGAGGAGCGCGAGATGTACCCGCTGGCCGCGGATGCCGGTATCGCGCTCACCCCGTGGAGCCCGCTCGCGCGCGGCAAGCTCACCCGTGACTGGGACGAGAAGACCGCCCGCACCGAGACGGACCTGTTCCTGCACACCCTCTACACGCAGGCCGAGGAGGGCGACCGGATGGTCGCATCCGTTGTGGCGGACATCGCCGCCGAGCGCGGGGTGCCGCGTGCGCAGGTGGCCCTGGCCTGGGTGTCGGGCAACCCCGCCGTGACCGCGCCGATCGTGGGCGCCACGAAGCAGGAGCACCTCGACGATGCGATCGCGTCGCTGGATCTCGAACTCAGCGCCGACGAGCGCGCCCGACTGGAAGCGCCGTACCTGCCGCGTCTGCCCGAGGGGTTCTGACGTATCTCGAATCGAGACCGTTTCCTGGAGGCTCGCCTCGCCCGCGGCGGCACTCGTCTGCCCGCGGCGCACTCGTCTGACCGAGTCCCCGCTGGCCACAGGAGTGCCGCGGGCCGACGCAGTCCGTCAGGGCGGGGTTCGGCCCGCCCAGTTCACGTCACAGGGCAGACGCACCGACCAACCGGGCCTCGTCCCCGACGCACACGATTCCGGGGCGGATCACCGTGGCGTAGACAGCGAACATGATGCCGACGTCCTGCAGGCGATAGCCGGCAAGGGTCTTCAGAAGATTCGTTCCACGCACGCCGGTGTCGGGATCGATATCGATGACCGCACACCGGGGAATACCGCCGCCCACCAGCAGGCGGGCGCCGCCGATCTCCAGCTCTCGTCCGAACCAGGAATCCTCGATGTACGGGTCGGCATCGCCGGTGTCGATCGTGAACGTGGATCGAAACCGACGCGGATCCACGGTTAATCCGGATTCGCGCGATAGTCGCTCGAGTGAACTCGTGGTGGAGATCGCCACGGAATCGCCGTACACGACGCCTCCGGTGACGGCGCTGCGGGCGAGAACCACGCTGCGCCCGAGCACGCGGGAGAACTCAGCGGCCCAGGGGCCGTCGATGACTTCCATGGATGTCGATCGGCCCCAGTAGTCCATTTCGAGGTACTCACCCGTCGGGAGGGGCGCGGCGGCGAGCAGCCGCCCCTCGCTCTGCACCGACAACACCCCGTCGACAAAGCGGGCGTCGAAGGTGACCAGGGACGGATGCTCCACCGTCTTCAGGATCTGCCCACTGGCGGGATCGACGACAGCGAAGACCCGGTCCCCGACCGGACCACCGGATTCCAGCAGAACGCTCTCGCGCGCCCAGTGTCGGGCCCCTTTGAGCGCGGACACCCCGATATCGTGAACCTGCATGATCTGATCCCCTTTGTTCCGTGACCGCGTGCGCGCGACGACCTGAGCACCTGGGTAGACCCTAACAAGTCCGATCCGATCGCGCGGCGTGACCGCAGCACGATATATGATTCGAGAAAAGCAGCTATAGAACACGCTGTTCTATTATCGAACACGCTGTCCTGGCGGTGTTCACCCACGCAGCGTTACCCCACACAGCGTTCACCCACACAGCGTTCACCCACACAGAGAAGTGAGGAAACCGTGCAGTTTCACCACCATGGATACGTGTCCACCGATCCGCGCATCCAGGACGCCGCCGGGGTCGGCATCGATCGCCCCGACGAGCTGCCGGACCACGTCGACGTTTTGATCGTGGGAACGGGCCCGGCCGGCATGATCACCGCCGCGCAGCTCTCCCAGTTTGCGGGCATCACCACGCGCATCGTGGAGCGCCGGGGCGAGCGCCTGGCGATCGGACAGGCCGACGGCATTCAGGCGCGCAGCGTGGAGACCTTTCAGGCATTCGGTTTCGCGGAACGCATCATCGCCGAGGCCTATCGGATCACCGAGATGGCCTTCTGGACACCGGATCCCACCGACGCCTCCCGCATCATCCGCTCTGCCCGCGCGGCCGACGACCCCACCGGCATCAGCGAATTCCCCCACCTGATCGTGAATCAGGCGCGTGTACTCGACTATTTCGCCGAGGTGATGGCATATTCCCCCACGCGCATGACTCCGGATTACGGGTTCGAGTTCCGCGGCCTGGTCAACAGCAACGAGGGCGAGTACCCCGTCACGGTGACCCTCGCGCACGCCGCCGGAGAGCGCGCCGGCGAGGAGAAGATCGTGCACGCCAAGTACGTGGTGGGTGCCGACGGCGCCCGCAGTGCCGTGCGCGAGGCGATCGGTTGCACTCTGGCCGGCGATCAGGCTTTCCATGCCTGGGGCGTCATGGACGTACTCGCAGTCACCGATTTTCCGGACATCCGCACCAAGTGCGCCATCCAGTCGGGCTCGGGCGGAAACATCCTGCTGATACCGCGCGAGGGCGGCTACCTGTTTCGCATGTATGTGGACCTCGGAGAGGTATCCCCCGAGGATCATGGCGCCGTGCGCACCACCAGCATGGAGCAGATCATCGCCAAGGCGAACGCCATCCTGCATCCGTACACACTCGATGTGAAGAACGTGGCCTGGCACAGCGTCTATGAGGTGGCCCACCGCCTCACCGATCGGTTCGATGACGTGTTGCCCGCCGAGATCGGCACTCGCACGCCCCGGGTCTTCATCACCGGTGACGCCTGCCATACGCACAGCGCCAAGGCCGGTCAGGGCATGAACGTATCCATGCAGGACGGCTTCAACCTCGGGTGGAAACTCGGCCACGTGCTCGAGGGCCGCAGCCCGCAAAGCCTGCTCGGCACCTACTCGGCCGAACGCCAGGTGATCGCCAAGAACCTGATCGACTTCGACAAGGAATGGTCCACCCTGATGGCCACCCGGCCGGAGGACCTCGAGGTGCCGCTAGAGGAGTTTTACACGAAGACGGCCGAATTCCCGGCCGGCTTCATGACCCAGTACGCGCCGTCGATGCTGATCGGCGAGGCCACCCACCAGGAGCTCGCCACCGGGTTCCCCATCGGTAAGCGGTTCACATCAGCCCGGGTCGTGCGCGTCGCCGACACCAACCCGGTCGAGCTCGGCCATCACCACCGGGCCGACGGACGCTGGCGCCTGTACGCCTTCGCGGACGCCGCGGCACCGGGCGAGGACTCGGCGCTCGCCGGCTGGGCGCACTGGCTTCAGACGGCGCCCGACTCCCCGCTGCTCGTGCACACTCCCGCCGGAATCGACGTCGACAGCGTGTTCGACGTGAAGGTCGTCTACCAGCAGGCACACACCGACGTGGACATCAGCCGGGTACCCGGCGTTTTCCTGCCAAAAACCGGTCCGTATGCGCTGATCGACTATGAAAAGCTCTACGCTACCGACTCCGAACACGATATTTTCGCGGTGCGTGGGCTCGACCGCGGCGGAGTCGTGGTGGTGGTGCGGCCGGACCAGTACGTGGCGCACGTGCTCCCGTTGGCGGCGACCGAGGAACTCGCCGCGTTTTTCCGGCAGAACCTGCTCGTGCGGTAACCGCACGGACACGGGGAGCGAAAGGTAGGACAAACAGTGCCCCCCTCAGATTCGGGGAACAGCGCGGTCAGGCGTAGCGTCTATGGGGCGATTGTTGACGCACGCCACGGCGTGCATCGCCTGCGCTCATCACAACCCGGATAGGACATTCCCATGACCATCACCGTTCCCGCCCTCGCCGCGCCCGCGGCCAACCAGCCCCTCGCCCGCACCACCATCGAGGTGCGCACCCCCGGCGCCAACGACGTGGCGATCGACATCAAGTTCGCCGGCATCTGCCACTCCGACATCCACCAGGCCCGCGACGAGTGGGGCGAGGGACTGTTCCCCATGGTTCCCGGCCACGAGATCGCCGGTATCGTCTCCGCCGTCGGCAGCGACGTGACCCGGTACCGCGTGGGCGACCGCGTCGGCGTCGGCTGCTTCGTGGACTCCTGCCGCGAGTGCGCCAACTGCCTCGCCGGTGAAGAGCAGTACTGCCTGAAGGGCGAGGTCGGCACCTACAACGCCCGTAACTACGACGGCACCGTAACCTACGGCGGCTACAGCACTGCCGTGGTCGTTGACGAGAACTATGTGCTCGGCATCCCCGAGGGCATTGAGCTCTCCGAGGCTGCTCCGCTGCTGTGCGCCGGCATCACCCTGTATTCCCCGCTGAAGAACTGGCAGGCCGGCCCCGGCAAGAAGGTCGCTATCCTCGGCATGGGCGGCCTCGGCCACATGGGCGTGAAGATCGCCCACGCGCTCGGCGCCGAGGTCACCGTGCTCAGCCAGACCCTCAGCAAGCAGGAGGACGGCCTGCGTTTCGGCGCCGACCACTACTACGCCACGAGTGACCCGACCACCTTCACCGAGCTCGAGAACCACTTCGACCTCATCGTGAACACCGTGGCCGCGAACATGGACATGGAGCACTACCTCGGCCTGCTCGCGCTCAACGGCACCCTGGTGAACGTGGGAATCCCCACCGAGCCCGACCAGATCAAGATGGTGTGGCTCG
>Ga0209023_10005042_pt1 | contig 14645 bp, 10 predicted proteins | sample LakOneMetagenome_FD_187468 | JGI IMG/M metagenome (GOLD analysis project Ga0209023, IMG submission 187468) | Freshwater and sediment microbial communities from Lake Erie, Canada (SPAdes) (version 2) | ecosystem: Environmental > Aquatic > Freshwater > Lentic | place: Lake Erie, Canada...
CGATCTGGCAGCGACGATCGTCCCGGCTCGGCTGGTCGGAATGGACAGGCACACCGGTTCGATCGCGGTTGGCAAAGCAGCCGATCTGGTGCTGATCGATGGTGACCCAGAAAAGCGGATGAGCGACATGCGCCAGACCCGCTTGGTGATGATGGACGGCAAGCTTCTCAACGCTGATTCATTGCGTGCGGCCACCGGGTTCTCCGGCCGTCCTCACTGACCCGATGGATGCTCCCCCGCGCGTTGGGGGGGCAGCCAGACCAGCGCGGCGATGGCTCCGGCCAGAAACAGCGTTGCGACCGGGCGGCTCATTTCGAGCCCGCCCTTATCGAGCGGCTTGTCCAGAAAGTCTCCGACCGTCGCTCCCAACGGGCGGGTCAGGATGAACGCTGCCCAGAACAGCGCCGCCCTGTTGATCGCGGTGCGGTAATGCAGCAGCGCGACCAGCGCCAGGGTCGCGCCAAACAGCAGCGCCGCACCCAGGTACCCGGGGCCTTCGTCGGCCACCCAGTCGCCCAAAGCGGTGCCCAAGGTCTGCGAAAAGGTGATCGTGGCCCAATAGAACGCTTCAGAACGTGGCTCGGCCACGGTGCCGACGTCGATGCTGCCCAGTGTGCGATACCACCAGACCAGACAGGCCAGCACCGCTGCCAGAAGCAGGATGGAGCCGCCGGGATAGCCAATCCCCAGCGAACGCGTCGCGAAGTCGGCCATGGTCGTACCTGCTGTGGTCGAGGCGATAATCGTCAGCCAGTAGAGCCAGGGATGGAACGCCTTTGCCCGGATTTGTGCGGCGACCAGCATGGCCAGTGGAACAATGAAGATCCCCGTGCCGATCAGGTAACCCCAGCCGGTTGCTTCTTCAGTCGTCTCGCCCAGCCACGACATGCTTACCGCATCGCCGCCGGTTTCGCCCAGCGTGGTGGCGAGGACCTTGATAATCCAGAAGCCGAGCGTGACCGCCGGGACCTTGGCCAAAACAGCCTTTGCACTGCTGTTCATCGTTGGGTTGTTTTTCAACGCGCCGGAAGGATCTGCACGCCGCCCTTGATCACGCCGTCAACGCTTTCGAGTCCGCGGATGTCGGCCAGCGGATCGCCTTCGACGGCAATGATATCGGCAAAATGGCCCGGTGCGATCACGCCGACGTCTTTTTCCAAGCCCAGCGCTTGCGATGCGTTGACTGTTGCGGCGCGGATCGCATCGAGCGGGGTCATCCCGTATTGCACCATCACCGCGAACTGGCGGACCGCCTGGCTGTGCGGCATCACCCCGGCATCGGTCCCAAACACCATCCGCACCCCGGCCTTGTAGGCCTTGCGGAAGTTGTCGCGTTGCAATTGCCCGATTTCGCGGTCCTTACGCATGCTGTCTTCCAGCACGCCGTTCTTCTTGCCTTCGGCCTGGGTATAGTCGGTATTGTAGATATCCATCGCGAACCAGACCGGCTGCTTGCGCGCCACGGCGAGGCGAATCCCTTCGTCGTCGACCAGGCTGGCGTGTTCAATCGTGTCGATCCCGGCGTTGATCGCCGCCTTGATCCCGGCGGCGCCGTGGGCATGCGCAGCGACCCGCAGGCCGGCCATGTGGGCTTCGTCGGCAATCGCGGACAACTCATCAGCGGTCATCTGCTGCTGGCCGGGTTCGTCGTTGTGCGAGAATACCCCGCCGGTCGCGCAGATCTTGATCACCCGCGCGCCGTATTTTTTCTGCCGACGCACCTGGTAGCGCAGTTCTTCGGGTGAATCCCCAACGCCTTCGAGCTTGCCCGGTTTTTCCATGCTGGGCGGCAGCCCAGTCTGGTCGCAATGGCTGCCGGTAACCCCCAGCGCATAGCCCGCGCCAATAATCCGCGGGCCGACAACCCGCCCGCTGTCGATCGCCTGGGCCAGGCCGATATCGTCACGATTCTGCGAGCCGACGTTGCGCACAGTGGTAAATCCGCTGTCGAGCATGGCCCGGCCATTGGCGACCGTCAGCATCGAAAAGAAGCTGTCGGTATATTCCAGTCCCCGCCAGCCGCCGATTTCTGCGGCACTGTCGAGGTGGACGTGCATGTCGATCAGCCCCGGCAACAGCGTCTTTCCGGCCATGTCGATATGTCTGACATTGGCACCCCAGCGCACGGTACGGGCATCGGCGATCGAAGTGATGCGCCCGTCCGCGCTGACGAAAATCGCCGGAAATTCAATATATTTTCCGGTTGTCACATCGAGATAGCGCATGGCCGTGATGACCGTCTGTTGCGCCGCGTCGGGCGTGTCGGCCAGGGCCGGGGCGGCGATAGCCAGCATCCCCGCTGCGAGTACAATCTTGAACCTGCGCATTGGACCCGAATCCTCCCTGTTTGTTCATTCGGCACTATCCTGCGGGTGTGCGAGCGGAATGGCAACCGTCGGGCATTCCACAGCTGCAGGCGCTGGCCCCATTGCACCGCGGCCAAGGCACCCCCATATCCGGGACCAAAGGCGGGATTCACCCCGCAGGAACGGATTTGCGATGAAACTTCTTCCCCTGCTGCCCTTGCGCGACATCGTCGTGTTTCCGGGCATGGTCGTGCCGCTGTTCGTCGGCCGCGAAAAGTCGGTCGCGGCGCTGGAAGCGGCGATGACCACCGAAGGCGACAAGGACATCTTCCTGCTCGCCCAGCTCGATCCGGGCTGCGACGATCCGGTTGAGGACGATCTCTACGATATCGGCGTAGTCGCCACCGTCCTCCAGCTGCTCAAGCTGCCGGATGGCACTGTGCGGGTGCTGGTCGAGGCACGCCAGCGCGCCAGCCTCGAAACGCTGCGGCTTGAACAAACCAGCGCGGGCGAAATGGTTGTGGCCCAGGTCGAACTGCTCGAGCCGGTCAATGTGTCGGGCACCGAGGTCTCGGCGATGATGCGCCAGGTGGTCGAAACATTTGAAGAGTATGCCAAGCTTAACAAGAAGCTGCCGCAGGACGCAGGCGAGAACCTGGCTGAACTGACCGAAGCTGCGCTGCTGTCCGATGCGGTAGCAGCGCATGTCCAGGCCAAAGTCGCTGACAAGCAGGCGCTGCTAAGCGAGGCCGATCCGCTCAAGCGGCTGGAAATGGTCCACTCTTTCATGGATGGCGAGCTGGGCGTGCTGCAGGTCGAACGCCGGATCCGCGGGCGTGTGAAGCGCCAGATGGAAAAGACCCAGCGCGAATATTACCTCAACGAGCAACTCAAGGCGATCCAGAACGAGTTGGGCGGCGGCGACGACGGCGAAGCCAACGAGATCCAGGAGCTGCAGGACAAGATCGACAAGCTCAAGCTGTCCAAGGAAGCCCGCACCAAGGCCAATGCCGAGCTAAAGAAGCTCAAGACCATGCAGCCGATGAGCGCGGAAGCCACGGTGATCCGCAACTACCTCGACGTGCTGCTCGGCCTACCCTGGGGCAAAAAGAGCAAGCTCAAGAAGGATATCGCCGCGGCGCAGGCCGTGCTCGACGACGATCACTATGCTCTCGACAAGGTCAAGGACCGGATCGTCGAGTACCTTGCGGTGCAGGCGCGGACCAACAAGCTGAAAGGCCCGATCCTGTGCCTGGTCGGCCCTCCGGGCGTGGGCAAGACTTCGCTCGGCAAGTCGATCGCCAAGGCGACGGGGCGCGAATTCATCCGCCAGTCGCTGGGCGGCGTGCGCGACGAGGCCGAAATTCGCGGCCACCGCCGGACCTATATCGGCTCGCTGCCGGGCAAGATCATCTCGAACCTCAAGAAAGCCGGGACCAGCAATCCGCTGTTCCTGCTCGATGAGATCGATAAGCTGGGCCAGGACTTCCGCGGAGATCCGGCTTCGGCGCTGCTCGAAGTGCTCGATCCCGAACAGAACGCCAAGTTCCAGGATCATTACCTGGAGCTCGACTACGACCTGTCGGACGTGATGTTCGTTTGCACCGCCAACAGTCTCAACCTGCCGCAGCCGTTGCTCGACCGGATGGAGATCATCCGGCTGGAAGGTTATACCGAAGACGAAAAGGTCGAGATCGCGCAGCGCCATCTGGTCGAAAAGCAGGTCAAGGCGCATGGCCTCAAGAAGGGCGAGTTCACGCTTGAAACCGAAGCGCTGCGCTCGCTGATCCAGCACTATACCCGCGAAGCCGGCGTTCGTACGCTGGAGCGCGAGATCGCCAGGCTGTGCCGCAAGAGCTTGCGCCAGATCCTAGAAGGCAAGGCCAAGGCGGTGACGATCACGCCTGACAACCTTGGCGACTTCGCCGGAGTGCGCAAGTTCAAGCACGGCATGGGCGAGGACGAGAATCAGGTCGGCGCGGTGACGGGGCTGGCCTGGACTTCGGTTGGCGGCGAATTACTGACGATCGAAAGCGTCACTGTGCCCGGCAAGGGCGCGGTCAAGACCACCGGCAAACTGGGCGAGGTGATGAACGAATCGATCCAGGCGGCCTTCAGTTTCGTGCGCGCACGCAGCCCGGCCTATGGGATCAAGCCCAGCCTGATTGCGCGCAAGGATATCCACATCCACTTGCCCGAAGGCGCGGTACCAAAGGACGGGCCCAGCGCCGGGATCGGCATGGTCACTTCGATCGTCTCGACACTCACCGGGATCGCGGTGCGCAAGGACGTGGCAATGACCGGCGAGGTTACGCTGCGCGGGCGCGTGCTGGCGATCGGCGGCCTCAAGGAAAAGCTGCTTGCAGCACTGCGTGGCGGGATCAAGCTGGTGCTGATCCCCGAGGACAACCGCAAGGACCTCGCGGAAATTCCCCAGAATGTCATCGAAGGGCTGGAAATCGTTCCGGTTTCGCATGTCGATGAGGTGCTGGCCCGCGCGCTGGTTGAACCGCTTGTGCCGATTGAATGGAGCGAGGCGGATGACCTTGCCAGCCAGCCCGGCGCGGCCGGAGCGGGCGGGGCCGGGTCTGCTGCCACCGCGCACTGATTTCCGTTACGTCAGGGCGAATCACCGGGGTGTTTTGCGCATGCTGCATTGCGGCATTTGCGATGCTGCACTGCGTTTACCGTCGCATCAGTCCAAACTGGCGGAAAAACGTGGATAATCTGCGATGAACCGCGCCTTTTGGCTTTGACAGCACCCGCAAAAGCCGCTCAATTCCCCGCCATCCTACGAGGCGAATCACAGTTTCAAACACCAAGTTAATCACCAAGAAAGGTAAGGGGGTTCCCACTATGAACAAGAACGACCTGATCGGCGCAGTCGCTGATGCAAGCGGCCTGACCAAGAGCGATGCCACCAAGGCTGTTGAAGGCGTTTTCGACGCCATCACCGGTGCGCTGAAGAGCGGCGACGAAGTCCGTCTCGTCGGCTTCGGCACCTTCTCGGTTGCCAAGCGCAAGGCCTCGACCGGCCGCAACCCGCGCACCGGTGAACCGATGAAGATCAAGGCTTCGTCGCAGCCCAAGTTCAAGGCTGGCAAGGGCCTCAAGGACGCCGTCAACTAAGACGCAACACGGTATGGGCCGCACGCCTCGCGGCCCCGCCAACCAAAGCGCCGCGCTTGCTTCAGGGCAAGCGCGGCGTTTTTGGTTTTTGGGGCTGGTTCTGCCAAACAACGTTCGTCCCGAGCGAAGTCGAGGGACTGCGGGCGTGGCAATCCCTCGACTTCGCTCGGGACGAACGATTTAGGTATTAGCTGGCCCCCTTCGCCACCGTCGGCTTGCTCGAAAAACTCACCACCTTCGAGAAGAACCACGACAGCACCAGGGCAATCCCCAGGGCCAGCGCCGCCACCTGGCCGCTGTTGCTGCCAGCCAACTCCTTGGTCCAGACCAGCACGGTCAGGTGCACGCAGTAGAGCGGCAGCGAATAGTTGCCGAGCCATTCGAGCGGAGCCTTGAGGCTCTGCGGCGGGCGGCACATGGCGGTCAGCCACATCATTACCGGCAGGAACAGGATCACGAAGGAGAGATCGCCCCAGACCTTGCCGAGCGGCAAGTAGGGCACGCAGGCAATCCCTGCGACTGGCAGTGCCAGCGCCAGCGGCCAGGGCAGCGACGGTGTCCTCAACCCGCCCTTGTAGAGCCGCCCGATCCACACCCCCAGCACATAGGACCAGCCAACCCTTGGCAGTGCCTGCCACCAGGTCTTCCAGGTTGGCGCGCTGACGCCCATCGTGTCGTTGCCGTGGATATTGACGGTATATACCAGCCATAGGCCCATCACCGCTGCCAGCAGCCCCATCGCCCAGGTCGGCACTTTCTTCAGCGCGGCGGCGTGGAGGAAATTGGCCAGCAACTCGTAAAACAGCGTCCACTGCGGCCCGTTGTAGCGATAGAATGGTCCCACCCCCGTCAGGCTGGGCACCATTGCCAGGTCAAGCACCAGCCACCACAGCAGGGTCAGCGGGTCGGCCATCCCGATCACAAAAGCCCGCACCACCGCCACGCCAGCCCCGACCGCGACCAACGGCCAGAGCCGCTTGAACCGCGCCCAGGTGAATTCGAACGCGCCGATCCCGCTGAGCAGCTTCTTCTCGGTCGAAACCGCCAGCACGAAGCCGGAGAGCAAAAAGAACAGGTCGACGAACAGGTATCCGCGCTGGAACGGGCCGCCGATCCCGTAAACGATATCGAGGTGATAGAAGACGATCATGAAGGCAGCGACGCCGCGCAGTCCATCGAGTTGGAACATCCGCGGCGAATGTGCCGGCGGTGCCGTTTCGTTACCCATTGATGCGATCCCCTCCCTGTTTACGGCCTTACAACAGCTTGTTGGTACAAGATCAACCGCACTCCACTGGACGGTTCGAATCGCACTCTCTATATGCCGCTACGCATGAACCGGATCGTCCTTGCCATTCTCGCCCTTTTTGCAGGGCTCGCCGCGCAGGTAACTCCTGCCGAAGCGCGGCTGTGCGGCAAGGTTGAGATCGGCGCGACGCTGGGGCTGAAGAGCTCGGTGCGCACCCAGGCGGTGGCCGCGGCTGCCCCGTTCCGGCCCCAGCCGCAGCGTCATGTCGAGGCGCTGACCCAGGCTGGCGACGATCTGCCGCTGCCCATCGAGGCAGCCCCCTCGGTCCAGCTTCGCATCGACCGCGCGCGCGAATAGCGCAACGTTTTCTTCGCCTTGCAACCAAGGCCGCGGCGCCGCGTTTTGTGCCCGCATACCCCAAATCATATCATTTAAATTATTCAGGAATTTTCCATGCTCAGCGCCATCGCCAAGCGCATTTTCGGTTCGTCCAACGACCGTTACGTTGCCAAGCTCCAGAAGATCGTCAACCAGATCAATGCCTATGAACCGACCCTAGAAGCGCTCAGCGACGAGGAACTGAAGGCCCAGACCGACAAGTTCCGCCGCCAGCTTGTTGAGGGCAAGACGCTCGACGATATCCTGCCCGAAGCGTTCGCCACGGTGCGCGAAGCGAGCAAGCGCACGCTCGGCATGCGTCACTTCGACGTCCAGATGATTGGCGGGATCGTCCTCCACCGCGGCGAGATCGCCGAAATGCGCACCGGCGAGGGCAAGACCCTGGTCGCGACGCTGGCGGTTTACCTCAACGCGATCGAGGGCAAGGGCGTCCATGTCGTCACCGTCAACGATTACCTCGCCCGCCGTGATGCCGAATGGATGGGCCAGATCTACAAGTTCCTGGGACTTACTGTTGGCGTGATCGTCCCCGACTTGTCTGAATATGCCCGCCGTGAGGCCTACAATTCCGACATCACTTATGCCACCAACAACGAGCTTGGTTTCGACTACCTGCGCGACAACATGAAGCATGAGCGCGACCAGATGGTCCATCGCCCGTTCAACCACGCGATCGTCGACGAAGTCGATTCGATCCTGATCGACGAAGCGCGCACCCCGCTGATTATCTCGGGCCCCACCGACGACAAGAGCAACCAGTATCTGGCAGTCGATGCCATCGTGAAGCAGCTCACGCCCGAGCTCTACGAGATGGACGAAAAGACCAAGAACATTACCCTAACCGAGGATGGCGTCGAATGGGCCGAGCGGGCGCTGGAGGAAGCTGGGCTTCTGGTAGGCTCGAACCTCTATGACGTCGAGAATACCCAGATCGTCCACCACCTTGACCAGAGCCTCAAGGCGGTGGTGATGTTCAAGCGCGACATCGACTATGTGGTCGAAGACGGTAAGGTGATCATCATCGACGAGTTCACGGGCCGCAAGATGAATGGTCGGCGTTGGTCGAATGGCCTGCACCAGGCGGTCGAAGCCAAGGAAAGCGTGACGATCGAGCCGGAAAACCAGACCATGGCTTCGATCACCTTCCAGAACTATTTCCGAATGTACCCCAAGCTGTCGGGCATGACCGGCACGGCTGCGACCGAGGCGGCCGAATTCTTCGACATCTACAAGATGAACGTGGTGACCATCCCCACCAACGTGCCGGTCCAGCGCGACGACCAGGAAGATGAGTTTTACAAGAACACGACAGACAAGTTCGCCGCGATCGCCAAGCTGATCAAGGAACGCAGCGAAGCCGGGCAACCGGTGCTGGTCGGCACAGTTTCGATTGAAAAGAGCGAACTGCTCAGCGAATTCCTGACCAAGGAAGGAGTCAAGCACAACGTGCTCAACGCCCGCTTCCACGAAATGGAGGCCCACATTGTGGCGCAGGCCGGGCAGCTGGGCGCGGTGACTGTGGCGACCAACATGGCCGGGCGCGGCACCGACATCAAGCTGGGCGGCAACGTCGAATTCCGGATCGAGGACGAACTCCAGGACCTACCCGAAGGCCAGGAACGCGATCATGCGATCGGCAAGATCAAGGCCGAGGTTGAGGAACAGCGCCAGCTGGTGCTGGCCACCGGCGGGCTCTGTGTGATCGGCACCGAACGCCACGAAAGCCGCCGGATCGACAACCAGCTGCGCGGCCGTTCGGGGCGCCAGGGCGATCCGGGCATGTCGAAGTTCTACCTCAGCCTGGAGGACGATCTGCTGCGGATCTTCGGACCCGACACGCTGTTTTCGAAGATGATGAATTCGAACCTGGCCGATGGCGAATCGATCGGCTCGCGCTGGCTTTCGAAGGCAATCGAGACCGCGCAGAAGAAGGTCGAAGCGCGCAACTATGACATCCGCAAGCAGGTGGTCGAGTACGACGACGTGATGAATGACCAGCGCAAGGTAATTTACGAACAGCGCGCAGACATCATGGATGCCGATGCGCTGGACGACGTGGTCGAGGATATGCGCCATGACACGGTCAACACCATGGTCGGCGATGCCTGTCCGCCAGGATCCTATCCCGAACAGTGGAACCTTGATGGCCTGCGCGCCCAGGTGTTCGAAGTGCTGGGGATCGATATGCCGATCGACCAGTGGCACGGCGAGGACGGGCTTGAACCGCACGATATCGAGCAGCGCATCGCCGAAGCTTCGGATGCAAAGATGGCGGCCAAGGTGGGCGAGGATGCCACAATCTGGCGTCAGGTCGAAAAGCAGATCCTGCTCGACCGACTTGATCACCACTGGAAAGAACACCTCGCCACACTCGACGCGCTGCGCCAGGTTGTGTTCCTGCGGGCCTATGCCCAGAAGACCCCGATCAACGAATACAAGCAGGAAGCTTTCGGCCTGTTCGAGAAGATGCTTGAGGCGATCCGCAGCGACGTGACGCGGATCCTGATGAACAGCGAGCTGCGCATGCCCGAGCAGGTCGAGATGCCGGAACTGCCCGAATTCCTGACCAGCCATATCGATCCGTTCACCGGCGAAAACGATGGCGGCGCGCGCACTCCCGGGGCGGAAGCCATGATGGGCGCACTCGGCACCGGGCTGGCCGCGCTGCCGGGCGGGGGCGTCGATCCCTATGCCGACATGGGTCTGTCGCGGAACGCCCTGTGCCCATGCGGTTCGGGACAGAAGTACAAGCATTGCCACGGGGCGGTTGGATAGCAACAAAAGCCCCTTCCCTTGAGGGGAGGGGTTGGGGTGGGGCATGTCCTTACCCATAAAACTTTGATCAGGCGGACAGGCCCCACCCCCGGCCTCTCCCCTGAAGGGGAGGGATGAAAGTTGACCTGGCTGCCACCCGCCTTCTTCGCGACCGCGCTGCTCTATGCCTCAGTCGGGTTCGGGGGCGGGTCGACTTACAACGCGCTGCTCAGCTTGGCGAAGTTCAACTACGTTCTGCTGCCGATTGTCAGTTTGTGCTGCAATGTGGTGGTGGTCAGCGGCAATAGCATTCGTTTCGCGCGCAGCGGGGTAACGCCCTGGCGCCGGGCCATGCTGCTTTCGCTGATTGCTGCACCGCTGGCCTATTTGGGCGGGCTCACCAGGATCAAGGAAGCGACCTTCCTGATCCTGCTGGCAGTCAGCCTGATCGGGGCTGGGCTGGCCTTGTTGCTGCCGCGCCAGGAAGCGGATGGGGAAGCGCCCGGCAAGGCCGCGCGCTGGATGCCGCTGGCAGTCGTGCCGCTGGGCTATCTCGCTGGGCTGACCGGGATCGGCGGTGGGATTTTCCTTGCGCCATTGCTCCATTTCACGCGCTGGGCGAATGGCAAGGCGATTGCCGCAACAACCAGCCTGTTCATCCTGATCAACTCGCTGGCCGGGCTCTATGGCCAGCTTAGCAAGAACGGCATGGAAATGTTCGGCCTTGCGCTGTCGGGCGCGCTGCCGCTGCTGCTCGCGGTGGTGCTGGGCGGGCAGCTCGGCAGCCTGTTGGCGCTGCGCTTTCTGCCGGAACGCGCAATCCGCTGGCTGACAGCCGCACTGACGATCTGGGCGGGAAGCAAGCTGCTTTGGGATCAACTGGCGGGCTGAGCCCAGCGCAGTTTCAAGAATTTGGCTCCCCGAGTTGGATTCGAACCAACGACCAAGTGATTAACAGTCACCTACTCTACCGCTGAGCTATCGGGGAGCAGCCCGACAGGCAGGGGTGCGCCTATAACAGCGCGGATCGGTTTGGCAAGCGGCTGTGGCGCTAAAATTGAAACTGTTCGGCAAAGATCCGCTCTTCCAGCGTCTTGCCGGGGTCGAACAGCAAAGTGAGCTGCTTGTCACGCGCGACCTTGACCTTGACTGCCAGGATATCGCGCAGTTCCTTCTGGTCGGCGACGGCGGCGACTGGGCGCTTGTCGGGGTCGAGTACGCGGAATTCGATTTCGTAGTGATCGGGGATGATCGCCCCGCGCCAGCGGCGGGGGCGGAACGGGCTGATCGGGGTCAGCGCCAGCATCGCAGAACCCAGCGGCAGGATCGGACCGTTGGCCGAGAGGTTATAGGCGGTCGAACCCGCAGGGGTGGCGACCAGGATGCCGTCGCAGAAGAGTTCGGGCACCCGGACCTTGGCATTGACCGCGATTTCCAGCCGCGCGGTCTGGCGGGTTTCGCGCAGCAGCGAGACTTCGTTGATCGCGCAGAAAGTCTGCTGCTTGCCGCTGCCGGTGGTGGCGGTCATTTCCAACGGGGTCACTGCCAGCCCCTTGGCGCGGCCGACGCGTTCGGCCAGCGGGCGGGCGCTTTTGGGACGGTTCATCAGGAAGCCGACGGTGCCAAGGTTCATGCCATAGGCCGGGATCACCCGCCCCATATCGAGCATCTGGTGCAGTGCGTGGAGCATCTGCCCGTCGCCGCCAATCACCACCGCGACATCGGCTTCATCCAGCGGCACGAAAGCGTTGTCCTGGCGCAGCGCTTCGGCCGCCTCCTGGGCGCGTTCGGTGTCTGATACCAACAGGGCGAGGCGAGGAGGAGTGGCCATGTGGCAGGCTTTAGGCGACGATTCAGCCAGAGCCAACACTTTGGTAGGGTGATCGTGCTAGGCACGGCACAATGAGCGCCATGCATTCTGACGAATTCGCCCTGAAAAGCGATGCGTTGACCGGCCTTGCGGGCCGTGAGGGCGCGGCTGCGCGGTTGGGTGAGTGGCTGGGGCAGGGCGAGAAAGTCCACGCCTTGCTGATCGGCCTTCGGCGGTTCGATGCGCTCAACCTGGCCTATGGCACTTCGGCGGGTGACGCGGTGCTGGGCGAAGTGGCGCAGCGGCTCAAGCATTTCGCTGCCCACGAACTCGAAGGGGCCTGGCTGGCCGCGCGCAGCGGGGGCGATGAATTCCTGCTGCTCGCGACTGAGCCTTGCAGCCGCGAGCGCTGGCAACTCGCTGCAGGGCAAGTGCTCGAAGCATTGGCGCGGCCGATCCCGACTGCCTGGGGAACCATGCGGCTCAGTCCGCGCGGTGCGCTGCTGCGCGGGATCGAAGGCGATAGCGCTGCGACCGTGCTCGACCGGCTGGGGCAGGCGTTGCACCAGGCGATGGGCCAGGCCGCGCGGCGGCTGGTCTGGGCCGATGGCGAGGCGACCCGCTCGGGACTGAGCGCGGCGCAGCTCGAGGGCGATCTGCTCCAGGCGCTCGACAAGGGCGAGATCGAGGTGGTTTACCAACCGCAGTTCGCTTGCCGCGACGACCGGCTGACCGGGGCCGAAGCACTGGCGCGCTGGAACCACCCAACGCTGGGCCGGATCGGCGCGGGCGCGCTGTTTGCGATCGCTGAGCGGGCCGACCATGTCGCCCAGCTTTCGCAACATATCGCCCGGCTGGCGCTGAAGGGCGCGGCGGGCTGGCCGATGGACCTCAGGCTCTCGCTCAACGTCACGCCCAACGATCTGGCGAGCCCGGACTATGCTGCGGGCTTTGCAGCGCTGGTCAAGCAGGCACGCTTCGCGCCGTGGCGGCTAACGCTGGAAGTGACCGAGCAGGTCCTGCTCGCCGATGTAGCGCAGGCCTCGCAGGCCTTGGGCGAACTGGCCAAGCTGGGGATGCGGATTGCGCTCGATGATTTCGGGGCGGGGTTCTGCAACTTCCGCTACCTCAAGCTTCTGCCGCTGCATTACCTCAAGCTCGACCGCTCGATGATCGAAGGCGTGGCAGGCGACGCGCGCGACCTGGCGGTGCTGCGCGCGATCCTGGCGATGGCCGGGGCGCTGGAGCTCAAGGTGATCGCCGAAGGCGTCGAAACTGAAGCGCAGCGCGCGCTGGCGGCCAGCGAGGGCTGCCTCTTCTACCAGGGCTTCCTGCGCGCCCAGCCGATGGGAGCCAAGGCGTTCCTTGAGCTGGCGCGGGGCTAGCGCGCCTTCCTTGCGATCGCGCTCAAACCTTTGGTCAGCTGGAACAATCCATTCAATCGCGCTTCGGCATTGCCCCAGGCGCGGGTGACGACGATCTTGCTGTCGGGGCGCAGCTTGATCGTGCCCTCCAGCCGCGCGGCATAGGCGATCAGGCCGGCCGGATCGGGGAACTGGTCCTGGTGGAACGAAACTAGCGAGCCCTTGGCGCCGACGTCGATCTTGGCAATGTTGGCCTCGATCGCCTGGCGCTTGATCTGAATGAGCTTGACCAGGTTGGCGGTGGGTGCGGGCAGCGGGCCGAAGCGGTCGATCATCTCGGCCGAAAGGCTCTCGATCTCGGCCTGGTCCTCGGCATCGTTGAGGCGGCGGTAGAGCGCCATGCGCACTGCCAGATCGGGGACATAGTCCTCGGGGATCATGATCGGCGCATCGACGGTTATCTGCGGGCTCAGCGAGTGGCGTTCGCGCGCCAGCCCCATTTCGCCAGCTTTGGCCGCCAGGATCGCGTCTTCCAGCATCGACTGGTAAAGTTCGAACCCGACCTCGCGGATATGGCCCGACTGTTCGTCGCCCAAGAGGTTGCCCGCGCCGCGGATATCGAGATCGTGGCTGGCGAGCTGGAAGCCCGCGCCCAGGCTGTCGAGATCGCCCAGCACCTTGAGCCGCTTTTCCGCGACTTCCGACAGCTGCCGGTCAGCCGGGGTGGTGAGGTAGGCATAGGCGCGCAGCTTGGCCCGGCCGACCCGTCCGCGCAGCTGGTAAAGCTGGGCCAGACCAAAGCGGTCGGCGCGGTGGATGATGATCGTGTTGGCGCTCGGGATATCGAGCCCGCTCTCGATGATCGTGGTTGAGAGCAGCACTTCGTACTTCTTCTCGTAGAACGCGCTCATCCGCTCCTCGACCTCGCTTGCCGCCATCTGGCCGTGCGCGGTGACGAAGCGAATTTCGGGCACGGTATCGTGCAGCCACTGCTCGACCTCGGCCATGTCGGCGATGCGCGGCACGACGATGAAGCTCTGCCCGCCGCGGTGATGCTCGCGCAGCAAGGCCTCGCGCATCACCATGTGGTCCCATTCCATCACATAGGTCCGCACCGCCAGCCGGTCGACCGGGGCGGTCTGGATCGTGGACAATTCGCGCAGGCCGGACATTGCCATCTGCAGCGTGCGCGGGATCGGTGTGGCGGTCAGGGTCAGCATGTGGACATTGTGCCGCAGCTGCTTGAGTGCTTCCTTGTGGTTGACCCCGAACCGCTGTTCTTCATCAACAACTACAAGGCCCAGACGCTTGAAGCTCAAGCTCTTTGCCAGCAGCGCGTGGGTGCCAATGACGATATCGACCTTACCTTCAGCCAGCCCGGCCTTGGTCGCCTTGGATTCCTTGTCACCCACCAGCCGCGAGAGCCGTCCCACGGTCAACGGGAACTGGGCGAAGCGTTCGGAGAAATTGGTGTAGTGCTGGCGCGCGAGCAGCGTGGTTGGGGCGATCACCGCAACTTGCTGCCCGGCCATTGCCGCGACGAAGGCCGCGCGCAAGGCCACCTCGGTCTTGCCGAAACCAACGTCGCCGCAGACCAGCCGGTCCATCGGCTTGCCTTCGGCCAGATAGCCCAG
>Ga0209023_10005043_pt1 | contig 14642 bp, 13 predicted proteins | sample LakOneMetagenome_FD_187468 | JGI IMG/M metagenome (GOLD analysis project Ga0209023, IMG submission 187468) | Freshwater and sediment microbial communities from Lake Erie, Canada (SPAdes) (version 2) | ecosystem: Environmental > Aquatic > Freshwater > Lentic | place: Lake Erie, Canada...
CGGCGCGCTGCTGGCGGGCCAGCCCCGCTACCGGGTCGACCAGGTGTGGGACGGCCTCTACACCCAGCTGGCCGAGCCGGCCGACATCACCGTGCTGCCCAAGGCCCTGCGGGCCGAGCTGGCCGATCAACTGCCCCCCGCCCTGACCCCGGTCACCGAGTCGGTCGCCGACGGGGACGAGACGGTGAAGTGGCTGTGGGCGTTGAACGACGGGCGCCAGATCGAGACCGTGCTGATGTACTACGACGACCGCGCGACGGTGTGCGTGAGCAGCCAGGCCGGCTGCGCCATGGGGTGCGGGTTCTGCGCCACCGGACAGGCCGGCTTCGACCGCCACCTCACGACCGGCGAGATCGTCGAACAGGTGGTGAGGGCGACCCGTCGGGCCCGCGCCGCCGAGCGGCGCGTGTCGAACGTGGTGTTCATGGGGATGGGCGAGCCGTTCGCCAACTACGACAACACGTGGGCCGCGGTCGAGCGCATTCACGGCGATCTCGGCCTGTCGGCCCGCCACATCACGGTCTCCACGGTCGGGATCGTGCCCGGCATCGAGCGCATGGCGACCGAGGCGCTCCCGGTCAACCTCGCCGTATCGCTCCACGCGGCGAGCGACGAACTGCGCGACCGGCTGGTCCCCATCAACAAGCGGTACCCGCTCGACCGCCTGGCCCGGGCCTGCCGCCAGTACCTCGAGGTGAAGCGGCGCCGGCTCTCCTTCGAGTGGGCGCTGATCGACGGGGTCAACGACACGCGCGGCCAGGCGGCGATGCTCGCGGCCTACGCCCGCCCGCTGCGGGCCCACGTGAACCTGATCCCCCTCAACCCGACCGCCGGCTACGCCACCCGGGGATCGTCGCCCGATAAGGTGCGGGCCTTCCGGGACCGGCTGGTCGAGCTCGACGTCAACGCCACGATCCGCCGCACGCGGGGCACGGCCATCGACGCGGCATGCGGCCAGCTGCGCGCCACCAACGCGGTGCACGTCAAGACCAAACTGCGACGGTGAAGCCGAACCTCGCAGCCCCGTGAGCCTCCGATCCTCGGCGAGCCGGGTGCGGGACCGGTTCGATCGGGTGGCGGGCCGCCGGTGGGTGTCGCACGTCCTGGTGGCCGCATCGGCCATCCTCACCGCCACCAGCCTGGTGCGCGACCACGAGTCGTCGACCGGCCTCTCCCGGCTGATGCTGCTGGCCACGATGCTGCTGGCCGCGGTGCTCGCCCTGGCCTGGCGGCGGGCGGTGCAGGGCCTGCCGCCCGCCCTCGATCGCCGGGAGGTGCTGGCCCTCAGCGCCATCCTGCTGATCCTGGCGGTGGGCGGCCCGGTCAAGCGGTCGCGCGACGTGTGGAGCTACACGATGTACGGGCGGGAGGTCAGCGTCCACCACGTCAGCCCCTACACCCACCTCCCTGCCGACTTCCCCGACGACCCGTTCCTCCAGCGGGTCGCCCCGATGTGGCGCCGCACCGGATCGGTCTACGGGCCACTGTTCACCGGCTACTCCGCGCTCTCCACCGGGCTGGCCGGCAACTCCGCCCTGGCCAACCGCCTGGCCTTCCAGGGCCTGGCCGGGGTGTCGGTCTTCATGGCGCTGCTCGTCCTGGCCCGGCGTTCGGTCGAACCGGCCGCCATCGCCTGCCTCGGCCTCCACCCCTTGGTCGTCGTGTACGCGGTCGGGGGCGGCCACAACGACGCGCTGGTGGGGCTGGGCGTGCTGGGCGGCGTGCTGCTGTGCTCGGGCCGGCGGGCCGGGTGGGCCGGCGTCGTGCTGGGCCTCGCCGCGCTGGTCAAGATCGTCGCCGGCCTGGCCGTGGTCGCACTGATCGTCTGGCTGTGGTCGAGCCGGGATGCGGCCCGCCGCAGGTCGATCGGTCCGCTGGCCCTCGGGGCGGGCGCGACCACGCTCGCGGGCTACCTGGCCGCCGGTGGGCCGAGCGCGCTCGGGCCGCTGATGAAGGCCTCGCACAACGTGGGGTGGGCCTCGTTCTGGGCCCCCGCCCACCGGGTGCTGGCCGGCACCGGGCTGGCCCCCCGAGTGAGCACCCTCGCCGTGGTGACGGTCCTGCTGGTCGCCGGCGTCCTCATGTACCGGCACCGCCACGACCGGGAGCCCGAGCTGATCGTGATGGGGGCGCTGCTCGCCTACCAGCTCTGCTCGGCCTACGTGCTGGTCTGGTACCTGCTGTGGGTGCTGCCGCTCGGCGTGATCCGGTGGCGCACCCTCACCGGCCAGGTGCTGCTGGCGTACGCGACGGTCATCCTCTTCGCCTCGTCGTACCACCCCGACCCCCACGAACGGCTCGAGGACATCCTGTTCAAGTCGGGCGGTCTGCTCCACGTCGGGGCGTTGGCCATGGCCGCGGCCCTCGTCGTCGGCGCGATCCTCGGCCGGCCCCGGCGCCCGGCCCGGCCGGTCGGCGTCAGCGCACCAGGACCGTGAGGTCCTCGGCCCGGATGGCGTCGACCAGGCGCTCCCCCGGCCAGACCACTGCGCCCGGCCACACCACCGAGCGCTCGACCGTCGCCCCCGCCCCGACGACCGCGCCCGGCCCGACCACCGACGACCCGCCGGATGCCTGGAGGTTGGCGGCCAGGTAGTCGGCCGGGGTGCCGCAGTCGACGAACGCACCATCGTGGTCGATCAACTCGAGCCGGCCCTCGGCCCAGGCCCGACCCCAGCGGGCCTCGTACAGCCCCGCCGGGGTGGCCGCCAGGTCCCGGACCTCGGCCCACGGCAGCAACGCCGCACCGCAGTAGCGGGCCGGGCCGAAGTCGCCGCGCCGCGGATCCGCCACGGTGAGCAGGCGCATCCGCTCGCCGTCCCAGCCATCGAGGAGGGGCCGGAGATCCACCGGTTCGGTCTGGCCGTCGTCGCCCTCCCGACCAGCGGCGGCCAGCCAGGCGTCGGCGTTGGTCACGAGCACGGCCCGGCCGTCGATCCACGGCCGGAGCGCGCCGAGCGCGCCCGCGGTACCCAGCGCCTCGGGCTCCTCCACCGACAGGTGGATCCCCGGCGCTCCTGCGAAGTGGGCCTCCACCGACGCCCGACCGTGGTGCACGTTCACGCTCAGGGTCGGGGTCACCGACGCCAGCCGGGCCAGCGCGTGGTCGACCAGCGCGACCGAACCGACCGGGCACAGCGCCTTGGGTCGAAGGCGGGACAGCGGGGCCAGCCGGCGACCGGCACCCGCCGCGAGCACGACCCCTGCCAGACTGTCAGCCATGCGCTTCGACCGGTGGACGAACTCGTCGCAGCCCCAGACGCTCCAGATCGGGGTGATCCTGCTGTACATCGTCGGGTTCTCCGGCCTGCTCGGCCTGCTCGGCATCCTCAACACGTCGACGCCGTACGTGCTGCTGTTCCTCAAGGTCGACGTGCGGATCCACGGGGCGGCCTACTTCGTCGAGGCCGTCGCCTGCGCCACCTACGTGATCAGCGGCCTGCTGATCGCCAACGACCAGCGGCGAGGCTGGATCTCGGGCATCGCGGTTGCCGCGGGCGGCGTGGTGATCCCGGTGGCGACTGTGGGGTTCGGCGCGATGGTCAGCTCGCACTACGTGATCAGCTGGTTGTTCGACGTCGCGTTGTTCGCCCTGCTGGTGCACCCCCAGAGCCGCAGCCACCAGAAGATCTGGTTCCGTTGAGCTGCAGGCTGAGCGGCTGGCGGTTCTGACCACGGCTCCATCCTGCGCCATGATCTCCCCATGACGACGATCATCCAGGGAATCGCTGGCCTCAAGGACCTCGTGGGCACCCACCTCGGGTACTCCGACTACACCGAGATCACCCAGGAGCAGGTGAACCTGTTCGCCGACGCCACCGGGGACCACCAGTGGATCCACGTCGATCCCGAGCGGGCCAAGGCCGAGAGCCCGTTCGGCGGTCCGATCGCCCACGGCTACCTCACCCTCTCGCTCGGCCCGATGCTGGCCCCGCAGATCATGCGGGTCGACGGCATCAAGATGGGCGTCAACTACGGCTGCGAGAAGGTCCGCTTCCCCTCCCCCGTCCCGGTCGGTTCCAAGCTCCGCCTCGGCGCCGAGCTCACCCAGGTCGACGACATCCCCGGCGGCGCGCAGGTGTACATGACCTTCACCTTCGAGGTCGAAGGCGCCCCCAAGCCCAGCTGCGTCTCCCAGGTCGTCTTCCGCTACTACGAGTAGCCCGACGGTAGGGTCCTTCCGCACGACAGCACCGTTCCCTCGGTCGTGCGGACCCGCCTCGTGCGGGGACCAGGGGCGTTGCTCCAGACCACGGTGGCGCAGGCTCGGTCGACCCGTTCGAGGCGCCTGGCCCGGCCAGGCTGCGCCACGCCACCGGGTCGTCTCCTCGCCAGAGGAGCACGATGTGATCTCCATCCGACGAACCGAAGCCGGCTGAGGTGGCGGAGCGACGTCGCGTTCGCCTGCTGGCCCGGCTGATGGCGAGGGGGGGCGATCTCGACACCCAGCGGCTGGGCGAGGTGTGCGCCGAGGTCACCGAGATGACGGGGGCCGGGGTGATGTTGATGTCGGGCGACGTTCCGGTCGGTTCGCTGTGCACCACCGACGAGGTCAGCACCCTCATCGAGGAACTGCAGTTCTCGCTGGGTGAAGGTCCGTGCATCGACGCCTTCCACGCCGACCGTCCGGTCCTCGAGCCCGACCTGGCCGAGCCGCAGGTCCTTCGCTGGCCAGCCTTCTCACCCCCGGTGGTCGACGCCGGGGGGCGGGCGGTGTTCGGGTTCCCGCTCCACCAGGGCCACGTGCGCCTCGGCGCGCTCAACCTGTACCGCGACGTGGCCGGCGAGCTGTCCGACGACCAACACGCCGACGCCCTGGTGATGGCCGACATCGTCACCCAGGCCGTCCTGCTCTTCCAGGCCAATGCCCCACCGGGCGAGCTCGCCGCGGCGCTCGAGGAGAGCGCCGACCTCCAGTACGTCGCGCACCAAGCGTCGGGCATGGTCGCGGCCCAGCTCGAGATCAGCGTCACCCAGGCGCTGATACGCCTGCGGGCCCACGCGTTCGGCACCGGCCGGCCGCTGCGCTCGGTCGTCGAGGCGGTCGTCGATCGATCGCTCGTCTTCGACGCGGCCGACGAAGGCACGAGCGACGAACCCGAGACCCACCCATGAGCACGGATCCCGGAAACGGATCCCCGGGGGGTAGCCGGAACACATGACGTGCGCGGTCATTGACCGGCGACCATCGTCGTCCGGAGGTACGATCGTGCGGAACGGCGGACCATCGGTTCCGCAGCCGCCCGAACGGGCGGATCCAGCGCCCCAGACCCCGGCGACCGGCATGGCTCTGGTGACGGGATGGTCCGACGGTGGCGCACCTCGGAAGGAACGATCGGCGGACGGGCATCGCCGACATCGTCGAGCGCGGTCGTCCGCGGGTCGCGGAGGTCTCGTGGCCACCAACGAACAGCTAGCCGATGTCCTGACCGAGTTCGCCCGCACGATGGTGACCGACTTCCCCATCCAGGCCATCCTCGACCAGCTCGTGAAGCGGATCGTCGAGATCATGCCGGTGTCGGGCGCAGGAGTGACGCTGATCGACGGGGATGACGAAGTGCCCCGGTACCTCGCGGCCTCCAACGGTGCGGCCCTGGACTTCGAGCGACTGCAGACCGATCTGTCACAAGGGCCGTGCCTCGCGGCCTTCCGGACCAACCAGGCCGTGGCCGTTGCCGACCTCCGCGCCGACGACCGCTTCCAAGCGTTCGCCCCGCCGGCCGTGGAGCAGGGGCTCGCTGCGGTCTTCGCCTTCCCGCTCAGGCACGGGACGCAGGACGCGCTCGGCGCCCTCGACCTGTACCGGGACACGACCGGTCCGCTGGACGACGACGCGATGCACGTCGCACAGACGCTGGCCGACGTGGCGGCGGCCTACATCCTCAACGCCCAAGGCCGTGAGGACCTGCGGGAGGCATCCGAACGGTTCCGGTCTAGCTCGTTGCACGATGCGCTGACCGGGCTGCCCAACCGTGCCCTGCTCCACCAGCTCCTCGACCAGGCCGCCTCTCGCACCCGGCGCTCGTCCGCGTCGTTCGCGGTCCTGGTCGCCGATCTCGACGGGTTCAAGGACGTGAACGACCGCTACGGACACCACGTCGGAGACGAGCTCCTCGTGGCGGTCGCGCGACGGTTCACCGAGACGCTGCGGCCCGGTGACGTGCTCGCCCGGCTCGCCGGTGACGAGTTCGTCGTGCTGTGCGAGGGCTTCGACACGGTCTCCTCGGCCCTCCGCCTGGCCGACCGGATCGTGGCCAGCCTGACCCAGCCGTTCGACCTCGCGGCCCAGCAGGTGAGCGTCACGGCCAGCGTCGGCCTCGCCTACTCCGGGGCCGGGGCCGACGTACCGGAGCAGTTGCTGCGCGACGCGGACGCGGCCATGTACCAGGCCAAGCGCAGCGGCGGCGGCCGGAACCGCGTCTTCGACCTCTGCGAGCAGCGACCATCGTTCGCCAGTGCCAGCCTCACCGACGACGCCCGGGAATCGGTCGTGCGCGGGCAGATCGCCGTGCACTACCAACCGATCGTGCGGACCGACGACGGGAGCGTCGACGGCTACGAGGCCCTCGTCCGGTGGACGCATCCGAGCCGAGGACCGATCCCCCCGGCCCTGCTCATCCCGATGGCCGAGCGCTCACCGGCGACCTTCGAGATCGCCCGCACCGTGCTGGAGGATGCCTGTGCCAACGTCCAGCGGTGGCGGGAGCGCCGGACCCACGGGCCCCGGATGGCGGTCAACGTCTCGCCCGCCGAACTGCTCTCGTACGACTACGTCGGGATGGTGACCACGGTCGTCACCGCTTCAGCCGTACCGCCGGAGCTGCTGACGTTCGAGGTCACCGAGGCGGTCCTCATCGCCGATCCGGATCGGGCACTCGTGGTGTTCCGAGCCCTCCAGGCGCTCGGCGCATCGATCGCCCTCGACGATTTCGGGAGTGGCTACTCGTCGCTCAGCTACCTGAAGGAGTTCCCGGTCGACATCGTGAAGATCGACCGCACGTTCATCGCCGACCTGCACGACCCGCCCACCGCCCGGTTCGTCCGAGCCATGGTCGACCTCGTCCACGCCCTCGACATCTCGGTCACGGCGGTGGGGGTGGAGACCGCCGAGCAGGTATCGGCCGTGCACGCGCTGGGCTGCGACTTCGCGCAAGGCTTCCACTACGCGCGGCCGGTGCCTGCGACGGTCGTGGATGCGATGTACGACGAGAGCCCGCCCGCCGGTCGCCTCCACCTCCCGACGACGGCCGACCCCGTCGACCGGATCCCCTCCCGCTCCTGAGCGACCGGCTCCTCGAGCCGGGGTCAGTTCGTTCCGCAGGCCGGTTGGTAGATGGCCGCCGGTACGGAGTGGTCCTGACACGGCTTGGTGCGGTCCACCTCGACCCAGGTCCCGTTCCGAAGCCGGAACAGCGCCGTCACCGTGATGTCGTTCCCTGGTCCGCCGGCATCGTGCTGGGTGGGGTACGCGTAGGCGTACCCGCCGACGCAGCCGAAGCCGCCAGCGCTGTTCCAGGACGTCCCGGCAGGCAGGGCCGCGGTGAGCTGGGCCTGCGTGCAGTTGTTGGCCGAGCCGGCGCTCCCCACGTCACCGGGATGGACGACGTTCTGGACCCCCGTTTCGGTGATGCCGGAGCGGGAGATCAGGAAGCCCTTGCCCGGGCCGTCGGCCTGGATGAGGGCGCAGGTGATCCCCTCGGTGGCCGAGATGCACCGGAAGGGTGCGACCAGGACCTGGTGCCCGTAGGCCAGGGTGGGCGTGCCCTCTCCCGGGTCCCCGGCGCACTGGCCGGCCCAATCCGGGTTCGGATGGGTGGCCGAGCACACGGTGACCGTTCCATCCTCGGCCAGGCTGGCGCTCTGGTCGGGTTTGGTCGTCTGGCATTCGGCCGAGGACGTGACCGGGTGGCCGTTGGCGTCCACCGATCCAGCCTGCGGGCGGGTGTCGATCTGACAGCTGATGTTGCCCGTCGGTGACAGGAACGCCGCCGAGGTGGCGGTCTCCAGGGGAAGCTGCGTCACCGCGGGCGACGCCGTGTCCGTCGTCGTGGTGGTGGTCGGAGCCGACGATGTCCTGCTGGTCGAAGGAGCCGACGACGTGCTGCTGGTAGCCGTCGTCGCCGACGACCCGCTCGACGAGCTGCCGCACGCCGCCAACAGGACGGCCAGCGCGATCGCACCCGCGACGGCTGACGCCGATCTCGGCCTCGACCCGCGATTCCTGTTCATCGGGAACGGGGTCAATTCGTCTCGCAGGCCACGGTGAAGATCGTCGCCGGAATCCCCTTCGGGATGTCGAAGGTGCCGTCGGCGTTCGGCGCCGGGCAGGTGGCCCACGCCCACTTCGTCCCGCCCCAGTGCGCAAGCCCTGAGATCTCATCCGGTATGCCGCCGGTCGTGAACCCGACCGCCGCCCACCCGTTGCCGCACGAGAACCGGTCGATGTGGGCGGCGTCGGATCCTCGGTGGGCGAGGTCGGTCTGCGCCCCGACGACGGTGCACGGCGGCACGGCCACCCGGAAGTAGAAGACGTTGGTCACCACGTCATCGGTACGGCCACGAACCCGCAACGCGTAGATCCCGGTCTGGGACGGGCGGATCGCGATGTCGAACGAGCCGTCCGCCTTGATGGGGGCGCTCTGACGATCGGTCCACACCCCGTGGATGCCCCGTTGCACGGTGACGCCGGGCGACGTAACGCCTGACGCGTTGCCGACCACGTGGGCGGTCTGGTTCAGGACGACGTTGTTGTCGGCCATGTGGGCGGCGAAATCTGACGCCGTCGCGGCACTCGGCGTGGCGACCAATGCGGTTGCGGCCACGAGGGCCAGCAACGGCGTCAGGATCAACATCCGGGGGCGCGGCACCGTCATCCTCTTGGGCGTCATCTGGGGTCGAACGGACACTGCGATCTCCTCGGGTTTGTTTGGTCGAAACGGTCGGAGCCGGGTCACGGCTGGGCGACGAGCTGGTGGCTCCTGGGCCCGTACACGTACCGGGTGGCCTTGTCTCCGCAGTCGGGCCGGCACCCCCACTTGATGGTCAGCGAGTGCCCGGAGACGGAGCGACCCTCGTACGGGAAGGCGGCGGTCATGCCGGCGAAGGGAGTCGATCTGCCGAGGAACGCCAGGAACCGCCAGTGACCTCCTGCTGCCGTGAGCTCCTGGTACCCCTCCGCATCGCCGAACTCGACGCTGATGCCGAACTCTGGCGACGCCGCGCCGGTGATGCGATCGACGACGATGGGATCCAGCCGTGGACCGGCGACCTGGGTCCCGTCGAAGAGCGGGAGCGTCGCCACCTTCCCCCAATGGCCACCGGCGTAGCGGGCCACCCGCACCCAACCCACGTAGTCGGACGGGTGCTTCCCCGTGTTGTAGCTGATGGCGGCGAAGATGCCGGCGGAGGTCTTGGCCAGCGCGAACGACCTGAGGCCGGCCGACCCGAGGGTGCTCGCATAGGACGGGAGCGCGGCGGTCGCCGCGCTCAACGTCGGGTCCGCGGTCCGCGGCGTGGCCGATGCGTCGACCGACGGAGCCAGGCACAAGAGGGCCGCGCTGACGGTCAGGATCAGCGCGATCGACCTTCCGGCACCATGCGACGAGGCACCGCGATGCACGGGCCGACCGAGAGACCGACGATGGTTCATGGAGACGCTCCAGGGTTACGAGACGGGCCGGGGAGATCACCTGGGCCAGTGGATCCAGCGATGAAGGCGGGGGCCATCCAGGAGGCGATCGAGAACAAGATGATCGGCATCAGGCCGTGGCCGCCCAAACCCCACGAGGGGCGGCCCATGGTCAGTTCGAGCCGATCAGGTCCTGGTCCTGGTGACCGCATAGATGAAGAAGGGAGCGCCGGTGTTGTGCATGTAGGTCGTGTACGTCCAGCCGTTGGAGTTGCTCTCCGAGCAGGCGACATCGTTCACGACCGTGGTGCAGCCGTTGAGCCAATAGGTGGTGGAGCTCGAGTGGGTGTATTGGAACAGGAACGTCACCGCCTCGGAACTGGCGATCTGCAATGCGTGCTGCTGATCCCTCGCGATCCAGTAGTCGCGGAGCTTGAGGGCGCAGCTCTCGGCGGTGTCGCAGCGGTGGTCCGTGGCAGGCGGCGACGTGGGTGGTGGCGTGGAGGTCGCGCCGGTGATGACCACGCTGCCGATGATGTACGGGGCGCCGGAGTTGGCCATGGTCATGGTCATCGTCCCGCCGTTCGTCCTCGTCGCCCGGCACACCACTCCGCTGCAGCTGCTGAACTGCCATCCGGCAGAGGAGTTGTACGTGTGGCCGAAGAGGTAGCTGACCGCGGAGGGGATGGCGATGAAGCCGGCGAGGGTCCGTGCATGCTGATTTCCGGCCTGCCAGTAGAAGAAGAGGGCCGTCGAGCACTGTTGCGGTGAGTCGCAGAGCCCCGGGCCGGTGTTGGTGATGCGCCGGAACTCGCCCGACTGCGAGAAGCCGAGCATCACGTTGCCGCGGCTCGTACCGCTGTCGAGCTTGCCGCTCCAGTAGGTCAGACCGCTGGAATCGACGTCCCGGCTGAACACGTTGGAGTAGGCCAGGCGCACGAACGCCTGGTTGTCGAGCTGGCCGTAGCGGTGCTTGAACTCGCTCGACGCCGCGAACGAGCTGGAGATCGCCGACAGGCTCGTGCCCTGGTCCAGGCGACCGACCCAGTAGCTACTGCCGGCATCGTCGGGGTTGCGCAGGAAGTACGCCCAGTACAGGCGGAAGATCGAGTTCTTCTGGTCGTTGGCGCTCCGCGCCACCCCGGTCGAGCGGACCTCCACCGACCCGGCGTGGCTGGAACGCCCGGACGGGTGAGCCGACGACGGATCCGCCATCAGGCCCCCCATCATCAGCGCCAGGAGCGGACCCAGCCAGAGCAGTGTGGCCTTCCGGCGCAAGTGCCAGAAGACTGATCGATTCGAACGCATTCGTTTCCACCCCATGTCGTTGCGAGTTCGCGGAGCGCCCCCACCCCTGAACCATTGGGGCTTGCGTCCGCGGCCGACCGTCCATTCCCGAGCGAGCGACGACCGGAGCGTACGGATCAGCCATGAGCCGGCGATGAGTGCGGCTATGAGTGAACGATGAGTCCGGCCCCGGCTTGGCGGTTCCCTGCTCGAGATGCCCCTAGCATCTCTGAACGGCGTTCAGGTCGCTCCACCGGCGAGTCCCGATGGCGCCGGCGAGTGGGGGGCACGGGTGGGGGATGGTCACGTGGCGTGGAGGGTGCTCCGCGCGGAGTCGGTGGTCACGACCGATGGCCCGGTGGTGCTCACGAGACGGTGCCGGGAGGTGCTGCTGCTCCTGCTGCTCCAGCCGAACGAGCAGATCCCGACCGATCGCCTGGTCGACCGGCTGTGGGGTGAGCGTCCACCGTCGACCGCCCACAACTCGATCGCCCGGTTCGTGGCCGACCTGCGCCGGGCGCTCGGCCGGCACCGCGGACGGATCGTCACGGGCCACGGTGGGTACCGGATCGAGGTCCACGACGGGGAGCTCGACTGGGACGTCGCCCGCGCCGCGTTGACCGAGGCGCGGTTGGCCGCCGGAACGGACGACGACCGGTGCGCCGAGGCGATCGCCCGAGCGATGGCGGCGGCCGGGACCGAACCCAACCCCTGGTTGCTCGATCTGCCCGGGGCGGCGACGGCGGCCCGCCTCCACGAGGAACATCGGCTGGAGATGCTGCAGGTACTGGTCGATCTGCAACATCGGCGGGGCCGGGCCCGGGAACTCGTGGACGTGCTCGAGCGCGCGGTTCACCTCCACCCGTTCAACGAGGGACTGTGGGCCCACCTGATGGTGGCGCTGGAACGGTCGGGTCGCCCGGCCGAGGCCCTCAGGGCGTACCAGCGCATGCGAGCCCGGCTCGCCGACATCGGTCTCGTGCCCGGTGACCACACGACGAGGCTGGACGCAGAGATCGTGGCCGGGCTCGGGCCGCGGGCCCCCGAGGCGTCGAACACCCGGCCGAGCACCGCTCGTGAGCAGATGCTGGCCACGACCGTCGAGTGGTCCTGGGCCCGGCTCAGCCAGTCCCAACAGCTGCTGCTGGCCCGCCTTTCGGTCTTCCAGGGCGGCTGGACGGCGGAGGCCGCCGAAGCGGTCTGCCGCGGACGGGAGCCGACAGTGGCGGCCCTCGACGACCTGGTGGACCGGTTCCTCCTCACCCGCAGCCCCGACGGCCGCCGCTACGACATGCCCGACGCCGTGCGCCAGCGGGCCGCCGCCTGCCTCGCGGTCACCCCCGACGACGTCAGGGCACGGCGCGAACGGGTCGTCGACTGGGTCCGTCAGTCGACCGAGCCCTGGGCGGTCGCCGACCTCCACGCGTGCGACGAGCCGAACGCAGCCCTGATGGCCGAGTCGGGCAACCTCGAGGTCGCGTTGGCCCACCTGAGGACGACCCGCCGCCACGAGGCGCTGGTGTGGCTGGCCGTGCGCTACTTCGGCATGTTGCTGGCGTGCGCGATGCCCGACGTCGCCATCGAGTGGCTCGAACCGACCACCAGCAGCTCCGGCATCTCGACCGAGGCCCGCAGCGCCGCGGCCGCGGTCCTCATGCACAGCTACCGGGCCGTCGGCGACGACCAGCGAGCCGCCTGCAGCGGGCTCGCGTCGCTGGAACTGGCCGAGGGACGGTCCCACGACTGGCTGACGAGCGTGGCCGGCGTCCTCAGCGTCTCCGGCCTCGAGCAGTCACTCCCCTACTCGGTCGAAGAGCTCCAGGCCATCTCCCTGCACCACGCCACCAACAGCCCATCGACCGCCACGAACCTGGCCACCGACTCCCTGCACCGCGGCCAGGTCGACCTCGCGCGGCATGACTACGAGTCGGCCATCGGCCACTTCCGCGCCGCGCAGCACCACAACCCACGCCTCGGCCCGCTGCGCCGCCAGTCCGAGATCGGCGAGGCCCTCACGCTCTGTCACGCCGGCCGGCACGCCGAGGCGCTGACGGCGGTCAACCGGTGGACCCCGAAACCCGGCCACGACCACCTCCACCCGAGTCGCGAAGCGATCCTCGCCATCGTCCTCGCCCACGCCGGCAACCTCGACCACGCCAAGACCGCATTGGCCAAAGCGGTCCTGCGCACCACCACCGCAAGGGTCGACGGCGCGCGCGACCTCGAACTCGCCTTCACGATGCTCAACACGCTCCCGCCGCGCACCGACGGCGACCCGGACCGCCGCTCCCGCGACCAGTCCGCGACCGACCACGGGTAGGTTGCGCCGCGCAACCGAGGGAGGGTCTCATGACCACAGTCGACGGGGCGGGCGCCCTGCATGATCCGGCCACCTGCGAGGCGTGCCAGGTGCTCGATCGGGCCGACGGCCACCAGGACGGGCGGATCGGGCTGCAGCTCCACACAGTCAACGAGGCCCACCGCTTCCAGAAGGTCCTCAACGCCCAGGACAAGGCCGCCGACAAGGTCACCAACTTCGCCGGCTCGTTGCGGTTCGTGTACCTGCACTCGGTGTGGTTCGGGATCTGGATCCTGATCAACATCGGGCTGATCGGCGCGTCGGCCAGGTTCGACAAGTTCCCGTTCGGGCTGCTGACCATGATCGTCAGCCTCGAGGCGATCTTCCTGTCCACGTTCGTGATGGTCAGCCAGAACCGCCAGGCCAAGCGGGCCGACTTCCGCAGCGACCTCGACTTCGAGAACAACCTGCGGGCCGAGGTGTGGGCGGTCCACATCGGTACCCGGCTCGGAATCGACCCGGCCCACGTCGAGCAGGTCGTCCAGCAGGCCCGGGCCAACATGATGGGTGCCGAACCCACCTCCTGACAGGCCGGGGGCGGGGCCCAGGACTCGCCCGGTCGACGGGGCAGACGGTACCGTCGCGGCCGCATGCCCGGCTGGAACCTCGCTGACGTGTTCGAGGCCGTGGTCGATGCCGTCGGCCCCCACGAGGCGGTGGTCGAGGACCACGGCCGGTCCACCTTCAGCGACCTCGACCGGCGGGCCAACCGGCTCGCCCACGTCCTGGTGAGCCGCGGCATCGGGCCCGGAGCCCGGGTCGGGGTGCAGCTCCGCAACGGGCAGACCTACCTCGAGGTCATGCTCGCGGCGTTCAAGCTCCGCGCGGTGCCGGTCAACGTGCACTACCGCTACACCGTCGAGGAACTGGCCTACCTGTTCACCGACGCCGACCTCTCCGTGGTGGTGCACGAGGCCGACCTCGCCGATCGGGTGCGCGCCGCCGCCACCTCGGCCGGGCTGGGGCTCCAGGCGATCGCCGCCGGCGACGAGTACGAACAGGCGCTCGCCGGCGCCCCTGACCACCGCCCGACCAGCTCGGGCGGGCCCCGATCGGGCGACGACCGCTACATCCTCTACACCGGGGGCACGACCGGCATGCCGAAGGGGGTGATCTGGCGTCACGAGGACCTGTTCCTCGGCGCGCTCAGCGGCGGCAACCCCGGCGGCGACCCACCGGCGGATCTGGCCGCGGTGGCGACCGTCGCCCGCCGGGCGCGCACGCGTTGCCTGCCCGCCTCGCCGTTCACCCACGGCACGGCGCACTGGACGGCGCTGGCGACGTTGCTGGGCGGCGGATGCGTCGTCGTGTCGCCGGCCGGTGCCCTGCGGCCCGAGTCCCTCTGGGACCTCGTGGCCGCCGAGCGGG
>Ga0209023_10005044_pt1 | contig 14637 bp, 9 predicted proteins | sample LakOneMetagenome_FD_187468 | JGI IMG/M metagenome (GOLD analysis project Ga0209023, IMG submission 187468) | Freshwater and sediment microbial communities from Lake Erie, Canada (SPAdes) (version 2) | ecosystem: Environmental > Aquatic > Freshwater > Lentic | place: Lake Erie, Canada | collected...
CAGGGATCGCCCTGCCGGTGATCGACGGGGGCCATGCCGTCTACGCGCAGATCCGCATCCCGCACCCGAGGAGCGACGGCCCGCGCTACCTCAATCCGACCTCGGAGCTCGCAACGAACCCGCGACTGTCCCGAGCACGTCCGGCCGTCATGTGCCACCCGGAAGTCCTCGTCACCGAAGGCGAGATCGACGCGCTGTCGGCAGCCGCCGCGGGGTATCGGTCAGTCGCGGTCCTGAGCGCCACCTACAACGATGAGGCAGTCGCGGTGGCCCTTGCCAAGCTCCCGCATCCGCTCGTCATCGCCTTCGACGCCGACGACGCTGGCCGAGCGGGTGCGCACCGGCTCGAAGCACTCCTCGTTGCGCGCCAGCGTCCGCCCGTGGTCCTCGATCTCGGCCATGGCGACCTCAACGACATGGTGGGTCGGTCTGACGACTGGCCATCACAGATGCAGCAAGCGGTGGACTCAGCGGTCGCCGACCGTTCGGCGACCCTCGGTGCCGCTGTCAGCCGTTGACCGGAGCGTGCAGCGCGTCACCCATTGCAGTGACCCCGCGGTCGCGGGCGAGAACCGTCGTCACGATCACTGTGAGGAGCGGCACCCACGGACCGGCGAGGTGGTACGGCGGGTCGTCGTCGAAGGTCAGGTCGAGGCGACCCGCTTCGAGATCGGGACGGAACTCGCGGATCGCCTGGTACCAGACCGACGCCCATGCGTCCTCGTGCCACACGAGCAAGCGCCGATCGGTAGCGAGGATGCGCAGTGGACCCAAGGGTCGCCACTGCGGGGAGGCGAGTGACTCCGCCTGCCGGCGCGCTCGCCGACGTGCTGCGGCGCTTCCGGCGGCGACCATCCCGAACATCGCCGGACCGCCGATTGCGACAGCGCGGGGCTCGACGTAGGAGACGTCAGCACCATGGAAGCGCGAGCCCTCGGCGACGAGATCACCGTGCAGCACCTCGCCGGAGTCGAGCAGCACGGGACTCTGGAGAATTGGAAGCTCGCCGCCGTCAGCGACCGCATTGGCCAGCTCGACCGCGAGGTCCCATTCGCTGACACTGCCAGGGCGACTCCACGTCGCTTCCATGGCCTCAAGGCTACGCCCGGCGTCCGACGGTGGGAAGGACGTGCCCGCCTGACGAGCGTCGCGTCGGGGCTCGCTCGGTGCGTTACCCATCGTCGGTGGCTCGCTGATCGATGATGGCGTCGATGTAGCCGCGGACGCGCTCTCTCTCCGGACCTGTCAGTTCGTGGAAGAGCTCTTCGAGGTCCGCCGTACCCATCGACTTGCCGCGCCGTCGCACGATTGGCGTCTGCTCTTGGAGCAGGGGGACCCGAACGAGTTCACCATCGTCATACTCGAAGCGTCGCTCGCTGAAGGGCGCCCCACCTCGGGTGCGCTCGATGAAGGGGAGCGGGAAGGTGCTGGCCCACTCGGCGTTCTCGTCCTCCTGGAGCCCAGTGAGCGGCGGACCTCCGGGCTCGCCGATGTGGGGCGGCTCGCAATCGTCGTCTGGTCTGATTCGGATGCCGGCAGCAGGTAGGAGGCGATCAAGCACCGTGGCCATCCGCTGGGCGAGCAGGTAGATCGGTCGCAGGTCAGGACGTTCCTCCAACGTTCGGACGATGGTCTCGTCCTGCGGCTCTGCTCCGATGGCATCAGGCCGGTCGGCGTAGAAGACGAGCTGACCATCGACCTGCACGTGTCCTTGGGACAGCATCCACAACTCGTGAAGATCGACCTCGCTCACTTCGAGCGCCTCGGCCCATGCCGGGATCTTGGGCTCCTTGAGGGCCCGCTGTCCCTTCTCGATCTGGGAAACGGTCGCGGCCCGAACGCCGATCCGGTCGCCCACCTGCCGCATTGATTGTCCGGTTCCGACCGTGCGGAGCATCGTGAGCAGGTCCCCGAACAGCTTCGCAGAAGGGGTCCCCCGCCTCATGTCGAGTACGCCGGACACCTATTTCGGCGGGTTCACGTTGGCGGAGACTCCGGTCGTTGAGACGGAGATCGAGCCTCCAGACTGGGAGATGACCATGAGCGTCATCAGGCCAAACGCCAAGGCGGCGCCGATCGCGAAGGTCTGGTTGGCGCTGCTCATGAGCGAGCGGCCCTGGCGGTGAGGTGCCACCGGTGGTGGCCCCGAGCAACAGCTCGGTGATGGATCGGGTGCATGGTGTGGTCGACTCCAATCGGGTAGCGGTCTTGCGTGTACGCACTATACGCATGAATGAGAGGTGCGTACAGTCCTAATTCTCGCAGCGAGCGTCCAGGTCGCGAAGTTCTCGCCCTGTCAGCGGCCTACGTGGGTATGGAACGCGAAGGCTTGGGTGGCTTCGAGCTGCTCATCATCGTCATCGCCGGCATCGGGCTCGCTCTCGTGGGCGCGGTGTGGGCGGGTGCTGCGTTGGCGCTGGTCCTCGTCGGTGGCGGCGGGGTTTCCTTCGCTGCGGCTGCTGACGCTGCGCCCCGACTTCCGGCAAACCTGACGCAACCGTCTGAAGCTTGGGCCGAGCCCTACGCACGTGGCCTCCCGGCGGCCCCGCTCTACTGGTTTTGCACCGGTTTGGCTGTGGTCGCGATCGGCTTCGTTGTGGCGCTGGTCGTGCGGTGGCTGAGCCGGTCGAAGGTGGGAACTGCGAGGCGGCGTCCTCTGGGCGTCGACGGTCGTACGCGCTTCGCGAGACGTCGCGATCTGGAGCCGCTTCTGGTCTCGGCGCCCGTTCCTGGACGGTTCGTGATCGCGCGGTTCGGCCGGAGACTGGTCGCCACCGAGCGTCCGCCCGCTCATCGACCGGCATCGTCGGTCGGGCTGCGAGCGCCGCGTCACAGCCGTCGTGGCGACCGAGGTGCGGTAGCTCTCGTTGGCCCTTCGCGGTCGGGCAAGACGACTGCCGCTGTCGCCGGGATCCTCGAGTGGGACGGACCGGCCGTCTTGTCGTCGGTCAAGGCCGATCTGCTGGCAACCACCCATGGATGGCGCTCGTCCCAGGGCGAGGTCCGGGTCTACGACCCGACGTCGTCCACGAGTCAGAAGGGAACGTCCGCGCTGTGGTCCCCGCTCCAGCAGGCGGGCACCGTCGTCGGTGCGCAACGAGCTGCTCGCGCACTGTGCGACGCCGCCCCGCGAGGCGGCGTCGAGGGCGGCATGGACTTCTGGCTCGCGCAGGCCGAGATCCTGCTGTCGGGACTGCTGTTCATCGCCCACCACGCGCATCGCGACATGGACGCGGTGTGCGAGTGGGTGCTCACCCAGGACCGGCCCGGAGAGCTCGGCTCAGGCGAGGTTCGCGAAGCGCTCGATGTCCTGAGCGTCTCGAACAACGCCGTCGTCGCACGCGGCGCCGTCGAGGTTGCCAAGGCGGTGGTGTCGGTGTGGGAGATGGAGGAGCGCACGCGGTCGTCCATCTACGCCACAGCCCAGACCGTGATCTGGCCGTGGACTGATCCCGGTGTCGCCGCGTGGTCGCGCGCGAAGAAGGGCAAGAACGGCCGGGAGACGAAGTTCGTCGGCGTCGATCTGCCCTGGCTCCTGGCTGGGCCGAACACCGTCTACCTGTGCTCACCGATCGAAGACCAGAAGCGCCTCGCCCCGGCGTTCGGTGGTCTGCTCAACGACCTCATCAATCAGGCCTACCGCCACGTCGCCGAGACCGGTAAGCCGCTCGATCCTCCGCTGCTCGTCGTCATCGACGAGGCCGGCAACACTCCGTTGCGACAGTTGCCCGAGTACGCCTCGACGCTCGCCGGCATCGGCGTGCTGCTGGTGACGATCTGGCAGTCGCTCGCTCAGCTCGAGGTCGCCTACGGCAAGGCGGCAGACACGATCCTCACGAACCACCTGACCAAGGTGTTCTACGCGGGGCTCTCCGACCCGACGTCGATCCACTACATCGAACGCGTACTCGGCGAGGCCGAGGTCGACACCCGGTCCCACTCGGCTGCCGAGCGACTCAACGGGGGGTCGGACCAGTTCTCGACGACCCGTGTACCGCTCGCTCCCGCGCACGTGCTGCGCCAGATGCGTCCGGGCGACGCGCTCCTCGTGCACGGGACGCTCCCACCTGCTCATGTTCGGACCAGGCCGTTCTTCAAGACGCCCCACCTGGCAAAGCGATCGGCGATCACCGTCACCGAGGAGGCGGTGGCGTGAAGCCGTTCCTCCGAGCGACGAACCGGGCCCGCCTCGCTCCGGTCGGCTGGGTGGCCGAACCGGCAGGCGTCTGGGCGGGCCGTCAGGTTGAGGTCGTCTTCGACCCCCGACAACACCAGATCGTCATGGTCCGCAACGAGCCAGGCGAGACGACCCGTGCTGCGTTGGCGGGGGAGGGGTTCCGCCGCCTGGCTGTCGACGGGCAGCAGGAGATGTGGATGCGCGATCGCTCGGCCGGCGCTGAGCAGGCGCGAGTCCCTGTGGCGACGATCCAGGCAGCACCGAAGGTCGCGATACACGGGGGCCGAGGACTGTGACGCGACGACGTCGAGTGCTCGGGAAGCCGACGACAGTGGCGGTAGCGTGATGGCACGCGATCGGAGCGCTCGCGGTGAACCCTCCAGGCAGCTGTCGCTGTTCGATGTTGCGCTCCCTCCCGACGATGCAGGCACATCGGCACAGGAGGTGACCCATGAATCGCTACGGGCAGATGGCCCACGACCACACCCGGCAGCACCGGCCGGACGCCTATTCGCAGATCCCCAACCCCGACGAGTTCTTCGCCGAGGTGGGCGAAGCGATCGCAGCAGAGGTGAGCCAGCTGCGCGATCAGATCCTCGGCCCACCCCGACCCGGCGAGGACCCCGAGACCTACCGGCTCCGGAGCTACCAGGCCTTGGCGACCGCCGAGGAGCTGACCCTGGCGGACTATCACCTGTTCCAGACGGCACCGGCGATCGAGACGGACGAGGACTGGAGCGACGATCCGGACCTGGACCTCCGCTACCGGGCCCTCGCGAAGATCAACCAGACGATCAACGCTCCGCTGTAGAGGAACAGGAAGCGCCGGCACGACCCGCGCCGTTCCGTCCATCGACCCAGGACGACCTGGCACCTCCAGGCGTCGCCGCCAAGCTACAAGCGAACCTCGACGTGCTCGCCGTACTGAACAGGTGCCGGGACGACGGAGGACGCTGGGCTGACGCGGAGGAGCAATCAGTTCTGGCCCGCTGGTCCGGCTGGGGAGCCATCCCCCAGGTCTTTGACGACGGCGACGACCGCTACGCCAACGAACGCGCTGAGCTGCGTCGGCTGCTGCGGACAGAGGACGGCTGGGCGCAGGCGCGTCGCACGACTCTGAACGCGCACTACACGTCGGCGTCGGTGGTCCGTTCCATGTGGGGCGCGGCCGAAGCGCTCGGTGCGTCCGGCGATGTGCGGGTGCTGGAGCCCGGCTGCGGGTCTGGCAACTTCATCGGCCTTGCACCCGACGGAGCGCGGCTGACCGGCGTCGAGCTTGACCAGACGACCGCCGACATCGCCAAGCACCTCTACGGCGCCCGAGCCACCATCCGCGCAACCGCCTTCGAGGACCTCCGGCTCGAAGACGGTGCGTTCGACGTCGTCATCGGCAACGTGCCCTTCGCCAAGATCACGCCGCACGACCCTCGGCACAACCGTGGCCGCCACGCCCTCCACAACTACTTCCTCATCAAGTCGCTGCACCTGACCCGCCCCGGCGGGCTCGTCGTCGCCCTCACTTCTCGCTACACGCTCGATGCCCGCAATCCGGCAGCTCGGCGGGAGATGGCAGCGATGGCCGACCTCGTGGGCGCCGTCCGGCTTCCTGAGCGCGCATTCGCGCGGTCGTCCGGTACCGATGTCGTCGTCGACATGGTGCTCCTGCGCCGTCGCCCACCGGGCGCCGAACCTTCCGGTCCGGCGTGGGAGCACGTCGGACCTGCGCCCATCGAGACCGCAGACGGAGCAGAGCCGCTCGACGTCAACGAGTACTACCTCGCCCACCCCGACCGGGTCCTCGGCGAACTGGCCGCGAGCCGCGGCATGTACCGCGACCACGAGCTGACCGTCACCGCCACCGGCGACCTCGACGAGCAGCTTCCGGCCGCTCTCGCCGCCGTCGTCAATGAGGCACTCCAGCACGGTCGTGCCTATGTCCCTGCGACCCGCGTCGAGGCGCTGCGCCCCGAGTCCCGCCCGGCCCGAGGCGACTTCGACCTCACCCACGCCCAAGACGGCAGCTTCGTCGTCAACCAGCGTGGCGAGGTCGCACTCCTGCAAGGAGGAGCGCCGGTCACCTACGAACCGCGCATCGCCAAGGACCGCAATGAGCTCGCTCGACTCGTCGGCCTCCGCGACGCCGCCCGCAGCGTGCTCGCCATCCAGGTCGACGGCGGCAACGACGACCAACTCACCACGGCCCAAGCCACCCTCGCCGAGCGGTACACGAGCTACGTCCGCATCAACGGACCGATCAACCGCTCGAGCCGAGCCCGGACCGGCCGACGCGACGCCGAGACCGGCGAAGAGATCATGCGCCGAGTCCGACCGCGCATGGGCGGCTTCCGCGAAGACCCCGACTGGCCGCTCGTCGCCGCACTGGAGGTCTTCGACGAGGAGACCCAGGAAGCGCGTCCCGCAGCCATCTTCAACGAGCGCGTCATCGACCCACCCCACGAACGCCATGGCGTCGACACTCCTGACGAAGCAATCGCGGTGTGCCTCGACGAGACGGGCACGGTCACCATCGCTCGAGCTGCCGAACTGCTCGGCACCGACACCGCCGCCGCACGACAGCAGCTCGGCGCGCTGGTGTTCGACGAACCCGGTACCGACCGACTCGTGCCTGCCAGCGAGTACCTGTCCGGCAACGTCCGGGCCAAGCTCGAAGCCTGCCGAGCCATCGATGACCCCGACGGGCACTTCCGGGCCAACATCGCCGCGCTGGAGCGGGTCCTGCCCCGCCAGCTCGAGCCCGCCGAGATCACCGCCCGGCTCGGCGCTCCCTGGATCCCGAGCCGAGACATCGAACGGTTCTGCCGAGAGGTGCTCGACGCCACCGTCGACATCGAGCACCTTCCACAGCTCGGCCACTGGTCCGCACGTCTGCGCGACGGCAGCCGCCGCAGCGTCGCACTCTCATCGGAGTGGGGCACCGCACGTGCTGACGGGATCACACTGCTCGACGCCGCGCTGAACCAACGCCTCCACACCGTCACCGACGCCACCGAGGACGGTCGACGAGTCCGCAACGATCCCGAGACCCTCGCTGCCCGTGACAAGCAGGAAGCGCTCACGTCCCGGTTCTCCAACTGGGTGTGGGAGGACCCCGAACGCTCCGAACGGCTCTCGGGCCGCTACAACGAGCTGTTCTCTTCGACCGTCCTGCCGACCCACGACGGCAGCCACCTCACCCTTCCGGGCCTCGCCGGCACCTTCACCCCACGAGCGCACCAGCGCGCAGCGGTCGCCCGCGTCCTCACCGACGGCCGCTCCCTACTGGCCCATGCCGTCGGGGCGGGCAAGACCGCAACGATGGTCATGGCCGCGATGGAGCTGCGCCGACTCGGGTCCGCGTCGAAGCCGGCGGTGGTCGTCCCCAACCACATGCTCGAGCAGTTCTCCCGCGAGTGGCTCCAGCTCTACCCCACCGCTCGCATCCTCGTCGCCGACCGCGAGCGACTCTCGAAAGACCGGCGCAAGGAGTTCGTCGCACGCGCCGCCACCGGCGACTGGGACGGCATCGTCTTCACCCAATCCGGGTTCGCCCGATTGCCCCTCGGCCGCGACCTCATGACCTCCTACCTCGGCGAGGAGATTGAGACGGCCCGCTCCGCGCTCGCCGGCTCCAAGGACGGCAAGGGCCTGTCGGTCAAGAAGCTCGAGCGGCGCATCGCCCAGATGGAAGAGACCTACAAGCGGCTCCTCGCCGAGCACACCAAGGACGATGGCGTCCGCTTCGAGGAGACCGGCGTCGACTACCTGTTCTGCGACGAAGCTCACGCCTACAAGAACCGTCGGGTCGACAGCTCGATCGACGGCGTCGCCAACACCGGTTCACAGCGAGCCCAGGACCTCGACTCCAAGCTGTGGGCGCTCCGGCGCCTGCACGGGCCGCGCATCGTCACCTTCGCCACTGCGACGCCGGTGGCGAACTCGATGGCCGAGCTGTGGGTCATGCAGAGCTACCTGCACCCCGACCTGCTCGCCAGCGTCGACCTCCGAGCGTTCGACGCGTGGGCCGCGAACTTCGGGCGCACCCATACCGCGTTGGAACTCGCACCCGACGGTGCGTCCTATCGGATGCAGACCCGCTTCGCCCGGTTCCAGAACGTGCCGGAGCTGCTGACGCTCTACCGGCAGGTCGCTGACGTGCGCACCAACGACGACCTCGACCTCCCGGTCCCGGCTCTTGCCGGCGGACAGGCGGAAACGGTCGTTGTCGAGCCCGACGGCGCGCTCGTCGACTACGTCGCGGACCTCGCCGCTCGAGCCGAGTGCATCCGAAACCGCGCCGTCGACCCGAGCGAAGACAACATGTTGAAGGTCACCGGTGACGGTCGGCGCGCCGCACTCGATCTCCGTCTCGTCGGCGAGGACGCGCCGACGGACGGAGGCAAGCTCACCGTCGCCGCACAGCGGATCGCCGCAATCCATCACGCCACGCGCGACCTCCGCTACACCGACGAGCACGGCCAGCTCACCCTCCGGCCCGGGGCGCTGCAGCTCGTGTTCTGCGACGTCTCCACCCCGGCCGCTGCGGGCTGGAACGCATACGACGAGCTGCGCGACCTGCTGATCCGCCGAGGCGTCGACGCCGGATCGATCCGCTACATGCAAGACGCCAAGACCGACGTGGCGAAGGCCAAGCTCTTCGCCGCCTGTCGAGACGGCACCGTGTCGGTCCTCGTCGGCTCCACCGAAACCATGGGCGTCGGCACCAACGTCCAGACCCGTGCCGTCGCCATGCACCACCTCGATGCACCGTGGCGACCGGCCGACATCGAACAGCGCGAAGGACGCATCCTCCGCCAGGGCAACCAGAACCCCGAGGTCCGCGTGCTGCGCTACGTCACCGAGGGCAGCTTCGACACCTACATGTGGCAGACCCTCGAACGGAAGGCTGCGTTCATCGCCCAAGTGACCCGAGGCGACCTGCCTGATCGCGACGTCGACGACATCGGAGACCAAGCCCTGTCATTCGCCGAGGTCAAAGCGCTCGCGACGGGCGATCCGCTCGTCTTGGAGAAGGCCGCCGTCGACGCCGACGTCGCCCGTCTCTCCCGACTGGAACGAGCCCACCACGACGACCAGCACCGCCTCCGTCGGACCCTCGACGCGGTGACCCATCGAGCGGACAACGCCGAGCACCGCGCCGCCGCGCTCGAAGCCGTGGTTGACCGAGTCATCGATACCCGCGGCGACCGATTCGCCATGAGCGTCGACGGCAGCGCGCATACCAAGCGCGTGGACGCCGGTCACCACCTCCAACGACTCCTGAGTGATCGGCTCGACCAGACCCCACCCGAGGCCAGTGGGCCCACGGTCCAGATCGGAACGCTCGGTGGGTTGACGGTTCACGCCCAGGCGATCACGACGATCGAGGACGAAGTCCGAGTCACCATCCCCGACGCACATGTCGACGTCCGGCTCCTCACCGACGACCTGCGTCGCAGCGACCCCTCGAACCTCATCACCCGACTCGAACGTCACCTCCACCGGCTGCCCGACACCATCGCCGACCTCCACCAGGAAGCTGAGGCGGCGCGCACCGAAGCGCAGCGGGCCGAGGCTCGCGTCGGAGCACCATGGGAGCGCAGCGAGGAGCTGGCAGGCCTGCGACGACGGCAACAGGAGATCGACGAGCAACTTGCCGCCAGCACAGAGCCGCCACCGAGCGATCACGCTGTCGCTCCGCAGTCCGGACCAACGTCGATCCCGCGACCGGCGTCGCCTGTGCACGCGCCACACGAAGAGCCGAGCACCTCGGCGGAGGACCAAGCGGCATTGGCACGGACGACGCAACGTCTCGACGCCATCCAATATCGAGCCTCCGTTGAGCAGCCGGGAGTCAGCCTGTGACCGCGTCGGGAGGGCTTTCGGCGCGCCGTCCGTACCCTGATGGTATGGCGAAGGCAGTCGGCGTCAGCGATGAGCAGGGCATCCGCGTTGCGGACGCACACCGCACGCTACGCCGCGCTGCTGGCAGGGCACTGCTCGGGGGAGGGCGTTCCACCCATCGTTGGAGCGGAGGCTCCGACCCGACAGCGGTGTCCGATGTCCGCGGAGACCAGCAGTAGCGGGGACGACCTACCAGAGAACGAGCCGCAGCCCGCACAGGGGTTGCGGCTTCGAACGCTGCCCGCTGCCTCTGAGCCTGCTTTCCCACTCCAACACGACTACTTCGAGATCGTCTACACCCCACTCGTCGGCCCGACCGCCGTGCTGCTGGCGCGAGCGATGGCGCGCCACCTCGACGCGGCCGGCGGACCGACCACCGTCTGCCCGGTCGAGCTCGCGCTCGAGGTCGGCATCCGAGCGAGCAGCACCGACCCGCTCGGCAAGAAGTCGCATCTCGTCCACGCCATCGACCGACTCGCGCACAACCACGTCGTCTCCCGCCTCGGAGACCGAGTCCTCGGATTGCGCGTGGCCGTATCGCCGGTGAGCCAACGTGCACTTGCGAAGGTTCCCGATTCGGTTCGTGAGGCTCACGAGGCACTTATTCGCAGCGCGCAATTGGACCCGTGAACACGCTGCCGGCGTCGGTGGGAGCGCAGTTCGGTCCTCACGCCTACGATCGGTGAGCCGGCGGAAGCAAAATGACGAGGAGTGACGTCCAAGTGGGGGGAGCAGTTCGAGATCGCGATCGGATGAGCCGCCCATTCCTCAATGCTCGGGGCGGGGCCGCGTCATGAGGATCGTTCCGAACACAGGGAGCGACCGAATTGTCGATCTGGCTCAGGCGGCCATGGACGCCGGGACCACGGTCGACCTCATGTCCCCCGTCTTCTCGTTGTACGCGTTCGGTGAGCTACTTGAGGAGCTACGCGCCGTTGCGGGAGCCCGGATCGTCCTTCCCGCCGATGATTCTGTGCTCTCGATCCTCGGAGGCTCTGCAGACCGGGCCTCGCGCAACCGACTTCAGGCACGTTGGCTGGCCGCCGAGGCGGCGGCATGGCTGGAATCGAAGGCCGAGATTCGGCGTCCCGACGGAGGGGTCCCCCAGGCGGCCCTAGTGGTTCGAGGTCCCGGCAACACGCCAGAGGTTGCTGCGCTTGGTTCGTTTGCGTTCTCGACCGACGGCTTCGGAATCACCCCGGGCAATCCGATGAGCGTGATCCAGGCCTCTGAGTCGCCTGACGATGCTGAGCGTCTGGCCCAGTGGTTCGACGACACGTGGGGAGCGCTACCTGCGAACTCGAACGGTTCGGGCGGCCTGGTGGCGGTCTTGCGAGAGCTGGCCGCGCACCGGGCACCGGCGGAGGTGTACGCGCGGATCCTTCAGCAGGTGCTCGGCGGTGAAAACGCCCTCGGCGAGGACCAAATCGTCAATGCTGCGACTGGCATTCGAGACACCGTGGTGTGGCAGAAGCTCTACAAGTTCCAGCGCGACGGTGTTGTGGGCGCGATCGACAAGATCAACCGGTTCGGCGGGTGCATCATCGCCGACTCGGTCGGGCTCGGAAAGACCTTCGAGGCCCTGGCGGTGATCAAGTACCACGAGCTACGCAATGACCGTGTGCTGGTGCTGTGCCCGAAGCGTCTGCGGGACAACTGGACGCTGTACACGGCGAACGATCGCCGCAACGTCTTGGCTTCTGATCGTTTCAACTACGACGTACTCAACCACACCGACCTGTCCCGCGACGCGGGGGTGTCGGGCGACATCGACCTCGCCAACATCAACTGGGGCAACTACGACCTGGTCGTCATCGACGAGTCGCACAACTTCCGAAACAAGGGCACGCCGAAGCAGGGCGGCGAGACCCGTTACGACCGGTTGATGAAGCGGATCATCCAACAGGGCGTTCGGACTCGGGTGCTGATGCTCTCCGCCACGCCGGTGAACAACCGTATGGCCGACCTGCGCAACCAGATCGTCTTCGCGACCGAGGGCGATGACGCGGCGCTTCGTCACCAGGGGATCTCGAGCATCGACGCCACAACCCGTCTGGCCCAGCAGCGGTTCAACGCGTGGCTCAAGCTCGAAGACGCACGACGGACTCCGGCCCGCCTCATCGAGATGATCGGGTTCGACTACTTCACGATGCTCGACCAGCTCACGATCGCGCGGTCCCGTAAGCACATCGAGAAGTACTACGGCACCGCCGAGACCGGACGCTTCCCCGAGCGTCTCAAGCCGGTGAACATCAAGCCCGACGTAGACCTGGCGGGCGACTTCCGGTCGATTCGCGAGGTGAACGACGAGATCCGGCGGCTACACCTGGCCTCGTACACCCCACTGAGCTACGTGCTGCCCGGCAAGCTCGCCGCCTATGACGCGAAGTACAGCACCGCGGTTGCAGGCGGTAAGGGAGTCTGGAGCCAGGTTGACCGCGAGAAGAGCCTGATCAACCTCATGCGCGTCAACATCTTGAAGCGGATGGAGAGCTCGGTCTCCTCCTTCACCCTCACCTTGGAACGCCAACTTCACGGCATCGACGGGCTCTTGGAGCGGATCGAGGCGGGTGCAGGCGAGATCGAGGACGTTGACATCGCCGACGTCGACCTCGACGACCCGTCGATCGAGACGCTTCTCGTGGGCGGCAAGACCAAGGTGCTCCTGACTGATGTCGACCAGATTCGCTGGAAGCAGGATCTCCATGAGGACCGCAACCGGATCCACGACCTCCTGATCGAGGCTCGCCGCGTGGGGGTGGACCGTGACGCGAAGCTGGCGGCCCTTCGGGACGTACTTGCCGAGAAGTGCGCTGCTCCGATCAACGAAGGCAATCGCAAGGTGATCGTCTTCACCCACTTCGCAGATACCGCGAAGTACCTCTACGAGCACCTCGGCCCTTGGGCCAAAGAGACCCTTGGTGTGGAGTCGGCGCTCGTGACCGGTGCAGGTGGCAACCAAGTGACCGCCGATGGCATCCGCCGCGATCTGGCCAGCATCCTCACCGCCTTCTCGCCTCGCTCGAAGGAGCGGCCCGAGGATCTCGCCGGTGAGGGCGAGATCGACTTTCTGATCGCCACCGACTGCATCTCCGAGGGCCAGAACCTCCAGGACTGCGACTGGCTCGTCAACTACGACATCCACTGGAACCCGGTACGGATCATTCAGCGCTTCGGCCGCATCGATCGCATCGGCTCACCGAACGGCCGAATCCAGCTGGTCAACTTCTGGCCCAACATCGAGCTGGAGGAGTACATCAACCTCGAGCAGCGGGTGAGCGGGAAGATGGTGTTGCTCGATGTGTCCGCCACGGGCGAGGAGAACCTGATCGAGGCCCAGTCGGGCAACCCGATGAACGATCTCGAGTACCGGCGAAAGCAGCTGCTGCAGCTCCAGGACGCTGTCGTGGACCTCGAGGACCTGTCCACCGGCGTCTCCATCGCCGATCTCACCCTCACCGACTTCCGTATCGACCTTGCCGAGTTCGAGCGGGCAAACCCGGATGCACTCGAAGGCTTCCCCCTGGGCGTCAGCGCCGTGGTGGGGGAGCGGGAGGCCGAACTTCCTGCGGGCATCGTGTTCTGCGTACGCGCTGAAGGCGACCGAGCGCAGCGGGTGTTCGGGCCGGCCTACCCGCTCGCCCCGTTCGCCCTGGTCCACGTGGGCGACGACGGTGTGGTGGGGCTCACCTACCTCCAGGCCAAGCAGGTGCTCGATCACCTCAAGCTGGCGTGTGCCGGTCGCAACGAAGCCGATCCGGACCTGGCCCGACGGGTCGACCGTTCCACGCGGAACGGGCGAGACATGCAGAGCGCCCAGCGACTCCTTGCCGCCGCGATTTCCTCGATCGTTGGCAAGGGAGAGGAGCGAGCGGCAGCCAGTCTCTTCAACCCGGGGGGAACCCACGCCCTGGCAGGAGAGTTCGCTGGCACCCAGGACTTCGAGGTCATCGCCTACCTGACGATCCTCCCGGACGAACCGTCATGACAGCCACCGAGATCGTCGCGGCGCTGGACCTCCCGCCCGGAAGCCTGGTTGACCAGCGGATCCCGAAGTCCCTGCTCGTGCACAACGGCGCCCCGACCGCAGCAGACAAGCGCCTCATCAACGAAGGCATCGAACGGCTCCAGTGGCACGCGGCGATCAAACCCGCGAACAGCGGCGTACCCGAGTACCGCGACGAGGTTCGTGACTACATCGAGATCGCGGTCCTGGGACTTACCCTTCGACCGGGAGCCAAGGTGGATCGAATGGTGGAGCTCACCCATCGTGCCGTGCCGTACCCGGTCGTACTCGTCACCGAGGCAGCCGACACGACATCGCTCTCCCTGGCGCACAAGCGGGGGTCCGAAGCCGAGGCGGACCGCGTGGTGCTCGACGGTGAGGTCGTCACAGCGCAGCCGTACCTGACCGACGACAGGGCCAACACCGCTGCGTTCCTCAACTCCTTGGCCATGGGGCATCAGCGTCAGGAATCACTCCGCGCGCTGTACCAGGGGTGGATCGACACCCTCCACGCCCTGAAGGCGGCCGCCCACACCGGCGTGTTCCGGCCGGC
>Ga0209023_10005045_pt1 | contig 14635 bp, 14 predicted proteins | sample LakOneMetagenome_FD_187468 | JGI IMG/M metagenome (GOLD analysis project Ga0209023, IMG submission 187468) | Freshwater and sediment microbial communities from Lake Erie, Canada (SPAdes) (version 2) | ecosystem: Environmental > Aquatic > Freshwater > Lentic | place: Lake Erie, Canada...
CGAGGACCACCACCGGAGTGGAGCGGGCGACGAGCTGACGGACGGTGTGGGAACCGATGTAGCCGGCCCCGCCGGTGACGAGCACTGACATGGCCCTGAACGTAGCTGCCGTTCCGCCGCAGAGGGCTTCACCGGCAGCGACGGCGGGTCACCAGTACTCGACGAGCTGCTCCGCCGGCCAGCTGCGGTACAGCATCGTCGGGAGTCCTGGCCGGGGCTCGGCCGTGGCGCGAGCGGCGACGAAGACGTACTGACCCAGATCGTCGGCGCGGCCGGTGAGGCTCGGCGCAACGGCGTCGTACGGGCCGCGGGTCGTGTCGTGCGACGGGTGGGCGTCGGCGGTGAACGAGGTGATCTCGCCGAATCCGGCGAACTCGAGCAGGCGGTGCAGCTCGTGACGGGTGAACTCACGGTTGTGCCGGCCGTACGGCCCGTGCCCGCTGTACGGGTCGTAGATGTTGAGGCCCTCGATCATCGACAGCACGTTGCCCAGCCGGGCGACGTTCGGCGTGCTGAGGACCAGCAGGCCATTCGGCGCGAGCACACGCCGGATCTCCCGGAGACTGTGCAGCGGATCCATGAGCAGGTGCTCGATGATCTCGCAGAACACGACGACCTCGAACGAGCCGTCGTCGTAGGGGAAGCGGTCCTCCTCGAGGTTGAACTGCTGGAAGGTGCACGGCAGCTCGGCATCGACACCCCGGCTGCGATACGTGAGCAGCTGCTGGTACGAGCCGGCAGGTGCGCCGAAGTAGTTCGCCAACTCGAGATCGAGGCCGGTGTGCTCGTGCAGGAGCCACGTGATGAAGTACGGATTCGCACCGAGCTCCAGCGCTCGCCCGGACTCGTCGCGGACCATGCCCCACGTGTGCAGGAACCGCCAGAGCGCATCGTCGACGTACGGCTGCAGCGACCCCTCGGGACTGGCATCGATGCGGAACGTCGACATGACCTCGCGGATCTCCGCCTCCGACCATTCCTCGGGAAGGGGAAGGGGCCGGGCCGTCGGGAAGCGGATCGGCTCGGGCACGATCGGCTCCGCCTCCGGTTCGTCGGCCTGCGGAGCTGCGGGGGGCGCGGCCGGAGCGATCGCGGCCGAGGCCCGAACCATCAATCGCGCCGTGCGGCGGCGGATGCCTCGGACCACCCGCGCCAGCTCGGACACGGCTCGGGTCACGACCGATCTCCCAGGAGCTGCGACATGCGGCCCGAAGCTATCGGCCGGGCGGGTCGACCGATCCGCTCGGCGGTCGCGCCGCCGTGCGTCGGTGCGTGAACGTGGGCCGAGAACCACCGATCGCCCCGGGGGGTTGGGTAGTGTCTGCCCGCTCGGCTCGACCGTCTTCCGATCGAAGGCACTGCGGATTACCAGCCGATACTCCATCCATCGACCGAGGAATGTCGCGGGGACGATCGTCTTTTCATGCTGGCCTACACGATCATCGCAGGGAACTATTCGGCCTTCGCCCAGGTACTGGCGAGATCGTTCTTGCAGCACCATCCGGGAGCGCGATTCGCGACGGTCATCGTCGATCACCCGTCGGAGCCCCTGACCGAATTGGGGGAGATCTCCGAGATCGTTCGGGTCGACGAGATCGACTTCGGCCCGGAGGGGTACGGGCGGATGGCGGTGTCGTACGACGTCACCGAGTTCTCGACCGCGGTGAAGCCGTTCGCGGCACGCCATTTCATCGACCAGGGCGAGGACATCGTCTTCTACATCGACCCCGACATCCTCGTGCTGACGGAGTTGACGTCGCTGATGGAGGGCGTCCGGAGCAAGTCGATCGCCCTCACACCGCACTGCCTCGAGCCGATCGCCCGGGACGGCCGGATGCTCCGTGAGTCCGACATCATGATGAGCGGGATCTACAACCTCGGCTTCATCGGGGTCGGGCCGGGAGCCGAGCCGTTCCTCGACTGGTGGTGCGAGCGGCTCCGTCGCGATGCGATCGTCGATCCCGCGAACATGCTGTTCACCGACCAGCGCTGGATCGACCTCGCCGTGCCGATTTTCGATCCATATACCGAAAGGAGTCCTCGGTACAACGTCGCCTACTGGAACTTCTCCCAGCGGCCATTACGGATCGAGGACGGGCGCTTCTTCATCGAGGACGAGCCGCTCGGGTTCTTCCACTTCAGCGGCTTCGACCCGAAACATCCGTACCTGCTCAGCAAGTACATGGGCGAACGGCCCCGCACCTTGATCTCGGAGAACCCGACGCTGTCGGTCCTGCTCGCCCACTACAGCGAGCTCCTCGAGGCCGCCGGCCATTCTCGCAAGTCCCGCGATCCGTACAGCTGGGCCAAGATCCCACCCGACATCACCCTGACCCCGCGGATCAGGCGCCACTACCGACAGTGTCTGCTGCGCGCCGACCAGGATCTCGAGCCGTATCCGCCCGACCCGACCCGGTCCGAGGAGTACGAGGACTTCGTCCGCTGGCTCCGTGACCCGATGCCCGGCGAGCCGAGCGGTCTGTCGCGGTTCGACTGGCTCATCTGGGCCGAGCGCCCCGACGTCCAGGCCGGCTACCCCGAGACCGGCCACGGCGACACCGACCGGTTCCACCGGTGGATGTGGACCGACGGCGTCGCGATCTACGGCCGGCCGAGCGTGCTCCCGCTCCCCCTCGTGCCACCGGCCGGCGCGACCCGGGTCAGCGTCGACGAACCGTTGCGCCGGGGCGTCCGGGTCTCGGGGTACCTGCGCGCCGAGAGCGGCGTCGGAGAGGCCGGCCGGCTCGCACTCCGGGCACTGGCCGGCGCCGGTGTGGCCGCAGGCGCCCATTCGTACTCCCGCAGCCCCGCCCGCCAGCAGGCCGGCGCCGAACCGGTGGCCGAGTCGTCGTCGGCGTTCGACACCAACCTGATCTGCGTCAACGCCGACATGCTGCCGTCGTTCTCCGCCGAGGCCGGCCCGGCGTACTTCCATCGCCGCTACTCGATCGGGCAATGGTTCTGGGAGCTCGGCGAGTTCCCGTCGCGCTTCGACAACGCGTTCACGATGATCGACGAAGTCTGGGCGGCGACCGACCACATGCGCGACGCCATGGCGGCCAGGACGACCAAGCCGGTCGTGACGATGCCGCTCCCCCTCCTCGCGCCGCCGGTCGACCCCGAGATCGACCGGGCCGCGCTCGGCCTGCCCGACGACCGGTTCATCTTCCTCTTCACGTTCGACTTCTTCAGCATCGTGAACCGGAAGAACCCGCTGGGCCTGATCGACGCGTTCAGCCGGGCCTTCCGCAAGGAGGAGGGCCCGCTGCTCGTCATCAAGTCGATCAACGGCGCCGAGCGGCTGGTCGATCTCGAGCGGGTGCGCTACCACCGCGGCGATCGGACCGACATCCTGATCTGGGACGACTACCTCGACCGTCCGGTCCAGGGCGCACTGGTCGCCCAGAGCGACGCCTACGTGTCGCTGCACCGGGCCGAAGGCCTCGGCCTCACCATGTCGGAGGCGATGGCGCTCGGCAAGCCCGTCGTCGCCACGAACTACTCCGGCAACGTCGACTTCATGGACGCCGACACCGCGTTCCTCGTACCGTGGACCCCGGTCGCCATCGGCCCCGGCAGCGAGCCCTACCCGGCGACGACCGTCTGGGCCGATCCCGACCTCGACGCCGCCGCCGCCCAGCTGCGAGCCGTCTACGACGCACCCGACCGCGCTCGCCAGGTGGGCGAGGCGGCCCGGCGCAAGCTGCTCACCGAGTTCTCGGCCGAGGCGTGTGGCTCCCGCATGCGGGACCGACTCGACGACATCTGGAGGAACCGATGAAGTACAACCCCAAGGACCGGCTCCGGGCCTACGTCGATCACCGCGTCCTGCAATCCACCCAGCGCACCGACGACGAACTCCGGGCCCTCACCGACCGCGTGAACGAGCTGAACCACTTCGTGCGTCACGACCTGCCCGAGTTCCGTCAGCGCATCGACGCCTGGGGCGAGGAACTCGCCAAGCTCGGCCACCTGGGCCACGAGCGGGCCAACCTCGCGTGCGAGGATGCGGCGTACGCCCGCCGGACCGTGGAGACTCTCGTCGACAGCATCGCCACCGTCAGCACCGAGATGGGCCTGCGTCTCACCCGGCTGGACGAGCGCATGACCCGTACCGAACTCGGCCTGGCGGAACGAAGAACTCCCAAGGACAGCTGAATGACGATCTCGGGGACACCCATGTTGTCCTACGCGCAGAACGCCGAGGACGTGGTGTTGTGGCGTGCGTTCCGAGACCTCCCGGGGCCCGGCCGCTTCATCGACGTCGGCGCCGCGCATCCGGTCATCGATTCGGTGACCAAACACTTCTCCACCGTCGGATGGCACGGCATCCACGTCGAGCCGATGGGACGCGAGGCCGACCTGCTCCGCCGCGACCGCCCCGGCGACGTCGTCCTCCAGATCGCCCTCGGCCGCGAAGCCGGACAGGCGACGCTCTACGAGGCACCGCTCGACAATCGAGGCGCATCGTCGCTTCGCTCCGACATCGCCGAGGAGCAGTCCACCGAGGCCAGCTCGTTCGTGCCGGTGACGGTCGAGGTCCGGACGTTGGCGTCGGTGTGCGAGGAGTTCGTCACCGGCGAGATCGAGTTCCTGAAGATCGACGTCGAAGGCCTCGAGGCCGACGTGATCGCCGGCGGCGACTGGGACCGGTTCCGGCCCCAGGTGGTCGTGGTCGAGGCGACGCATCCGCAGACCAGCCGCCAGGTCCACGACGAGTGGGAGCCCGCGCTCGTGGCCGTCGGCTACGAGTTCACGCTCTTCGACGGCCTGAACCGGTTCTACGTCGCCCACGAGCGCCGGGAGCTCGCCGAGCGGCTCTCGGCGCCGGCGAACCCCATCGACAACTGGCTGCCGTACCGGTGGGTGCACCAGGTGGAGACCCTCACCGAGTACACCGCCAGTCTCCTCGCCGAGGTCGAGCGGCTGCGGCCGATCGAGGAATCGGCCCGACGCGACGCCCGACGACTCCACGATCTCGAGGTGTCCGTCGCCGGCGCCCAGGCCACGATCAACGACCTGCGCCAGGCGAATGCGGTGCTGACCACCGAACGCCGCCGCGCCGGTTGCTGACCGACCGGCGGCCACACCACAGGGCGCGCCACGCCGCGAGGTACCGTCGCCTCGTATGGCGTCGCCCGTATACTGCGGAACGCATGTCGCTTGAGTCAGCTGCCCGAATCGTCTCGCAGGCGATCGCCGATGTCAACGAGCAGAAGACCGAGGGCCCGCCCCTCGTCGATCACCCCGAGACCCGCCTCCTCGGTGAGGAAGAGGTCATCGATTCCCTGGCCTTCGCGTTCCTCATCGTCACCATCGAGCAGTATGCGCTCGACGATCTCGACCAGGAGATCGTGCTCTTCGACGACGAGGTCATGGAGATGGACTTCGACTCCGCCGACAATCCGTTCGTCACCGTCGGCTCCCTCACCGAATTCGTGAGTCGGAAGCTGTCGTGAGCGAGCGGGTGGCGCTGGTCACCGGGGCGAGCCGGGGGCTCGGCGCCGAGATCGCTGCCGGACTCGTCGCGGGCGGTTACACGGTCGTGGGCGCGGCACGAACCGCTCCCGACGAGTGGGCGGCGGCCCCGGTGGCCGACCTCCATCGCAAGGTCTGCGACGTCACCGACGAGTCGCAGGTGAAGCGGATGTTCTCCGAGGTGCGCAAGGAGCACGGCCGGCTCGACCTCGTGGTCAACAATGCCGGTGCGTTCAGCGGCGATCTCCTGCTGATGGCCTCGGCCGAACGGTTCGCGGCCGTCCTCCGGGGCAATCTGCTCAGCGCTCAGGTGGTCACGCGCGAATCCGTGAAGCTCATGCGCCCCAAGGGTTTCGGGCGGGTGGTGAGCATCTCGTCGATCGCGGCGTCGATCCCGCTCGTCGGCAATTCCCTGTACGCATCGGCGAAGACCGCTGTCGTCGGGCTCATGCGCGACTTCGCCCTCGAGTTCCGGAACTCCGGGGTCACCTTCAACTCGGTGGCGATCTCGTTCGTCGAGCACACCGGCATGGTCGATGCGCTCAAGCCCGAGGCACGGGCCAGCTACGAAGCGCGACTGCTGGTTCCGAGGGCCCTCGACATGAGCGAGGTCCTCGGCACGATCCGGTTCCTCGCCTCCGACGACGCCGGGGCGGTGACCGGTCAGGTCATCTCGCTCGGCAGCCCGTACTGATCGGCGGCTCGTCGATGTTGGTCGAACGACTCCGCGGCGGCCCGTGGGGACAGAACTGCTTCCTGGTGGCCGAGGGCGACCAGGCGGTGCTCGTCGATCCCGGTGGCCGCACCGAGGCGCTGCTCGAGCGGTTGGCCTCCGGGGGACTCCGACTCGTCGCCATCATCAACACCCACGGCCACTTCGACCACATCGGCGCCGTGCATCCACTCGTCGCCGCGACCTCGGTGCCGTTCTACATCAGTGCCCGCGAGGTGCCCGTCATGAAGACGACGAACATGATGCGGTTCATCTTCAAGTCGAAGGACAAGGTCGTCGTCCCGACCGAGTTCGTCGACCTGGACCAGGTCGGTGGCGAATTGACGCTCGGGGGCATCCGGTTCGAGTGCATCCCGACGCCGGGGCACACGCCGGGCGGGCACTGCTTCCGGGTCGGCGGACACCTGTTCTCGGGCGACACCGTCCTTCGCTCCATGCCGGGCTCGGCCGAGCTCCCCGGCGGGAACGCTGCCGATCTCGAGCGCTCGTTGGCCCTGTTGGCGACGCTGCCGCGAGAGCTGATCCTGCACGCCGGGCACGGCGACGACACGACGCTCGGCGAGACCCTCGATGCGATCGCCGAACGAACAACCGAGCCCGCCGGAGGTTCCTGATGTCCGACTCCAGCGATTGGATCGTCGACCGACTCGCGACGTTCGGCGCCGACACCGCGATCGTCCGCGGCGAACGCTCGACCAGCTACGACGCGCTGGTCTCGGCCATTCCCGCCGTGGCCGCCCGCCTCGACGAAGCGGGCATCGTCCCGGGCGCCCGCGTCGTCGTCATCGGCGACTTCGGCACCACGAGCTCTGCGGTGCTGCTCGAGCTCATCCGGCGCCGGTGCGTGCTCGTCCCCATGACCGCGACGACCGCGAAGCGACGAGACACCCTGTTCGAGATCTGCGCGGCCGAATGGTGCGTCGAGGTCGACGAGGCCGAGACCGCCGACCTGACGATCGAGCCGCTGGCCTCGGCGAACGCCGCCAACGCGACCCACCCGTTGTTCCGCGAGCTCACCGACCGCGACGTACCCGGGCTGGTGCTCTTCACGTCCGGCTCCACGGGCGAGCCCAAGGCGGTGGTCCACGACTTCTCGTTGCTGCTCGACAAGTTCCGCAAGGGCGGGCGTCCGCTCCGCACGGTCAACTTCTTGTTGTTCGACCACTGGGGCGGGTTGAACACCCTGCTGCACACGCTCACGTCGGGCGGCCTGGTGGCCTGTCCCGAGAGCCGCAACCCCGAGTACATCTGTGGCCTCATCGAGACCCACCGGCTCGAGCTGCTCCCGGCCTCGCCGAGCTTCCTGAACATGATGATGGTCTCGGGCGCCCACAAACACCACGACCTGTCGAGCCTGCGCTTGATCACGTACGGCGCGGAGCCGATGCCGGAATCGACGCTGGCCCGGCTGAATCGCGAGCTGCCCGACATCGACTTCCGCCAGACCTACGGGCTCATCGAGCTCGGCGTGCTCCGGGCCAAGTCGGCGTCGAGCGATTCGCTCCTGGTGAAGATCGGCGGCGAGGGCTACGACATCCGCGTCACCGACGGGATGCTCGAGATCAAGGCCCGCTCGTCGATGCTCGGGTATCTCAACGCCCCGTCCCCATTCACCGACGACGGCTATTTCCGCACCGGCGATCGGGTCGAGGTCCACGGCGAGTACGTCCGCATCCTCGGGCGCGAGTCGGAGCAGATCAACGTCGGCGGCGAGAAGGTGTTCCCGACCGAGGTCGAGGCGGTGCTGCTCGATTCGCCGCTCGTGCTCGACGCGGTCGTGTACGGGCAGAAGCATCCGCTCTCGGGGCGGATCGTCTGCGCCGATGTCGTGCGGGCCGAGACGGAGCTCGCCGAGGCCGCGGCCCGGACCGCGTTGCGCAAGTTCTGCAACGAGCGGCTCGAGAGCTTCAAGGTGCCGGTGAAGATCAAGTTCGTCGAGGGACCGCTCGCCGGCGACCGGCAGAAACGGGTGCGCATCGGCCGTGACGAGGCGACGTCGTGACCGGTGACGACCAGCTGACGTACCAGCAGGCCATGCGCGCCGCCCGCGAGCTCGGCCCGGACTCACCGGCCCACGGCACCCCGCTCAGGATCGTGCTCGGTGGCAACGCCAACAACGACTTCGCCAAACCGGCGCTGCGCGTCCAGCTGGCGGCCGAGGGCTTCACCGCCGACATCCGGGCGAGCGCCTATGGCAACTGGATCGCCGAGTCGTTCGGCGCCGACCTCGGCGACGTGTGGGTGATCTGGCTGTCGGCGATGGGCGCGAGCCGCGGGATGACCGCTCGCCCCGACCACGATCTCGACGCGGTCGCCTCGGCCGCGACCCGGCTGACCGAGGCCGGGGTCAAGGTCGTCGTGATCCCGCCCGAGTCCCTCCCGGTCGAGGACGACCCGTTCTCGCCGTTCTCTGCGTGGCGCGCCGGTTTGGTCGCCGGCCTCGTCGAACGGCTTCCGGTGTCGGTGACGATCCTCCCGGTCGAGCACCTCGTGCGCCGACGCGGCATGGACCAGTGGGCGGCCACCCGCTACTGGGAGCAGGCCAAGGCGCCGTGCCACCCCGACGCGGCCACCGCCGTCGGCCAGGAGCTCGGCAACGTGATCGCCCGGCTGCTCCGCCCGGCGGTCCGCGCCGTCGCCGTCGACCTCGACGACACGCTGTGGGGCGGGCTCGTGGGCGAGGTGGGACCCGCCGGACTCGCCCTCGATCCCGACGGGAGCGGCCGTCCATTCCTCGAGTTGCAGCGGTTCCTCCTCGATCTGTCCGAGCGCGGGATCGCCCTCGGTGTCGTCAGCAAGAACGAGGACGCCCAAGCGCGCCGCCCGTTCGCCGAGCGACCGGAGATGGTGCTGCCGCTCGACACGTTCGTCCGGTTCGACGCGTCGTGGGGCCCGAAGTACGAGGCGATCCGATCCTTCGCCGAGCAGCTGAACATCGGCATCGACGCCGTCTGCTTCCTCGACGACTCCGCCATCGAGCGCGACGAGGCGGCCCGCCTCCTCCCGGGACTGGTGGTCCCCGACCTCGCGGCCTCGCCGGCCAAGCGTGTGGAACAGCTGATCCGCTCGCGGTTGTTCCTCGCCCCGAAGGTGAGCGACGAGGACCGCCTCCGTGTCGAGTTCTTCAAGCGGGCGGCGGCACCCGTGCCCGAGGACCTCGACGGCTACCTCGCCGGCCTCGAGATGACGCTGGAGGCCCTTCCGGTCGACCAGCAGAACCTCGATCGGGTCGTGTCGCTGCTGCACAAGACCAACCAGTTCAACGCCACGCTGTGGCGCCCGTCGCCGGCCGAGCTCACGGAATTCCTCGCCACCGGCACCAACCTCGCCTACGCGTACCGCCTCACCGACCGGCTGGGCGATGCCGGCATCATCGCCGTGCTCCTCGTCGGCATCGACGGTGACACGGCCGGTGTCGCCGGTTGGGTGATGTCGTGCCGGGTCTTCAGCCGGGGCGTCGAGTGGGCCATCGCCGACCACGCCGCACGGAAGCTCGCCGAGCGGGCCGTCGGCTCGGTCGAGGTGCCGTACGCGCCCGGCCCGAGGAACGGACTCGTCGCCGACGTGCTCGTGTCACTGGGCCTCGAACCGTCGGCCGACGACGGCGCGATCCGGCGGTTCCGGGCCGACACCCTCGTCGTGCCCGACCACCACGTTACGATCGTCGAGCGATGAGCACCGACGACCCCTCCGACCGCCTGCGTGAAGTCTTCCGGACCGTGTTCGACGATCCCTCGTTCGAGCTCGAGGACGACGTGAAGATGGGCGACACCGAGGCCTGGGACTCGTTCAACCAGATCAACCTCATGCTCGGCATCGAGAGCGAGTTCGGGATCGAGTTCGACTCCGACGAGATCGGTGAGCTGCTCTCGGTCGGGGCCATCCGAGGCGCGCTCGCTCACCGGTTGGCGACCGACCGATCCGCCTGATGGCCACCAAGGTCCAGGTCGAGACCGTCAGCGAGGAGCTGCTCGGGCCGTTCATGGCCCTCACGGCGACGGAATACCACGATCTGCCGGTGAACGACCCTGCGGTCGTCCGCTGGCGCCACTTCGACAACCCCGTGGGTCCGTCGACGGCCGTCGAGCTCGTCGACGGCGACACCCGCTTCGGGCGGATGTGGATCCAGGTCCTGCCCTGGTCCGTGCGCGGCCAGGCGACACGGGCGGCGAACCCGATCGATTTCCTCATCCGTGAGGACCGCCGCAAACTCCCGGCGTTCCTCTCGTTGTTCAAGTCGACGATGAGCGAATCGCTGGCCCGTGCCGATCTCGTGTTCCACACCTCGAACCCGGTGACCGACGACCTGTACCGCAAGCTGATGAAGTTCGAGCCGGTCACCGAGCTCGACGGCGCGGTGCTGCCGACCCGGCCGTTCGCCACCGCCGCAGCGGGCGGGATGTTCGACGCCAAGCTCGCGGGGAGAGCAGCCGATGCCCTCGTCAGCGGCGTCCTCCGGCTGGTCGGGGCGGCGGCCACGCTCTCGGGATTGATGCTGTCGGCGCAGGCGCCGGGCGCAGCCGAACAGGAGAGCGTCGTCGCCGCGTTGCGCTGCGAGGAGCAGGTGTGCGGGACACGGTCGCGTGAGCAGCGCGCCTGGCGGTTCCGCGGCGCCGGACCGATCGCGTACGAACAGCTGTGGATCATGCGGCGCGGCAAGCCGGTCGGGTACGTCGTGACGACCGATCGCGACCTCGACGGGATCGCCGGTCGCTTCGTGGTCGACCTCGTCCTCCCCGGCAAGCGGCGCCGGCTCGACCCGATCGCGCTGTGGCTGCTCGTGGCCGGTCGGGCCGCCGCGGCCCACCGCGACGCGGTGTTCTTCTTCTGCAACCGGGCCAACGCCCGGCTCGCGTCGCTGGTCCGACTCCCCATGTACGCCGTCGGCCGCGAGCGCCTCCCGCAACGGATCCCGGTGTTCGTTCGCACCGCCGGGCACCCCGGCGGGCCCGACCTCGACGGAGTCGACTGGTCGTCGGGCTACTTCGTCCTGTCCGACTTCGATCTGTTCTAGGAGCGCCGTGGCCACCACCATCATCGAGGGGGTCGCCATTCGGGCGATCGCCGGCGCGGTGCCGGCCACGATCCGGACGAACGCCGACATCGGCGGCGAGGCCGACCGCGACTACGTCGCCAAGATGTCGGCTGCCGTCGGCGTCCGGGAGCGCCGCATCGTCCGCGAGGGGCAGCTCGGCTCCGATCTCGCCGTCACCGCGGCCCGTGCCGCCCTCGACGCGCTCGGCTGGGATGCCGACAGCATCGATCTGTTGGTCGTCGCCACCCAGACCCCGGATCGGTTGTTCCCCGGGGTGTCGTTCACCCTCCATCGCCAGCTCGGGCTGCCCCAGAGCTGCCCCGTGTTCGACATCAACCTCGGGTGCTCGGCCTTCACCCACGGGATCTGGACCACCAGCACGCTGCTCAGTGGCGTCGGCCGACGAGCGTTGCTCGTCAACGTCGACACGATGAGCCGAACGCTGGGCGCAACCGACTACGGCAACCAGGTGCTCTTCGGCGACGGCGCCGCGGCCACGGCGCTCGAACTCGACGATGACGCCCCTCCGATCACCGCAGTGCTCATCAGCGACGGCAAGGGCACCGAATCGGTCTGCTTCCCGAACTCCGCCATGAGCGCGTCGCCGGGCCGCTCGGCCGAGTTCGTCATCAACGGCCCGGCCGTTCTCGGACTCGCACTCCGATCGGTCCCCCGCCTCGTCGCCCAGTTGCTCGAGGCGACCGGAGTCGATCCCGACGATGTCGGGCTGTTCGTGCCGCACCAGGCGAACGTGTTCATCCTCGACAAGCTCGCCGGTCGGCTGGCCATCGACGGCTCGAAGATGCTGGTCGCCATGGACCAGCTCGGGAACACGAGCTCGTGTTCGATCCCGCTCGCGATGTCCGCCCGCCGCGCCGAGGTGCTCGAGCGCGACCGTCACCACGTGATGATGATCGGGTTCGGCACGGGGTTCTCGCTCAGCGCGGTGCTCGCCGATCTCGATGCGACGATGTTCGTCGGCACCGTCGACGTCGCCTGAGCCGATGATCGTCGTCGACCGCGGGCGCCAGGATTCCTTCGCACGCCTGTCGGGTGACTTCAGCCCGCTGCACGTCGACGACGCCCACGCCCGCCGCAGTCAGTTCGGGAACCGGGTGGTACACGGCGTCCACCTCGTGCTCCTCGCCCTCGAACAGCTCGCCGAGCCGGGCGCGTGGCGGATCGACACGCTCGATGCCCAGTTCCGCAGCGCAGTCCTCGTGGACGAGCCGATCGAGTTCCTGACCGAGACGCTCGCCTCCGGCGAGCGGCGGGTGACGGTTCGTGTCGGCGGAGTGGCTCGATCGACGGTGGTCGTCCGCCTTGTCCCGGGCCGCACGGATCCCACGGTGCCCGCTGCTCCCACCATCGGCGACACCACTGCGGCCACGCTGTCGTTCGCGGAAGCGGCCGCCGTCTCCGGGCGCACCTGGTCGGGGTTCGATCATGAGCTCGCCCGCCGGATGTTCCCCGGGTTGGCCTCGTGCTCGGCCGTCGACCTGGGAGCGATCCTCGCGGCGACTCGCGTCGTGGGGATGCGGTGCCCCGGCGAACGGGCCCTGTTCCGCCGCCTGCGGTGGGAACGTGCCGACCCCGTCCCGCACGTCGTCGACGGCGCGGCGGGTGACGAGGTCGAGTTCCACGTCGCCACGGCGGACCCCCGGTTCGCGCTGCTCACGATCGCGATCGCGACGGCTGATCTCCGGCTCACGGCCGAGGTCATCGTCCGTGAGCCGCCACCCGCTCAGCCGTCACTCGCCGACGTTCGCCTCGTCGTCGACCCCGGGTCGTTCGCCGGCTGGCGGGCCGTCGTCGTCGGCGGCTCGCGTGGGCTCGGCGAGCTCGCGGCCAAGGTGCTCGTGGCCGGCGGAGCGGACGTCGTGGTCACGTTCCGCTCGGGGTCGGTAGAGGCCGATGCCGTCGTCGCGGAGCTCGGTCCGGCCGCCTCCGCGGTGCAGTACGACGCGCTGGCCCCCACCGAGGCCGGGCGCGCCGCGCTGATCGCCGGCGCTCCGACCCACCTGTTGCACTTCGCGTCTCCGAGCATCCCCAAGCGGCCGGCCGGGTCGTGGGATCCGGCGCTCTTCGCCGACTTCGTGGGCGTCTACGTCACGGGGCTGTCCGAGCTCCTGAGCCTGTTCGACTCGTCGGGCGCGCTGCAGGGCGTGTTGTACCCCTCGAGCACCTACGTCGACGAGCGGCCCGGGGGCTTCGCGGAGTATGCCGCGGCGAAGGCGATGGCGGAGGAGCTCGGCGCGGCGTGGAGCCGGCTCCGCCCCGGCCAACGCGTGGTCACTCCGCGTTTCCCCCCGCTCGTCACCGATCAGACCGCGGCTCGCCTCGGTTCCGACACGTCGGGCAACATCGGCGTCGTGGCCGACGCCGTCAAGTCACTGCTCGACTGAGGGCGTGGTCGCCGGCGCGGGGAGCGTCGTCGCCGCGCCGTCGAGCCGGCGCACCCGCTCCTCGAGGATGGCGTGCGACTCGGCCAAGGTCCGGACGACCTCGGTGAGCCCCGAGACGGTGATCGACAGCTGCACCGTGATGCCGAGGAGGCCGGCCATCGCACCGGCGAGCACGACGGCCACCGGGTCGACGTCGATCGCAGACGCCAGGGGCTTGACGAGACTGCTGAACAGCCCGCCGACGATCACGCAGCCGGCCACGAACAACCACCCGAGCGTGTAGCGCATCGACAGGATCCCCCGACGGGCGATCAGGAGGACCATGGTCGCGAACGCCAGCCCCCAGATCGTCGTGAGGAGGATCTGCTGCAGATGCGTCACGGCGTCGGCCTCCCAGTGCCGGCGGCGATCGACGGATCGTTCTCGAACTGGCGGTACTCCGCCCCCGAACCGATCATGAGCGCGACGAGCGCTCGCAGCAGGAACCGCATCGAGGCCCCGGTGCCGGCCGACGGGGTGCCACCGGCTCGGGCGTGCATCGTGACGGGGAGCTCGGAGACCCGATATCCCTTCCGGCCGGCCTGTACGAGCACCTCGAACGTGTCGCCGAGGTAGTGCACCGGATAGGCGCGGGCGAACTCCGACAGCAAGGGCTCGCGGATGACCCGGAACCCCGACGACGCGTCGGTCATGGAGGTCTTGGCCGACCTCGTCGCGATGCGCGAGAGCAGTCGCATCGGGATCCGGCGGGCACGCGTCGCCTTGAAGCCCTCGGTCTCCCCGAACCGGCTCCCGACGAGGAGGTGGGCATCGCGTTCGACCGCCGCACCGATGAGGCGATGCAGCTCGCTCGCATCGTGCTGTCCGTCGGCATCACACTGGATGGCGGTGTCGTAGCCATTGGCCACCGCCCACCGGAACCCGCACCGCAATGCGCCTCCGACCCCGAGGTTGAAGGGCAGCTGCAGGACCGTCGCCCCCGCC
>Ga0209023_10005046_pt1 | contig 14633 bp, 15 predicted proteins | sample LakOneMetagenome_FD_187468 | JGI IMG/M metagenome (GOLD analysis project Ga0209023, IMG submission 187468) | Freshwater and sediment microbial communities from Lake Erie, Canada (SPAdes) (version 2) | ecosystem: Environmental > Aquatic > Freshwater > Lentic | place: Lake Erie, Canada...
TAGGCTTAGTGATAATCAGATTTGCTTTTTTGCCCACACGTATTGTACCCATCGTATCCTGGAGCTCCAGAGCGACAGCACCATTTATCGTGACAGCATTTATTGCTTCCTCAGGAGTCATCTTTAGTTGGGTACAGGCGATTGAGAGCAATAACGGAACATTACCGGAAGGGCAAGATCCCGGATTGTAATCAGTGGCGAGACAAACCGGGAGACCGGCATCTATAATGCGACGGGCAGGCTGATACTGGATACCCAGGAAGAATGCAGCCCCGGGGAGCAAAACAGGCATGGTCTTACTGCCACGCAGTGCTTCTATTTCCTCTTCCGCTACACACTCTAAATGGTCTACACTCAATGCGTTATGCTTAACGCCACATTGCACCCCGCCCGAATGATGGAGCTGATTAGCATGTATCTTTGGCTTGAGGCCATACTTCCACCCGGCCTCCAGCAAGCGGGATGTTTCCGGAACCCCAAAAAAGCCTTCCTCACAGAATACATCCATGTAGTCAGCAAGGCCTTCGGCTGCTACACGAGGCAGCATTTCATTAATTATCAACTTTATGTAACCTTCCTTATCTTGCTTATATTCAACAGGATACGCATGAGCAGCTAAGAATGAAGCTCTGATTGGTATGGGTGCATTTTCCCGGAGCCTGCGAATGACCCTAAGCATTTTCAGCTCTCCTTCAAGATTCAGACCATAGCCACTTTTGATCTCAATAGCCCCTGTACCAAGTGCCATTACTTGCTGCAAACGAACGAGGCTTTGATCGTACAACTCGCTTTCATCCATCGCATTTAGCATACGGGCAGAGTTTAAAATACCACCACCACGCCTGGCGACTTCCTCGTAGCTAAGCCCTTTTATGCGATCGACAAACTCACCATCCCTGGGCGCAGCGAATACCAGATGCGTATGACTATCCACCCAGGCAGGCAATACCATGCGGCCGGAGGCATCAATAACCTCATCTGCCACAAGACCCGGCAGCGCACTCATTACACCAAAACTATGTATGATACCGTCCTGCACTATAAGCCACGCATCACTAATATATGGAATGTTTGCCATTGCCTTTCCTGCGACCGGAACAGTAATGTCTGTAGGAAATTCCACCTGAAACAATTGCTTAATGTTGATAATAAGAAGGCGCATAAGAATAATGGCTTAATTGCGCAATGGCTGAATAGCTCAATGCAATGAAGACCAAAGATAATGAGAATCATTAAACGGCTGCCCGGTCAAAATCTAAAAGAGGTCTATATTTACGTAATGGAATCGCTACCCGGCAATAAAACCGGACCTCAATGGAATAATAGCCTTTTTGAGGACCTGGTGTTCATTAAGCAACATCTGCGCTACCCTATGAGCAAAAAGACGCTGCCGTCAGCTGCATTAATAGGCATTTTACTTTTCTTCATATCACGTACATTATGGATGACCACGTTAACAGGCTTACATGGGCATGTCGCCGTCGCTATTTTTCTCATTGTAATGATGGTAATTATATCCCTATCAGGCATACTAAGGTATTATGGCACGCTCAGATTCCGCAGTATTCCTACACCTTATTTTGCTACGGAGAATATGAAATTAATAGAGACATTCCTAAGGATGCAGCAACTTAATCTATATCGCCACCCCAAAGCACCTGAGGTATTCCAGATACTAAGTCGACCACTAGGTAATAGCGAACAACGAGAGGTAATGATATTCATAGCTGATGACAAACGAATACTAATCAACAGTCACTTCATTAACCAGAAGTGGGTACTTTCAACTGCATCGAAGAATGCAAATGGCATGGCCAGACAACTACAACAATGGATCTCCCAAAATTCTAAAGGAGCCCCTTCATCACAAGTAATCATTTCTGACAATAGTAATATTGACTAAGCCATTTATAGCATTGGCGTTCTTGTCTTACCTTTGCGACATGCAAACTCAGGAATTAATGGACCTCATGCCGCAGGATTTTGCACCTGAATCGCGAGTGTGGGTGTACCAAAGCAGCAGGGCTTTTATAGAGAAGGAAGCGAACGAGATCAATGAGCAACTGTTCCAGTTTTATTCACAATGGCAAACGCATGGCAGCCCGGTAAAAGGTTGGGCAAAATTACTGTACAGGCAATTTGTAGTAGTCATGGCGGACGAAACAGATACTGAAGTGAGCGGGTGCAGCACCGATAGCTCGGTACGTATCATCAAAAGCATAGAACGCCAATACGACGTAAACTTCTTCGACAGAATGATGATCACATTTCTGCTGAAAGATAAAGCAGAGATGCTACCCTTTAGTCAAGTACAATATGCAATAGACAAAGGATATATCAACAAGGATACCTTACTGTTCAATAATGCAGCAATACACACCAAGCAAGACCTGACAGACAAATGGCTTGTACCGCTCAGCGAAAGCTGGCTAGCCAACAGAGTAACTTTCACTGACACGATATCACAATAAAACAAAAAGACCGGCAGATCGCCGGTCTTTTTGTTTTATTGCGTTCTTTTATTTTTTAACGGGAATACATTTCTTTTTAATCTTACCCGCGTCAATTGTACTGTTCAGATTTTTTATATTAGCCTGAGTTTTGGGGCCACAACTATAAAGCTCAGTCATCGGGTCTTTGTCAACAATCATTGCGAAGAGCTGCTCCGGCGTAGGCACTACAGACAACTTGCTATACTGCTCATAGGTGAGCTTAATAAAAGCCGTATTCCAACCTACCCCTCTCCTATCCAGCAAATAGCCCTTGTGAAGCTTTAAAGGAAGAGGACCATTGCCTGTATTCTTTACATCTGACGGATCAGGGTAAGAAATAACACTTTTCCTGTCTTCTGAAAGCTGAACTGACACTAAATTCCTATAATCAGCTTTGGTCTTATAAACCAATGCCTTTGGCATCGGAGCTTTAACTGACGATTGTGCTGAAACTATACCTGTATTGCAAAAGGGAACTATTAATAATGCTATTGCCAGTTTCCTCATTTTGCTACAACGATTTTTTTAGTGACAACTTCTTCACCTGAGAACAGGTTAACGAAATAGATACCGGATGCATAGTTATTAACAGACACGGTAATAGAAGACTGACCAGCACCAGGAATAAGTTCCTGTAACTGGCGGCCCTGAATATCTGTGATAGTAATACGGGAAACATCAACACCATCCATTCCAATATTGATCACGTCATTAGAGGGATTAGGATATACAGTTATTTTTTCAGCGATAAGAGATGTTGAATTGACACCTGCTAAACCATAGCCGAAGGTAACTATTACCGGATTTGGATGATATGAATCACCGGTATACGTGTATGTTGAAGCGGCCAGCAATTTATGCTGAGTGGCTAAAACATAGGTACCGGGAGTAACTGAAACACTAGACAGTGAAAAGTTATACGGACCACCCGTAGAAGCATAATAAATAATATCAGAAACGGGAGCACCAACAACCGTTTGTGTACCTGTCACCACATTTGTTAATACCGCTCTGTAGTTACCGTTAAAGTTTCCTGTCTGTTCATTTTTAATGCTAGCAGCTACTGAAAACGGAGCACCAATTTTAAAACCAGTACCAGCAGGCGTGAGGCTCATATCAGTTGCAAGCTCCATATCCTGATTGTTGTTTACTGCTATAATATTTTCATTGATAAACGTACCATTATCCCCAACTAATGACCACGCCGAAGCACTTGTAGGACGATATAATACGCGCAATTTATACAGACCTGGTACCAATTGATACATAGCAGAAGTGCTTGCAAACGTTAGAGAAAGGCTATCACCTGACGCAATAGCTTTGCCGGTTAACGTCTGCATAGTAGTCAAGAATTTGAGGTTTGCGTCAAATACATCTAAACGGAAATCACCACTGTAAGCTGTACCATTAGAATTAAGCACCTTCGTAGTCACAGAAAAAGCTGAAACGGGATAAGTAGCTGGTATGTCCACCTGGTGATCTACATGAGCCAGTAATTTAATGTTATCGGTTACAGCGGAAAAGCTGTCAGGCTGTATGCCCATAATGACAGACTGAGCGGTATTGAAATTACCACCACCACCACCAACACCCAAAACAGGCGGATTAAGATTATCTACAGTATAATAACCATCGGGACCACTACCACTCCACCCCCAGTTGAAGTGAAACTTATTTGTTGCATCATAGCCATCGCATACCCATGCATGACCGCCAGAGGACCCATGTCCTGAATACAAAATCGGGCGCGCAGCATCCAAATCAACCTTTAATGTTGTGTTCCACGTAGCAGCGGGAATGTTGCTAAGACCAGTTCCGCCATTAATATCGTACCGCAGCGCACTATGTATCGTGCTCTTGTAGTGAAAATACGTTCTCAAAGCATATTCAGAACAATTAATTATCGGGCTTTCTACCAGAGTTGTATACGCACCGCTCGACGAAGTTCCGTAATTCATATTCACAGAAATACCTACATCCGACATTAGCTGGGCAACATAAATATTGTTACTAGTAAGCGGCATGCCAGACCAGTTATAAGCTTTGTTGCCAAAATCAGCACTTCTTGTAGCATAAGATGCCGGCTTGTAAGTATGATAACCCGAACCGACGGTAGGCCATGACCAATACCTCATAACCTGTGCTATTGAAGTAGCAACACAACCAGTAGGGGTACCTGAAGGGCAGTAATTGTTGTAACCCGGCGCCTGATCCCATGTTGATTTTACCAATGGAGCTACCACTGTTGTTTTAGCAGCGCTGCGCTTAGGAGTAGCAGACATGAGCGCAGACCATTGTTCGGCAGTACCTTCCTGAGCCGGATACTTAGTAGTAATGGAAGCAGCGATCTCATTTTTGTACCCGTCAACCCAATCCTTTGCTGCAGGAGCCATTTTTTCGTAGTCAAAAGAGGACTCAGTAGAATATGCTAATACCGGAATAATATTGTCATCAGCAGATATCATCACAAACCCTATTCCACTTTGAATATTAAAGACATAATAATCGACAATTACACCAAATGCAGTCTGAGATGTAGCGACGTATGCAGTGGTCAGATCTGCAGGGCTATTTACTCCTTTTGCATTAGCTGAAATAAGCTGGTTACAACCTATAAGTTTAGCTGTGTTCTCGTCTACTGCTTTACCATGCGCAACCGTAGCCGTAAGGGCCGACAACAGAAGAACATTAAAACCTTTAAGAATTTTGTTCATAAAATTGATTAATAATTGTTGTTGTTTTGATTATTATTTAGCGGTTATTTATTTGTAACATGTCAAGACATGCAATATAGTGAATAAATGCAAAACAGGACAGCATCTCATACACATTTTTTACACATTTGACAAATCCTTAAGCCTAAAAAAATGGATTATTTACAGACAGACAATGCACTATCTATCTAATGACGTAGTTCTTTATCAAATTGTTAGCATATACCGTTATTTTATTTTACAATTCTATGAGTATCCAGGACCTTGAACTATTCCGGTGGTCGAAAGTCAATTTACCTAACAACATATTTCCCCAGACCCGGTAGACAAATGTGACGGGAATATTTGATCACCCGGATGAAGGTGAAGTAAGTAAAAGAACCGTTAAGTGTTTTTGCCTAAAAATCGGTTTTAAATAGAGGAATATATCTAAGTTATCAAACACCCAAGCCAAAAGAGCTAGTGCCTGAAGAAAATTAAGCAATCAGACCCTTAATTCACCTGTAAATAAATATTATATTTATATTGTTAAGATTAGGCCAACAGTAGTGGTGCATTAACTTTTCGGCGTAATTTCCTTACCTTTGCGCCTCTAAAACAAGTTCTTTACTTATATGATCAGCCGAAGAAATATCCGGGTAAAAGTAATGCAGACGCTATACACGCTTGCATCACTGGAGCATGGGGCACAGGGGAATAAAGAAGCAGCAGCCAGGATACTTAATGACAAGTTGGACCATGTACTGGATATTTTCACAGTTTGCGTACTCTATACGTTACGTATAGCCCAGTATGCAGAAACCGACGCAGCAACAAGATCATCAAAATACTTGCCAAGCAACGATGATATGAATGTGAACACAGGGATAGCCACTAATGGGTTTGTGCTGAAAATGCTGGGTAACACCTCCTTCACTGAAAAGATAAAGAAAGATAAGCTGGAACGTTTCGTAGACGCAGACTGGATAAAGAAAATATACCAACTCCTGGCTAAGTCGGACGAATATGCTCAATATATAGCGGCCCCATCCCACACACCTGCAGAAGAAAAGGAGATCATAAAATTCATTTGGGAACAGCAAATGCTCACTAGCGAAGGACTGATCAGCCACTTTATGGATGAGCTACCGGGATGGGAAGATGACAGTGAACTGATCGTAATGCTGATGCAGAACTTCTTCAAAAGTACGGCAAAGATGAACTTCTCCAACCTGCTTTCAGGAGAGAAGAAAGACTATGCACAAGACCTGCTGACGGCTGTAATAGAAAAGGAAGCATACTGCGTAGAAATGATCACGCCTAAATTAATGAACTGGGATAAGGATCGAGTGGCATTAATCGACCTGCTGTTATTGAGAATGGGACTGTGCGAACTTTTGTACTTCCCTACCATTCCTACCAAAGTGACCATTAATGAGTACATAGATGTAGCCAAGCAATACAGTACCCCTCAGAGCGGGCAGTTTGTGAACGGTGTGCTGGACAACCTGCTGAAGGACCTGACAAAGGAAGACAAAATAAGGAAACAAGACAGAGCAAGTAAATAATTTATAGGCACGTTACCCGATATAACATGAACCGCATTCTTATTATTTCGCTGTTGGCCTTAGGGGCATGCAAAAGCGCTGACAGCAATAAGGCAGCAAATAACGAACAGGACAATAAAATACCAACTAGCCTTGTGAATAACCCTCATACGGCGGATGGCGTGGACGCAGCAAGCGCTGCCCTGAAGCCAATGATGGCCTTCAAAGATACACTCCATGACTTCGGCCCCATGCACGAGGATGAAGTGGTTGAGTATGATTTTGCTTTTACGAACACAGGTAAAAGCCCACTGATCATATCTAATGCACAGGGATCATGCGGATGTACGATACCGCAATACCCGCACGACCCTATACCGGCAGGACAAAGCGGCATAATAAAAGTATCCTTTAACTCGGCAGGAAAATTTGGCCACCAGGAAAAATCAGTGGTCATACACTCTAATTCGTTGCGTGGCATGCATATGCTGTATATACAGGCAGAGGTGGCGAAGAAAAAGTAGGACAATTTACAGTTAGCAGTTTACGACAAGCAAAAGCAATCAATTTTTTAATCATAACAATTCAACAAAATGCAATTAACACTGAGCACAGTAATGTTACAAGCCGCAGCACAGCCTGGTGGCGGAATGATGCCTATCTTCCTGATGGTAGGTATGTTTGTAGTGATGTATTTCTTTATGATACGTCCGCAGGCAAAAAAGGCAAAAGAACAAAAAGCATTTGCCGACAGCATGAACTCCGGCGAACAAATAGTAACCACAGCAGGGATACACGGCCGCATAAACCGTGCTAATGAAGATGGTACTCTCCAGATAGAAATAAGCCGTGGTACATTCATGACGATAGAGCGTTCAGCTGTATCTATGGAGCTTACTGCTGCATTCCGTAAAAAAGCTGATGCAGCTGCAGGCGTTACTACTGCTACCGCAACAAAATAAAACGACCAGGCTATGCTCAAAGTAGGAATTACAGGAGGCATAGGTTCGGGTAAGTCAGTCGTATGCCAGGTGTTCTCTACACTTGGCATACCAGTGTTTAATGCAGACGATGCAGCGCGCTACCTGATGGAGCATGATGCTGCACTAGTGCTGAATATATCGCAACTGCTAGGCAACGAGGTATATACCAACGGTAAGCTACACAGGGATAAAGTATCTGCTATTATTTATAAAGACAAGGCAAAGCTACAGGCCCTTAACGAGCTGGTACATCCTGCCACCATAAGCTATGCAAAGCAGTGGATAGACCGCCAGACGACACCATATACCATAAAAGAAGCGGCGATATTCTTTGAAAGTGGCAGCGATAAGGATATCGATGTAATGATCGGCGTGCATGCACCCAAGGAAATACGAATAGAGCGCGCAATGGCAAGAGGATCGCTCACGCGTGAGCAGGTGCTGTCAATAATGGCACGACAGATGGATGAGGACGAAAAGATGAAACGGTGCGACCATGTGATCGTAAACGATGACCAAACACCGATATTACCGCAAGTATTACAACTTCACCAATTCCTATCAGCAAATAATGGAACAGCGAGATAATGTTATACATTATGACATTGTCATTGTGGGTGCAGGGCCCGCAGGCTGTGCATGTGCGCTGGCACTGAAAGATGCCGGGCTAAAAGTTGCTCTATTGGATAAACAAACATTTCCACGGGATAAAGTGTGCGGCGATGCCATACCGGGCAGAGCAATAAAAACGTTAAAAAATATAGACCCTGCATTTGAAGCTGCGTTCAGGCAATTTCCTAAGAAATTTGCGACAAAGAAAACAGCATTATTTTTCAAAGGACAAGCTATCACTTTCAACTGGGTAGGTGAAGCCTATACCTGCGCAAGAATGGATTTCGACAATTTCTTGTTTTCGCTGGTAAAAGAAAATACGGATACGGATATACTCACTAATTGCAGTCCCGGAGACATTACAGTTAACAACGGTGGTGTAACCATTCCTATCAAAAACAGCGACCGTATACTTACTGCAAAACTTATCGTTGGGGCTGATGGAGCACACTCAGTAGTAGCGAAGCAGCTGACGAATAAGACCGTGGACCGGGATCATTATGTGGGATCAGTGCGGGCATATTTCACCAATGTTGGCGGACTGAATAATGATACCACAGATATCTATTTTGAGAAACGATTTCTTCCAAGTTATCTGTGGGTGTTTCCTTTACCGAACAATATGTCTAATGTTGGCTTTGGCATGCTATCAAGCGAAATAGCAAGGAGAAAGATCAATATAAAAACCGCTTTCTACGAATTCATAGCGCAGACTCCGGAGCTAAAAGCAAAGTTCAAAGATGCGACCATGTGCGGTGAGCTGGAAGGGTTTGGCCTACCGCTAGGCTCTAAGATACATACGCTATCCGGTGACCGATTTATGCTGACTGGTGATGCGGCATCACTCATTGACCCGATATCCGGTGACGGGATAGGCAATGCTATGCTTAGCGGCAAATTGGCTGCGGCACAGGTTGTACGCTGTTTTGAGCAAAACTCTTACACCGCCGACTACATGAAGGGTTATGACAACTCCCTGATAAAGGCAATAGGCAAGGAACTGCAAACACGATATAAAGCACAGCGAACTTTATCGAAAATGCCGGCATTACTTGACCTGGTATTTTTCGCAGGGAAAAATAAATTCATGAAGAAGATCATTCAGAAAGGATTGTAATAGAATAGCCCGGAAATTATCCGGGCTATTTCATTATGCGCTTTCAAAGCTTACCAGTTGCCATTATTACCGAACTCCTTGTTTGCTGATAAAATCATTGAGGTCTTCTTTGCTGGAACTGAAGCTGAATACGTTGCCCACTTTAAAGTAGTTGTTCTCATCAACAGTTTTGCTGTACGCATATTTTGCAAACTCGAGCTTGCTGTCATCGAAAGAGAATAGTCGGCATATCTCTATTACCTGGTCTACGCAGATAAAATTGCTCGCCAATATGGTTTTTGCGGTAGACAGTTTTGTAGATTCAAAAGAGCCGGATGCTATACTTTGTTTTGCATCAGCGAAAGTGCGACTATCCATTGCACGATGTGCAGGAGGTGGCGGCGGAGGTGGAGGTACATTCACAACAGGCTGACGAACAACCTCCCTGCAATAACGCATTACATACTCACCTTGCTCAGGACGATAGTCGCGCATAAGTTGACTGCTTTTATGAAAGCTAAGCATCGGGCCATACTGCATTCTTTCTATTTTCAAAACGAGGTCAATTGCACGGTCGTCAACCGGATTGGTGAACGAGATCCTCTTCTGTATAGCCTGGGTCCTGTTATCATTGAAGATGATCTGAACGTCGTTAGTAACCTGCGGCAGGTCCTCCACCCTAACCTTCGTTTGTGGATAAGTGTTTTGCTTGGTGCCATTGATGATGAGGAAGAACTGGTCGCCATTCACTGAAAATATGGTGAGCGAGCTACCATTCTGGGTGTAGCTAGCTACATCACGATCGCGTTTATGACCATAGCCGCCATTTTGGGCGAAAGACCTAAACGAAACCGATAAAATAAATAAGAATAGTAATGATCTTACTTTCATAAAACGTTGATTTTGTGTGCGAAAATAATACTATTCTATAGCTGAAACAATTTATGTGCCAAAAGTATTTAAGGATAAGCTAAAGGAGTATAATTACCTCATAGCCCTGATGATGCGCTGTGTGCGGCGCTCTGCACGACGATTCTGCAGATCCATCACCGCCCAAATAGCTGCGGGAAGCCAGCCTATAAGCGTACACTGTAATAGCAGGCATATAATGGCCCTGAATATACGCCCCCTGATGAGGAAGGATAAAGCGGGAAATAATATGGCTATCAGTATCATAACTGTTACAAAATTAAAGAAAGTTTTTGAGACAGGATATACACGGTAAATTACATTGTAAGTATCTTATTGGAAGTGGCGAGATTGCGCATGGTACCTGTAACACCCAGTTTTTTCTCGATGACGTTGAGCGTCAACTTTGAATTACCAATACCTTCTGTGACTATGTACAATTCCCGCTGAACCAATCTCAATTCTTCTGTATCGCTCGCGTATTGCTTTAATGACTCGAGCGCTTCAGCGGACGGAGTACCTGATAAATAAACGATGTAGAGCTTTCGCGCATCGTTTTCTTTCAGCTTTGTGAATGGATTGTTCTTAATAGCAGTTTGTATCTCGTCGAGCGAGCGAATAACGACGGGCACCTCGTAACCGAGCTTTGTTGCCAATTGCTTTTCTACTTTCTTACACAGTTTTGAAGTGTCTGTTTCTTTGGTATCAAAGAGTACATTGCCACTTTGGATGTAGGTGACAATATTACTGAAACCAGGCATTTCGAAATGCAGTTTCAGTGCATCCATTTTTATCAGCTTTTGTCCGGCAACGTTTATACCCCGTAGTAGTGCAATGTAGCGCATATGCTAAAAGTAAACAGGTAAAAGTAAACAATCAAAAAAAGCACACAAAAGAAAGTACGCTTCATAACTTTATAGAAACAAATGCAACATGGCCGGATACAGCACAACACCACTCGCCAAAAAGCTAGGGATAAAGGCAGGTAATAAAATAAAACTGATCAATGCACCGGAAAATTATTTTGAGCAGTTTGCCGATATGCCTGATGATGTAGACCATAACAACATCCACAAGCTTTATGACCTGGTCCATTTCTTTACAAAAGACAGCAAAGAATTGAATAAGGTGTTACCGAAGCTAAAGAAAGAGATCGTGCAAAATGGAATTATCTGGGTATCGTGGCCAAAAAAGTCAGCTAAGGTAGCTACAGACGTGACTGAGGATATGATAAGGGATGTTGCATTGAAGATCGGATTAGTGGATGTTAAGGTTTGTGCGGTGGATGAGATCTGGTCGGGGTTAAAAATGGTCATTCCACTGAAAGACAGGACGAAATAGGTAAGATTTATACTTTCATCCGACCTAAACACTAAATATTATATAAAATTCTACAATTCGTCCGAAGCCAAAGACAAGGAAGGGTTTTTCTATTACCTTTGGCTACATTAATTCATCTCAGTAACCTACAATGAAGAAAAACATAGCATTGCTTGCAGGCGGGTATTCCGGCGAATATGTGATATCCATACAGACTGCGGAAACCATAGAGAAGAACCTGGATAGTACCTTATATAATGTTTATAAGATCATCATCATAAAGGACGAATGGTACTATAATGACGGTGACAAAAAGATATTTGTAGATAAAAATGATTTTTCGCTAACTATCAGCAGCCAAAAGGTAAATTTCGACTGTGTGTTCATAGCCATACATGGCTCACCGGGCGAAGACGGCCGTATACAAGGCTACCTGGATATGCTGAGAATACCCTACACCACCTGCAACTCCATTGTATCGGCACTTACTTTCAACAAAAGCTATTGTAATAAAGTAGTAAAGGCATTCAATGTAGTGAACATAGCCAATTCCGTACACCTGATAAAGGGTGAACCCTACTCTATGGGGGCAATACTGGATGTGTTGAAGCTACCTGTTTTCGTGAAACCGAACGAAAGCGGCAGCAGCCTGGGTGTAAGCAAGGTAAAGAATGTGGAAGAACTGTTACCTGCAATAGAAAAAGCCTTCAAAGAAGACAACCAGGTGCTGATAGAAGACTTCATAGAGGGACGGGAACTGACCATAGGCATCTATAAAGCGAATGGCTATCTATATGCGCTGCCAGCAACGGAAATAGTAAGCAAAAATGAGTTTTTCGACTACGAAGCCAAGTACACTCCAGGCGTAACCAATGAAATAACCCCCGCCAAAATAGACAACAGCCTAAAAGACCAACTGGAATCGAAGGCTATAACTATATACAGGCACCTGAACTGCCGCGGCATTGTACGTATGGACTTTATACTACAAAGGGGCACTAACAAATTGTTCTTCCTGGAAGTGAATACGATGCCCGGACAAAGCGAAAACAGCATAGTGCCACAGCAAGTAAGGGCATCTGGACGTACATTGAAGGATTTTTACGGTGAATTACTGGAAGATTGCTTAAAAAATCACTAGAGAACGATGATGTTCGCAGTACTTCCTGTAAATAAATTCGCTTACTTTTATACGGAGCAACCGTTATGAAGGAAAACATTAAAAAATCCTTTTTATTTCATCTTGGTATCGTACTGGCCTTATGTACGGTTCTATATATATCTTTTTTTGCTACACTGCACTGGCTCACACGCCATGGTGAAGAACTGGAGATTCCAGATGTAAGAGGCCACTCCGTAGAGCAGGCACTTACCCAACTAAAAGGAATGCATTTTGAAGTGTACGTAGACTCTACGTATGAGCCATCTGTAAAGCCATTTACCGTGTTGAAGCAAGTGCCTGACACTGGATCGATCGTAAAGCAAGGGCGTACGGTTTTCCTTACGGTGAATATGATGATGCCTCCTTACATACCTATGCCAAACCTGGTAAACTTATCATTCAGAAGTGCACAGATGCTGCTGAGAAATAATAAGCTGATGGTGGGCGACACTACCTATAAACCGGACATAGCAGCAGGTGCCGTACTGGAACAGAATTATAAAGGAGCACCTATACGTCCGGGTGAACTGATAGCACAGGGCAGTAAAATAAGCCTGGTAATAGGTGATGGCCTTGGCAATACGGAATTCAATGTGCCTGATGTTACCAATATGAGCGTGGATGAGGCAATGACCATACTGAATCAATACAGCCTGACACCTATCATAGTTGCCTATGACCAGCTTTCGAATATTAATGACACAGCATCAGCCATAGTTGTGGAAACGGATCCTAAATCCATAAATGATGCCGGAGTAGTGAACAGGATAAAGGAAGGGGATATGATACACCTGAAAATAATGCAAAATCCTTCTCCTGAAGACATACATAAAGACAATACAAAGCCGCAAAACAGCGTTAATGATGCGGACAAAACAAAGAAGGTAAAGTGATCAGAATAAGATTCATAGCTATAATCCTGTCAGCGATCTTCGCTCCACTAGCCCATAATGCTTTTGGGCAGGAATATGACGGTCCTTTGCACTATAACCAGACACTGAATACTACGCAACGGCCAACAACAGCAAAACCCGCAAAAAAAACTACGGCAACAACGCTTCTTACCCTGCCATTCTTTGAGGACTTTACCGGATACAGCATATACCCGGACAGTACCAAATGGACAGACTACCAGGCGTACATCAATAATACTATGGGATTCAAACCTATTAGCAGGGGTGTTGCCACTTTAGACGCTCTTAACCCTATAGGACTGCCTTATGACAGTTTTGCCAATACTAACTTCCGTTATGCAGACAGTCTGACCTCTCAACCTATTGATCTGCGGATCGACCAAAACAAGCCAGGAGACAGCATTTACCTGAGTTTTTTTTACCAGCCACAGGGCAACAGTTTTTATCCGCTGATACAGGATTCGCTGGCGCTGTATATGCGCACAAAATTTGGTGGCTTTGAGCGCGTCTGGGCAGTAGCAGGCAGTAGCCTGAAACCTTTTAAGCAGGTGATGATCCCTATCAATGACTCACTGTATTTCGATAGTGCATTCCAATTTCGCTTTGTGAATATTGCTGCTCTCTACTGGTCGGATGCCGTCTGGAACATAGATTATATCAGGATTGACAAGAACAGGAACATGTATGATACTTTGGTCAATGACATTGGCTTTTCAGGTAATCCCAGCTTCCTGTTGAATGATTATACATCTATGCCCTACAGGCAATTCATCAATAATAAATCGTCAGAAACTGCACTACAATATAACAACACATTGCACAATAACCGGAACGCCAGCGAACCCGTTACTTACAGCTTTACTGCAACGGCGTTAAATACAGGCGCTATACTTCAACCGGTGGTG
>Ga0209023_10005047_pt1 | contig 14632 bp, 15 predicted proteins | sample LakOneMetagenome_FD_187468 | JGI IMG/M metagenome (GOLD analysis project Ga0209023, IMG submission 187468) | Freshwater and sediment microbial communities from Lake Erie, Canada (SPAdes) (version 2) | ecosystem: Environmental > Aquatic > Freshwater > Lentic | place: Lake Erie, Canada...
TGTCCGCCCGCCAGTATGCGTTCGTCTGTCGGATTTCTTCCGCGGTCAAAGATATTGGATCTTTCGTGTCAGTGGTGGTCATTTTTTAATATTCCTTTACATTTCTTCGAGAAAGCGACTTCATATCATTCGGCAATATCCAACAAAATTCGACCGAATTTGATCACAACCAGCCCCCATCAAAACCCGCCCGGCGCAAGCCGGCGACGATGTAGGGACAATTTCGCATTAATTGCCACAACAGCCCGGATTGATAATTTTCGATCATTAAAATTGTCGGTCCTTCATTTAGTCCAAAATGCCAAGGCGATACCCAGCCATGAGGATTACCGGATACGGAAGGATAGGTTGGATTAAAGGATGCCTTGAACCCGTAACGGTTCGACTCCGTTAATTTGATGTCATGAATACAGTAATCAAGTACGGGAAGCACGATCTCGGGTGCGAATGGGAGCGATGCCACTACAGCCCACGGCGCGATAGTGCCGTCGTCGGGTCCAAATGGAACGCCTCGTCCAACGTAATCGAAGAATTGGCGCTCGATACCACTTACCTCAATTGTGTCAGGACCTGGACCTTCGCACGCGGTCAGGCCCCAGCAATGCTTACCATAATGAGCAAATTTGAGCGGGTTAGCTATCGCGTATTGGCGTTGTACGTACGTTGCTCGTCGGCTGTTCTCAAAATAGTCGATGCCTTTACCATGCATGAAGGCGTCCTGAATACCGCGAAAATCGATCCAGATATGTGAAAGTTGGTGAGTAAAAAGTGGACCCGCATAAAGATACTCTTGTCCGTATGATCTTTCCCACTGGTAAGTCGAGGCCCATGCTGTGAAGCTCTCCTCGGGTAGTGGGTGAGTCGGTGAACCCAGGCCAAGGATATACAGTAACAACGCTTCGTCGTAACCCTGCCATCGGAACTTTAGAAACCCGCTCTCAGGTTTCCAGCCGTGGGTCACTGTTGAGCCACCGTCTTGAACCCATTGCCAATCGGCACGATGATAGAGTGCGTCAGCCAAGTTACGGATCTCATGTTCGTCAACCGTATCCGCGACAAAATACATAGCGGCCGTCAAAGCCCCGGCAAGCAAGAAAGTACTGTCTATTGTCGAGAGCTCGCATTCCCATGCTCGTCGACCAGTCTGGATATCGAGAAAATGATAATAAAAGCCTTTATAACCGGTTGCGTCAGATTCGGGGCCGTGCGGGCTATTCCAGAAAAACCGCAAGGTAGTCAGAGTTCGGTCTACCGCTGCGGGGTGCGTCATAAATCCGCGTTCGACAGCCACGGGGTACGATGCCAACGCTAGCCCGGTCGCGGCAATACTGGCTGGCCAAGCTGCTTCCGTTTTGTCGATCACCAGCCCATTCGTTGGATTCGTCTCATGCAAAAAGTATTTGAATGAATCGTGCTGAAGCTTTTCGAGCTCGGCCTCGATTGTTAGTTTCGCATTTCTCATGGTTTTAACCTCACCGAAGGATTTACCGATACAATTGCGTCACTAACGATTGACTGAGCCTCGTCAATGATGAGGCTCAAATGATCCGGGCCGCGAAAACTTTCCGCATAGATCTTATATATATTCTCCGTACCAGAGGGACGGGCGGCGAACCATCCGCTGTCGGCAATAATTTTAACCCCGCCGATCGGAGCACCGTTTCCCGGTGCATGACTGAGAATGCCTTGGATTTGCTGGCCGGCCAACTCCGTGATCCGAATATCCCGAGGTGAGAGGTTCCCAATCCGATCCTTCTGTTCCGGTGTCGCCGGAGCCTCAATACGGTCATAGTAAGATTCGCCAAACTCAGTCGTAAGATCTTGGTAGATCTCGCCAGGATCGCGTCCGGTCCTCGCCATGATCTCCGCCGCGAGCAGAGCCGGTACAATTCCGTCCTTGTCCGTAGTCCAGACACTTCCATCGAGACGAGCGAAAGAGGCTCCGGCACTCTCCTCGCCGCCAAAACTAAGCGAGCCATCGAGTAAGCCATCAACGAACCACTTGAACCCTACCGGAACCTCGTAAAGTTTGCGGCCCAGCCTTGCCGTTACGCGATCAATCATCTGGCTACTTACCACCGTCTTTCCAAGGGCAGCAGAAGTATTCCATTGCGGCCGGTGTTGGAAAAGATAGTTGATCATTACCGAAAGGTAGTGGTTAGGCAAAAGCAGCCCGGAACTCCGGGTGACAATCCCGTGCCGGTCATGGTCTGTGTCGCAGGCGAAAGCGATGTCGAAACGATCCTTCAAGCCCACCAAATTTTGCATGGCGTAAGACGAGGATGGATCCATGCGAATCTGACCGTCCCAATCCAAAGGCATGAAACGAAACGTTGGATCGACGGCATCGTTGACGACAGTGAGGTTCAACTTGAAAATCTCAGCTATTCGGGCCCAATAATGAACGCCCGCACCTCCAAGCGGGTCAACCCCCAGATTGAGATTGGCACCATGAATTGCTTCCATATCAATAACGTTACAAAGATCGTTCGTGTAGTCGCCGATATAATCGTGCCGGTGCGTCGTAGGGGAGCGAAGAGCCTTCTCGTAACCAATTTTTTTCACATCTGTTAATCCATTCTCGAGGAACTCATTTGCCTTCGCCTCGATCCAATTGGTGACGGAGCCGTTCGCAGGGCCGCCGTTTGGCGGGTTGTACTTGAGTCCCCCGTCACGGGGCGGATTATGGGAAGGCGTGATGACGATACCGTCAGCAAGACCTTCCGTACGCCCACGGTTGTAAGTGACAATAGCGTGGGAAACCGCTGGCGTCGGAGTATATTCATCACTATCCGCGATCAAAACGTCTACTCCGTTAGCCGCCAATACTTCCAGAGTAGTGGCAAAGGCCGGTTCGGAGAGCGCATGCGTGTCAATGCCCAAAAATAGAGGGCCATCGATCTTTTGTTCCTTTCGGTACAAGCAAATAGCTTGACTGATAGCGAGGATATGCCATTCGTTGAAAGCCTTTTCGAACGCTGAACCGCGATGCCCTGAAGTGCCAAACCTTACACGTTGATCAGGAATGTATGGATCTGGAACCTCGGCATAGTAGGCGGTGATCAATTTTGGTACATTGACCAGCATCGCTGGCTCAGCCAACTTCCCTGCTAACAGATTTACTTTCACTTCCACTCTCTCCTTAAATCGTCTTGCGACCTTTTCACCGGGGTTTTAATGACGCAATTCCGACATCGCGCTTCCTAACCATAACCCTCCACCCGATCCCCAAAGCGAGCACAAACAAAACTGCACCACTAAACAGATATGGCGCGTTTATCTGCCACATGAACAGTGCACCTCCGAGAATTGGTCCGCCTGCCTGTCCAAAACTATTAGCCGCATTCTGAATGCCTAGTGATGCACCGGCCTCCCGACTTCCTCCGCGCTTCGACACGAGCGACGCGAGATTTGGTGCAATAAATGCCATTCCTAAAGCAAGGATAGCGACAAAGGCGAAAATGAAAAATTTAGTCTGAACCAGCGCTAGAAACGCGATTCCCGAGCCCATCAAGACAAATCCCACCCCAATCTGAACGAACTCGCTGATTTTTCCCGCTAGAAAACCGACCGCTCCCGCTTGAAAAACCGTCATTACGAGCCCGCATACAACGAATACGTAACCCACTTCCGTAGGGCCGAAATTGAACTTTGCCTGAGCAAAGAGTGCGAAGGTTCCTTCGAACATTGTTAGTGCGAATTGTCCGGCTAGCGTCAGTAACAGTAGGGGAGCCAGCGTTTTAACCAGCGTTCGTCGGTCGGTTTTGGCGTCCTTGTCCGCCCCTTCCACGAGATCCATTTTGCGGAGCTCACTATGCGGTAGTGATTCCGGTAGCCAGCGCCAGGCCGCAAGCAGCGTCAGCAACCCTATAAATGCCGCCGCAAAAAACGGAACCGAAAAACTATCAACCTTGAGGTGTCCGGTAGTCCAATTGAAATGCCAATCCTGCCGCGACAGTAAACCGCCAAGTGCGAGTCCAACAACAACGCCGAGACTGACCGTTGTGCCGATCCACGCCATTCCGCGACTGCGTTCTTCATTCGTCGTCAAATCCGCAACATAGGCTGCGGAGACCGGCAAAGTCGCTGATGACAAAATTCCTCCGACTATCCGCGCACCATATAGCAGCCAAAGTGTAGTGGAAAGACCGAACGCCACCTGTGCAACAATATATCCCGCGATACCAATAAGAATTAGTGGGCGCCTGCCTATACGATCTGACCAGCCTCCCCACAAAGGCGCGAAAATAAGCTGCATCAGCGCATACACACCGGTTAGCAGCGTAACGTGCAGTATGATCGACGGCTGCGACGCCCCTTCCGCAAGGGCGAGCCGCTCGACATAGAAAGGAAGAACTGGCATCGTAATGCCAAGTCCGATCATGACGACGAACAAGCACGCAAGAAGTACAAATAGATGCTTACCGGTCATGCCGAAAATATTCCATTGCCCATATTGAATTCCTCACGCAGCCGACAGACACCAATCACTTAAATGCCTTGATCAACGCCTCGAACTGCACCTTGAGCGATTTGTCGTGCGGACTTATTTGAGGGACTTCGCGGTCGACACCGAGCAAGGTATAGACGGCGATCTGGGCCGCTCTTACCGAATACTCAACCGTAAAAACAACATCGTCAGGAATTTCGACGAATTGGCTAATGAACGCAAAATTCTTGGAACCGACAGGAACGGGCAGCGGCCGGTCGTTTTTCACCCGCGGCATAAACATGCTGGTGATATAGGGCATTCTACAAGGTACGCAGTTCGCCAATTCAACGGTTTCAGCGTCGAATCGGAGGTGACCGCAGAGTTCTTGCAGAATTTCTGCTCCGGTGCATTCAGCCATCGGTTTCGGCACGAAATTGCCGACACGATCGGGGAAAAGTGCGTATCCCCAAAACACCTGCACGTCCGCAGGTTGATTTATGAAGTGAGGTTGGTGTGCCAACACAATTGACATCAGCCAATTTGAATCCTTGAACGTCACCAGACCGCCGGTTCCCGGCTCGTTGCCGGTGAATTTGCTCATCTCATTGAAGAATACGGGGCCGTTCAACGTGACTGTAAACGACTCCCAACACGACTGCGCTATGCTGCTGTTAAAGGCGGCGGGATTGCCAAACTCCGGCCGGCCTTCCGCCAGCTTTTCCCAAAGCGTCCACCCGCCACTGTCTGCTTTGGTCAGCTTGGGTGGAGCGCTCGTCATCGAACCAAGACTGGAGGCATCAGTCATGGATCCGTTTTGGAAAAAGACAAAATCACCGTCATTCATCGTAATCACCTCGCCGGTGTTCTGTCTCATGCAATGGATAGCTGTAACGATGAATTTGCCGTCTTCAAACTTATGATCGAGATCCGTCACCTTACAATCCGGAACCATACGGACGCCCCGGGCTTTGAGCCAGGTCTGCAAAGGCAGAACCAGAGAGTCGTATTGGTTGTAGATGGTTCGCTTGACCCCGGCAAGCGTTTCGATACGCGAAAATTCAAGCATGAATCGATGAAGGTAGCGCTTCAATTCGACGGCGCTGTGCCATGGCTGGAAGGCAAATGTAGTGACCCACATATACCAGAATTCAGTCTCAAAGAACCCCGGCGACAACCAGTCGGTTATGCGGCTTGAGCCCAATTCATCTTCTTCGGCATTGCTGAGTTTTAGCAATTCGATTCGGTCCTGCATCGAGAATCCCATTGATGTCACAGGGACTTTAGCTCGTCGCCGGTCGACAAGCCTTGCCATGGAATGTGCCTTGTGCTTTTCATTGAATTCAACTGTTTCCTCGAACACCGACTTACCCATATTCGTTAGCGATGGTATTGATTTGTAGAGGTCCCAGGTACATTCGTAGTTGTCGGTGGTTAACATCCGTCCGCCGCGCAGCGAATACCCACTCGCAGGCTCTCCGGCAGCGTCGAGACTCCCGCCCATCAGAGGAGCTGCTTCTAGGATCGAAATATTTTCCCCCGGCACCCCGCCGTCGCGGATCATAAAGGCCGCTGCCGCCATTGAACCTATCCCACCACCTATGAGATAAGCCTTGAATTTCCCGTTTGTATCCCCTTGTTCTTCAATCATTTTTCTCCTATTTCCTTGAAACTCATACTTAATTCCACTTTCTGACCATACGTTCCTTACGTTGTAAAGTAGTGCTGAGCATCCTGCACCATTTGGCGTGTGCACCACTTCGCATACGCTGGCCCGAAGAATCTGCCGAGTAACCGCGATAACCCTTTTGTCGGCAGGTTGTAGTCGATCGCGACGCGAAGCTGCGCTTTAATGCCATCCGGCGTCAGGTCAAAACCCATACGGTACGGGCCGATCACAAGAAGTCGAGGCTCGCCTACGGTTTCCCATGTTTTTTTCAGCGGCGGCTCACGCATGATCACAACCTCATCCAGATACAGCTGAATCCCAAATACCCGGCCGCGAAGGACGATATGGGATCCGACGGAGCGTCCATTTTGAGCGTCTAGCACCGTTTCCATCCTTCCCCACCCCAGTTTCCACGATCGTTTGCTCATGTGTGCCGATAGGCGAGTCTGGTCATCGAGTTTATCGAAAACCATCTCCGCCGACGCATTGATCGGTTCGCTGTGTTCCTCATGCCGACTGTACATAAATTTTCTTCCTTTCACTGTCCGTGGCAGGTTGGCTAATCCTCAAACAGCTCGTCTCATACCACTTAAGCCGCCGATATCGTTGCGTCCAGCCAATCAAATAGCACTTGATGCAACAACGACATATTTCCCATCTGACAATGCTCCTCGGCTCCTTCTTCGACCGTAAATATGCGAAGCGTCTTGGGAGCTTTCAACTCGGCATAGAGCATGTCCACTTGCTCGCGCGGAACAAAGTGATCTTTCTCGCCGTGCAGAATGAGGGTCGGCTGCTGGATCAGACCTGCCGTGTCTTTCAACGAATAGCGACGCATTTCACTCAACAGTTCTGATGGATTCTTGACACCCAACACCCACATTCCGGTAGTAACTGCCCAACGCAGCTCGGGATTGAAATATGCCGCCAATTTCAGTGCGAATTCCACGATCTTAGGCGATTTCCATTTGCCCAAACGTGCAAGCATGGGTTTGGTCGTGGCCTGCATCTCCCAAAAGTCATAAAACACGCCGTGAATGATCAACGCTTTCACACGAGGTTCGAACGCCGCCGCCCGGGCCACGTAATAACCGCCCATGCTCGTACCCATTAAAGCAACGCGATCGCGATCCACTTCCACCCGAGTCATTAAATAATCTACGGCGGCTTTGACGGGAACTTCGTAATCCGGTCGCGCGGGCAGATGCTGCACCCGCAACGGTTTGCCTTGCCCCGGCCCGTCAAATGCGAGGACGTTATAGCCGCGTTGTAATGCCGGCGCAGCCGCGAAAAAGTACAACTCTTCACCTGTTGAATCGAAACCGCCCAGCGAGATCAGCGTTCGGCGAGGCGTTTGTGAATCATCCACACGGTAGAAGTACCCGGTCAGGGTCGTACCTTCGTAAGGAATATCCACGCGGTCAACGCTCAAGCCGGACAATTCGAGAAATCGCCAAAACGTCGTGCGGCTTTTCTCGTACGTTTCGATTCGACGCGGATCATCTGGAGCGAGAAAAAATTCCGCCGTGCGATAGTAATTGCTCGCTCGCAAGAATGCCTGCTGCGCGCTGATACTGTGTCCTTTTTGGAGCGAAGTATCGGCAGTCGTTTCGATACGCTCCGCAACGCGAGACCATTCGATATACCAACTTTCAAAATCACCTTCTTGGATCCGTCGAGCCGCCGCCAGCACTTCGCCAATTTCGGAACCGCCGTACACTCCATAACTCGCCGCGCGGAGCAGCTCGAATGAAAATGTTGGATCACGAAAATGTAGTTTCATAGAGGCTTCCTGTTCACTTGGTCGCCAGTGGGTTCCACTATTGTCGATGTGCGACTACACCCCAGCGACGATTGAGAAAGTTATAGATCGGAACGAACACGAGTCCCACGTAAACGCCATAAAGAAAGCTCTCGGCCATTCCCAGGCAAAAGCCCCAAACAGTCAGCCATTTGAAGGCGGGTAGTACGGCTTCCAGAAATTGATACGCATGCAAACTCTGTGGCACGATCAACCCGTATATGACACACAGAACGAAACTGATGGCCATAAAAATTCCAAGCGAGTAGCTCACAACCTTAACATTCAGCATTGTTTTCCTCCTCATATATGTCGTCGCGGGTTAGATCATTTAAGTCGCCGTAGAGGTCCATGCACCCGTCCATATAGGCTTCACCAAAGCTCGTCAGCATGTCGTCACCGATTAAGCTGTGAATGTCGTAATCATTGAGCTTTAACGTAAATTGCGATTCGCTTTGCCCGTAACTTTCGGTCGCACCATTTCCGCATTTCACCGTGAAGGAGCCGCCCGAAAGTTGCTCGAATAGTTTGTCGAATGTCTTGTTCCGCGTCCTGTCGAACGCCTGTTTTGCTAACATCGTTTCCACCTCGTATTGTTGTCGCGCGGTCACACTGAATTTCTATCTTTTCTGAAAGTCGCCCGCTCAATGTTGATGTCCGCTCGTACTGGCATTTCCCGGGCGCGGTTGTGTTTCATCACCGCTTTTTCCGTCCGTCGTTTTACTGCCGTGTTGATGGCCTCCCCCGTGTCCGCCGTGCCCGAACAGATGCATTCCTATAAAAAGCACAAAAATCAGAATCCAGAACCAATTTGCCAGTATCCAATCCATCTCAAGTTCCTCCTTTCTGTGAACTCTTAGAAGCCGTGAAGACTTTCAGCCATCGCTAATTCTTGCGAATAAATGAAAACGGCGGCAAGGGATCATCGCCGCCGCCTTCTTATTTTGCTGCTTACGCGCAGCAGGAATGCTTCTTCATTCCCTGATGCCTGGTTGCCGAAAGAGTGCCTTCGGTCCTGCTCACTTCGTCGGGTGAACCGTGGGTGATTACGACGTATTTTCCAGCTTTGATCTGCGTTTCGTATTCGATGATGCTGTCCTCGGGAATCCCAAGGCCATAAAGCCCGGCACCCAGGGCACTCAAACCTCCGACCACCACGGCTCCTTCGAGAGCCCCAACGATCCACCCGACGAGCGGTCCGGCCGCGAGCAAAGGCCCGATCCCGGGTATCAGAAAGAACGCTGACCCGAACAAAAGCCCCCATATGCCGCCCCAAAAGGCCCCAGTCTTACCCCATGATTTCATGCGGTCGCCAGTCGTGTAATACCCGACTACCTCTTCTTCCGTCTGGTAATCCTTACCGACGATCGACAAATTCTGCATGTCGAAACCCGATCTCTCAAGTTCCCGGACAGCCTCTTCTGCCTCTTCGTGAGTGTCATAGATAGCAACGACCGCGCTATTCTCACCCGTTCCCGACCCTTTCGACCTATCTGTCATTTGTTCTGCTTGTGCCTGCATATTTATCTCCTTAATTCATCTCAAATTCCTGGAATGTCGCTGCGCGAGCGTTTCCATCTGATCGCCATATCGAGTTTGATACGGCAACTGTTTTCAGCTCATCCTCTTGAACGTCAATATCACATAGAGCCAAACCCAGTGTGACCACCTTCGTTCTCCCATCTATCGGTAGCTCTATCTTCATCGCTCGTCTCACCTTCAAGTTTGTTCGCTCTACAGGTACTTACTTTCATTTGTCAGCCTTTTCAGCACGTACGATTTGGACCGAACACTTGGCGTGGAGGGCTACAGCCTGTGAAACCGACCCGAGCAGAAAACCTTCAGCCATTCCGTAGCCGTGTGAGCCGACGACGATCAAATCAGCTCCAAACGTTTCGGCTTCTTCGAGGATCACTTCTTTTGTCGAGCCCGATGGGACGGCCATCGTAATTTTGAGTTTGTTGCTCTCGGATCCCGCACGCAGCTTTACCACCGCATTTTCAACGGCGGTATTGGCCCGTTGGTAGTAAGATTTTTCAATCTCTGCATAGACGCTCATATCTATCCCGTCGCCGGGGTATGGTAAGGGCAAATACTGCAGTTCGGCTACAGAAATTACGTATAATTCGCTCCCGTCGGGAAAAGGTTGGCAGGTGAGTTCCTCAACAGCAACCTCGCTTTGCTCAGAGCCGTCGATTGCTAAAAGTATTTTCCAATCTTTTTCTCCCGATTTTGCGCCTCGAACAATCTCAACCGAACATGTCGCGTGTAGAGCCACGGCGTGCGAGACCGAGCCAAGCAGGAATCTGTCAACCAGTCCGTAGCCATGCGAGCCGACAACGATCAAATCCGCGCCGAATGCCTTAGCTTCGTCGAGGATGACGCTTTTTGGAGAGCCTTCACTCGCGATTGCTGTAACCGTCAAGGTTGGGTTTCCAACGTGCAATATTTCGGCTGCGTTTTTGGTCGCATCCTCCGCCGCTTTTTGCGCATAGTGGTCAGCTTTTGCATATGTTTCCTCCATGACTCCCATTGGCTCCAGACGAGTTATCAGCGGTGTCCTTTCGTAAGCAGAAACGATGCGAACCTTTGTGTTGAACGGAAAAGGCCTGCTGGCAATCTCGTTTACCGCTGCTTTGCTTTGCGGCGAACCGTCTGTAGCTAAAAGTATTTTCATCATTTTTCTCCTTCAGTAGTTTTCACTTCATCGCCACGCTTCGTTTCAATTTGTTCGGTTTCTCTCATCTTCACGCGCTTCAGTAAGAGAGCGTTGGCGACAACCACCAACGTCGAGCCGGACATCGAGAAGGCCGCGATCTCCGGGGTCAAGAGCAACCCGATCGAGGGGTAAAGAAGCCCAGCGGCGAGCGGAAAGGCAATGACGTTGTAGCCAGCGGCCCACCACAGATTTTGGCGCATCTTGCGCCGCGTCGCTCGGCTCAGGATAATAGCACCCAAAACGTCGAACGGGTCGCTTTTCATCAGCACAACATCGGCTGCTTCCATGGCCACATCCGCTCCAGCTCCGATCGCGATACCGACATTTGCCTGCGCCAAGGCAGGTGCGTCGTTGATCCCGTCGCCGACCATCCCAACGCGCAGGCCCTTCTCCTGCATCTCTTTAACTTTCTCGGCCTTTTGTCCCGGCTGGACCTCCGCAAAGACCGTTTTGATTCCGAGTTCTCTAGCAACCAGATTTGCGGTGCCTTGGTTGTCCCCCGTCAACATAGCCACTTCGACACCTAATGCAAGTAATTGGTCGATCGCTTGTTTTGCGCTCGGGCGAATCGCGTCGGCGATGGCGATAAGTCCTCCGGCAGAACCATCAATTGCCGAATAGATGACCGTGTTGCCTTTTTCCTCAAGCTCCTTTGCCCGGTCGTTAAGCGTATCAAGAGCGATTTTATTCTCGTCCATCAACTTTCGATTCCCCGCAAGAACCGTGCGTCCGTCAACTGTCGCACGAGCTCCTTGCCCCGGAATCGCTTCGAAATTCGCTGGCGAACTTAGGGCCAGACCGTCAGCCTTTGCTTTCTCGATCATGGCTTGTGCCAGAGGATGCTCGCTCGACTGTTCTAGCGAAGCAACGAGTTGGAGCAATTCTTTATCAGTGACAGGTTTTCCATCGGCTACGATTTCCACTACTTGTGGCTGCCCGATCGTTAGCGTGCCTGTTTTGTCGAAGATGATCGCTTGCAGTCGGCCCACGTCTTCGAGTGCGGTTGCATCTTTGAAGAGAATGCCGTTTTGAGCGCCCTTGCCGCTCGACACCATGATCGCCATTGGCGTCGCAAGACCAAGAGCGTCAGGACAGGCGATAACGACAACCGTGATCGCTAACAGCATCGCAAACACCAAGGTCGCCCCGGCCAGCCAAAACCATCCTACAAAGGTCGCGATCGCGATAACGACGGCGGCGATGGTGAGCACCTGCGCTGCGGTATCGGCGATTCGTTGCGAGGGAGCTTTTGAGTTTTGGGCGTCCTGGACCAGTTTGACGATCTGCGCAAGAGCGGTATCGGCTCCAACCTTTGTCGCTTTGAACTGAAATGTCCCCGTCTTATTTATCGTCGCGCCAATTACCAGATCTCCGACCTTCTTTGCGACCGGCATACTCTCGCCCGTGATCATTGACTCGTCCACGTTTGATGAGCCATCGGTGACGATACCGTCGACGGGAATCTTGTCGCCGGGACGAATCATCACAATATCGTCCAGGACCACTTCAGAAGTCGGAATTTCGACGCTCTGACCGTTGCGAATGACAGTCGCTTTCGCCGGAGCAAGACTCAGTAAAGCCTGAACGGCTTTTGACGCTCCGGAGCGCGCCCGCATCTCCAGCCAATGACCGAGCAGAATAAAGACAAGCAGCACGGCAACCGCTTCATAAAATACATCGGATTTGAAGAAAAACGTCGCACCAACGCTGAACGAATAACCCGCCAATACCGATAGTGAAACGAGCACCGCCATGTTGGCGAGACCTTTCTTGAGGGCCCGAAAGGCACCTACGAAAAAGACCGAACCACCGTAAAGGACAATGGGAGTGGCGAAAATAAATCCCATCAATTCCATTGACCATCCAAACGGAGATGGCATTTCAAAGCCGGTCAGTTTCCCGAACATCGGTGTGTAAAGCAGGATGAAGACCGTGAAAATGAGCGTGAAGATGAAACGATTACGCATTCCGGACACCATTCCTTCCATCGATGTGCCCGCATCGTGTCCCATCTCGTGGGCCATCTCCGCCTTGTCCTGAGACATTTCATCCATCTTGTGGCCGGAGTGTTCCTCAGGTTTCGCTCCAATCGCGGGTGAATGATCTCCGACCTCGACCTTTTTCTCAGCTTGGGGTTCTTCCTCCAAAGGTTTATCACTAGGCGTAGGAAAAACTTCCCCCTTTATCTCGCTCGCGGAGGATTTCGTTTCAGACACTTCTTTTTTCTTTGGCGATTCGACAACTATGGATTGCGAGGCCGAAGGCTTAACGGAATCTTCTTCCTTCGGCTTATCCGGCGGCATTTCACCTTTTTTGTGATTGGCATACCCCTCCGCCTTTGGTTCGCTGGCATGCGGCTCCGTTCCAGCCTCGACCTTTTCTTCAGGCGCTGGAAGTTGAGCCGTCGGCGGGATATCAGGGATGTTGGATTCACCGTCTGACTCATATCCGTTCTGGCGCACAGCGGATCTGATGTCGGCAATACTAAGGCGGGTTTCGTCGTATCGCACCGTGGCACTTTCGGCAGCGTAATTGACCGTAACGCTTTCGACCCCACCTACCTCGCCGATCCGATTTTCTACTCCTAGCACGCTCAACACCGACAGCATGTCGTGTACTTCAATAACACTCGTTTTCATCGCGCCTCCTAAACGTTATTCAACTAAAACCTTCTCTGATACTGTGACAACCCTCTTACCTTACACCGCTGAGGTGGCCCGATGGCGGAAACGCTTGTTCGCTGGAAACCCGCCCAGATCTCTGAATCTTAGGTGAACGTAGATCAGTAGACTCAATATAGCCGCGAAGAAACACCAAACGGATACCAGTGCCATAACGTGGACAATGTAAGCAGCAATGAAGGACGCGAACATCAATCCACCAAATAGTTTCACGAATCCATGACTCGAAAAAAGACAACTAACGCAGGTCGCCGCAAGGTAAACGATCATGACCGGAATCAGGTAGAAATGTGGCGAATCATATACGATGTGCCTGCTAACGACCTCCGCGACCATGGGTGTGGCCACGATGAAATAAAGAAGGTATAGACCCACCGCAAGTCCGGCCACCCCGAACGCAAATATCGTATTCTTGCGCCAACGCACCGCTTCCATAATTCCGATTGTTAGAGGAACGTAAATCGGCCATAGCACGTGCGAGAAAACTGAGTACAGGTACGTCATCGTCTCTTTGAGAATCGGAACGTCGTAACTGAACGTCAGCCAGATGACTCCCTCCGTCAACTGCTGGATGCCGAATAGCAATGGGATCATCGCAAACGGCAGCTCGCTTCGGGCTCTTGTGTTTCTGAGCGCTGCAATACCTATCGCAGACAACGCGGTTCCCGCGATAAAACTTGCCGGAGCTGAAAAACACATTGGATATCTCCTTTTCTTTTAGGTCATCGTTGCTTTATTAACTTGCTCCTGCGAGTTCTCCAATATGTGGTGTGAGCTTACGGTGCCACAACAACTGCCGGCCCGATCGATAACTGGCAGGCTCGTCGTCTTATGTTCGTTAAGCTTCCGTGCAGTGTCTTCCAAAGAATCATCCGTACCGCAACAAGAAGACGCGGGCCGCATGATCTTTTCAACGCTCACATCTGACGCTTTGACATCTTCAGCCGCAACGCTGTGACATATGTCGCGTTCTGTGACGACGCCAACAAGTTTCAGGTTTTCCATATTCTCAACCACAGGTGCGCACCCACATCCTGAATGTTTCATCGCTTTCGCGGCATGCTCCGCCGTATCCTGTGGCGTACAGCACGATGACGCTTCGATTGATTTCATTACATCACTACAACAACTCATTTTTTTCTCCTTTATATTCGGAGTTTGAGTTTCGTTAAATCTCAAACTCTACTTTGAACATTTATTGTCTTTCGACGTTTCGCTCAGACTTAAATAGTGCTATTCGCTAGATCACTTGCCAGAACACTTTTTTTCTCTTGATATTCTTCAGCAGTAATTTCGCCCGAGGCGAATCGCTTTTGCAGAATATCGAGCGGCG
>Ga0209023_10005048_pt1 | contig 14628 bp, 12 predicted proteins | sample LakOneMetagenome_FD_187468 | JGI IMG/M metagenome (GOLD analysis project Ga0209023, IMG submission 187468) | Freshwater and sediment microbial communities from Lake Erie, Canada (SPAdes) (version 2) | ecosystem: Environmental > Aquatic > Freshwater > Lentic | place: Lake Erie, Canada...
CCGATCTGGCGCCGTAGGCGCCGTAGATCATCCGGTTCGCGGTTGTGGTGGAGCCCGGTGCGATGGCTTCGTGGATGTGGTTGTCGACGAGGACGCCGGCCCCGACCTTGGTGGATGCTCGCACGGCGCGAGCCGTGGTGGGAGAGAAGGGTCCGTGCACGTGGGCGGCATCGGGACGGGTAGCCGCCACGGCGGCGCCGAGGCCCCGGATCCAGGCTCGGTCGTGGCCCAGTTGCCGTCCTGGGAGCCGGACGAGCGTCACCCCTGCCGAAGTGAGCTGGTCGAGGCCGAGCTGCTCGTCGGGTCCGACCTCGGCGACGGTGTGCTGCCGGTGGTCGGACGCCACGACCGTGACGATGTGACCAGCGAGGGCCTGGTCCCGTGCCAAGAAGAACTCCTGATAGCCCACATCGGTGTGGAAGTAGTCGATGACGTGGGTGATCCGCATCAGAGGACTGCCTCCACCGATCCGACCAGATTCGGCTCCTGCCTGGCGGTGATCACGGTGATGATCGCCAGCGAGCCGTACGCGATCATCGTGGCCACCGCGGTGCCGATCAGATCGAACTGCCAGGTCAGCAGAGGAGCGAGCACCAGGCTGAGCAGCCCGACGACCATGAAGTTGTTGAGTGCGGTGCGGGTGCGGCCCTGGGCGAGGAGGAGGGCGTAGCTCACACGGGTGAGGCCCTGGAGCCCCACCGCAGCAGCCACGATGGCCACGATGGCCGGCAGGTCGGGGTCACCCGAGATGAGGTCGAAGATGCCGGTGGGGGCGATGGCGAACACCACCAGGGGTGCGGCGACGGCCAACCCGAGGATGGCCAGGCTGAGCCGCCGGGCGAGCGAGCGGGCCTGGTCTCGTCCCGAGTCGCCGGCCTGCCACTCGTGCACCAGCTTCGGGAGCGCGGCTGCGGTGACGGGAGCGGTGACCAGCTCCATGGCTCCCTCGCCGAGCTGGTAGCCGAGCGTGTAGGTGGCGACCGCCATCGGGCCCAGGAGCGCCTGGACGATGAAGCGGTCGCCGTAGCCGAGGGCGTAGCTGGCCACCGAGAGTTGGCTGACGGGTCGACCGATCGACCGCTCGTAGTGGAGGTCGTCGTCGGTGGAAGGTTCGAGGTGGGCGCGGCTCACGACGGCGGCGACGGCGATGCCCACCACCGCGGCCGGCAGCACGGTGGCGGCCGTGCCGCCGATGACGGCTGCCCCGGCCACGGCGGCGCCCCAGCTGAGCGTGGCGCGCAGGGCGAGCACGGCGCTGGCCAGGCCGAACTGGTGGATGGCCTTGAGCGTCTCGGTCTCGAAGAGGACCATCGCCTGCCCCAGGAGCCACGGAGCGGCGACCACCACCATGATGCCGAACGCCGTGCTGAAGATGGTCGTGACGAGCCCGGCCGCCACGACGAGGACGGCGAGGACCAGCGAGCGCCGCACCACGATCGTGCGGTAGCGCGCCCGGATGTGGTCGGCGCAATCAGGGGCTTCGGCGATCGAACGAAGGGCGGCGTGCGATGGGCCGAGTCCGGTTGCTGCGGCCCCGATATTGGCCACGACCCACGCCAGGCTGATGTAGCCGAGCGTGGACGATCCGGCCAGGTGCTCGATGGCGAGGAACGCTCCGTAGGTGACCAGGCCCGGGATCACCGTGCCGGGCAGGCTCCGGAGCACGCCCTGGCGGAGGCGGGGGGTCACGGTCCAGCCCAGCTCCCGACCGCCGCGACCACGCGGTCGACGTCGTCCTCGGAGAGTCGGCGGTGCAGGGGAAGCGAGACGCACGATGAGGCCCAGTCGTGGGCGTTCGGCGTCGGGGAGGTGGCGAGCTCGGACAGCGCAGGTTGGACGTCGAGCGGGTACGGGTAGTGCCGACCTGACGCGATCTCGTGCGCAGCGAGGTGCGCGATCAGCGACTCGGGGTCGGGGCACCGGACGACAGCGAGGTGCGGGGCCCCAGACGAGCCGTGCGCGGCGTAGGGGAGTAGTCCGTCAAGGCCAGCGGCGTAGCGCTCGCTGATGGCCCGGGCGCGCTCGACGCGGGCGGGCAGCGCGGCGAGGCGAATCCGCAGGGCGGCTGCCTGGAGGTCGTCGAGGCGCGAGTTTCGGGCGGGGAGCTCGTGGCGGTAGCGCACGGCGCGCTCGCCGTGGCTTCGCCAGGCGCGCACCTCTTGGGCGAGTGCGGTGTCGCTGGTGACGAGTGCGCCGCCATCGCCAAGGCCGGCCAGGTTCTTGGTGGGGTAGAAGCTGAGCGCGCCGAACGCGCCGGCCGAACCCACGGGGCGGCCGTCGGGCAGCACAGCCCCCTGGGCCTGGGCGCAGTCCTCGATCAGGTGGATGCTACGAGGGCCGAGGGTGTCGAGCCAGGGCACTACGTCGGCGGCGATGCCGTACAGGTGGACCAGGATCACGGCTCGGGTGCGGTCAGTGACCTGAGCGAGCGCGGCATCGGGCGCAAGGTGCGGCTGGTCGGCCCGTACGTCGGCCAGGACCGGAGTGGCACCGGCCTGCAGCACCGCGACGGCGGTCGGGAAGGCGGTGAACGCCGGCACGATGACCTCGTCGCCGGGCCCGATGCCGAGCCCGAGCAGCCCGAGGGTCAAGGCGTCGGTGCCGCTGGCCACGCCGACCGCTTCGGCGACCTGGCCCGCTGTCGCCAGTTCTTCCTCGAACGAGCGCACCTCGGGTCCGAGCACGAACCAGCCGCGCTCGAGCACCGCCCGCATGGCGCCGAGGACCTCGTCGGTCTCGGCCGGATCGAGCGCCAGCTCCACCAGGTTGATCGGCGTCACCAGTACTCGTCTCCGTGGTCGCTGTAGAAGGCCACGGTCTGGGCCAGGCCCTCTTCAAGGCCCACCGACGGGGTCCACCCCAGCTCGGCCACGATCCGCGAGTAGTCGGACTCGAAGTCGCCGATGTCGATCTTCGCCTTCTCGGCAGGCCACTCGGCGTCGGCCATCGAGCCCTTGCCGACGATCTCGAGGAGCAGCTCGGTGAAGTGGAGGAGGCTGAACGAAGGCCGGGCACCCAGGTTGAAGGTCCGGCCCGAGAGATCGTCGGCCCTCGCTCCAGCGCGGAGGAAGGCGTCGACGACGTCGGTAACGTAGTTGGCCTCGCGGATCTGCCCGCCGCCGCCGAACAACGTGATGGTGCGGTCCTCCATCGCCGTGCGGATGAACACCGGGATAAAGCCCTGCTTGCTGTTGTGCATCAGCTGGCGCGGGCCGTAGGTGTTGGTGAGCCGCAGCACCACGGTGGGGATCTCGTACACCTGCGAGTAGAGGAGGTGGTACTGCTCCCCTGCGTGCTTGTTGATCCCGTTGACATCGGTGGGGTGGACGGGGTGGCGTTCGTCGACCGGCAAGTACTGGGGTCGGCCATAGACCTGGCGGGTGCTGGCGTAGACCACCCGAGTGTCGGGGTGCGCTGCCCGCAGGGCCTCCATGAGCCCGAGCTGGGCGCTGCAGTTGATGTCGAGGTCGGTCTGTGGATCGGTCATCGAGTCGAGGTGGCTGACCTGGCCGGCCAGGTTGAAGACGCACTCCTGGCCCTTCAGCAGGTGAGCCAGCCCGAAGCGGTCGCGTATGTCGGTGATCGAGACCCGGACCTGGTCTTGGAACGCAGAGATGTTGAACTCGTTGCCCCCGTAGATCGGGATGAGCGAATCGACGATCGTCACGTTGGCGCCGAGCTTCACCAGGGCTTCGGCCAGGTTCGAGCCGATGAAGCCCATCCCGCCCGTGACCATGACGTTGCGGCCCTGGTACCAGTCGCGGTGATCGCTCATGGCGTGCGCTCCAGTTCGAAGAGGAGGTCGGCGCCGAGCAGGCCCGGCGCGAAGGATCGAATGCCCCGCAACCGACCCGAGCAGCGGACGCGGGTGACCCGGAGGCCCACCTCGCCGACTAGGTCCTCGAGGTCTCGCTTGGCGAAGTACCGGATGGTGCCGCTGCTCCAGTCATCGAGTGCGGACGACCAGGGAAACCGTCCCCGCGCGAGCGTGAGCACGTTCAGCAGGTAGCCGGTGTTGGGGACGAGGACGATCACCGTGCCGCCTGGGCGCGTGACCCTCCTCAGCTCCAACAGGGCCGTGCGCACGTCGAGCACGTACTGGAGCACCGAGATGCACGTGGTGGTGCCTGCGATGCCGTCGGCGAACGGGAGGTGCGTGACCTCCGCGACGGTGCGCCTCTCGCCGGCCTCGAGGAGATCTGTGGTGAGGTCGACGGGCAGGTAGCCCGCCATAGCGAAGGGCTCGAGCAGGCACGCGCCGGCACCGACGTCGACGAGCGGCCCGCGCCCGAGTCCCTCGCTGACGGCCCACGCCCGGTGGGTGCGGTCGATCGGGTGGCGTCGCGGACGGCTGCCGGGCACCTGCCGGGCCGTGTTCACGACACGCTCCGGAACACCTGCTCGATGCGCTCGCCGACCTTTGGCCAGACGTGGTGGTCGTCGATCATCCGCGCCGCGGCCGCGCCAGCGGGCGCCAGGTCCTGGTCGAGCATGGCGCCCAGTGCCGGGCCGGGACTTTCGTGGGCGCCGATGCAGGTGCCGGCGCCGCAGGCCTCGAGGTGCGGGACCTCGGCCTGATCCGACACCAGCAGCGGTGTCCCCACAGAAGCGGCCTCGAGGGAGGCGAGCGACGTCTCCTCGAAGTGGATTGGCGTGATGGCGAAGATGTCGGCCTGGCGGTAGGCGTCGAAGCGCCGTTCGCCGTAGATGGCGCCGGGGAACGTGACCCGCCCGGCGATCCCCAGTTGCGCTGCGAGGGCACGGGCGGGCTCCAGGCCCCCGTCATCTCGCCCGGCGATCACCAGCCAGGTGTCCTCGTGCGCGCTGGCGATCTCGGCGAAGCCCCGGATCAGCCGCTCGACGCCCTTCAGGGGGTGGATGCGGCCCAGAAACATGACTACGCGCGCTCCATCGGGGACCCCGAGGTCGGGGGAGCCCTCAGCGGTTGGGGCTGGTGGCGAGTCGATGCCGAGCGGCACCAGGTGTACCCGGTCGGCGGGCGCGCCCTGTTCGACGTACTGCGCCACCTCGTGGTCGGTCTGGGCCACGAATCCGGCGCCGTGCTCGAGCATCGGGTTGACGAAGGCACGGTCGTAGAGACCGCGGATGCGTCCCGTCCACCCATCGCGTCGGGGCAGGGTGCCGTGGGCCGAGATCACGAGGGGAATATCGCGCTTGCGCGCCGCCTGCCACGTGAGGATGGCGAGCTCGTGCCGGAGCTCGGAGAGGTGGACCACATCGGCCGACACTGCGGCGAGGGCGCGTCGCATCCCGCGGGGCTGGAAGCGGTAGCGGTGGAAGGCCGCCGCGTTCGAGATGTTGCGGAACCGGTGCACGTCGACGCCGTCTAGAACGCTGTGCCCCGACGGCCGTGCCCGGTGCTCGGCGTCGAGCGCATCGGTGGTGAACACGGTGACCTGGTGACCACGCCGTGTCAGCTCTCGGGCCTCCTCGGTCATCACCTTGGGCGGGCCGCCGAACGCCCAGGCTGGCTCGTAGTACGGGACGACTTCGAGGACGCGAAGCGGGTCACCCACGCGGGGCACCCGCATCGACGGCGGCCTCGGGCTGGGTGCGGTACCAGGCATAGGTCGAGGCGATGCCGTCGGCGAGGTCGATCTTGTGGTGCCAGCCCAGCTGGTGGAGGCGGGTCACGTCGAGCAACTTGCGCGGCATGCCGTCGGGCTTGGACGGGTCGAGTTGGATCGCGCACTCGGGGTAGACGATGTCTCGCGTGAGCTCGGCGATCTGGCGGATGCTCAGGTCCTCGCCGGTGCCGATGTTGATGTGCAGCGAGTCGGAGTAGTGCTCCATCAGGAACAGGCACGCGTCGGCGAGGTCGTCAACGTGGAGCAGCTCGCGCTGGGGGGTGCCGCTGCCCCAGACCTCGGCTGCGGGTGCCTCGGCCAGCTTGGCCTCGTGGAACTTCCGGATGAGGGCCGGGAGGAGGTGGCTCGACGCTAGGTCGAAGTTGTCGTTGATCCCGTAGAGGTTGGTGGGCATCGCCGAGATGAAGTCGTCGCCATACTCGGAGCGGTACGCCTGGCACAGTTTGATGCCGGCGATCTTGGCGATGGCATACGCCTCGTTGGTGGGTTCGAGGGCCCCGGTGAGCAGCTCCTCCTCCCTCATCGGCTGGTTGGCCAGGCGGGGGTAGATGCACGAGCTGCCGAGGCAGAGGAGCTTCCGGACGCCGACCTGGTGGGCGGCGTGGACCACGGTCGCATGGATCAGCAGGTTGTCGTAGATGAACCTCGCCGGGTGGGTGCTGTTGGCGAGCACGCCGCCCACGGTGCCGGCCGAGAGGAAGACGTAGTCGGGCCGAACATCATCGAACCACGAGTCGACGGCGGCCTGGTCGCGGAGGTCGAGCTCCTGGCGGGTGGCGGTGATCAGGTTGGTGTGTCCACCCGCCTCGAGGCGGCGCAGCAGTGCGGATCCGACCAGCCCTCGGTGGCCCGCCACCATGATCCTGGCGTCCTTCGGCATGGGCGAGGTGGTCATGGTTGCCTATCGGTCGTAGAGGGATTGGCGTGAGCTCGCGCCCGACCGAGAGCGGCCCGAGATCAGGGTCCCAGTATGCCAAGGGTCCTGACGGCGCCGGATGATGGTCGAGCCCTCAGCGGTTGCGGACCCGGGCCCGCAACGGTTCCCACCACGCCTGGTTCCCCTGGTACCAGGCGACCGTCTCGCCGAGGGCCTCGGAGAAGCTTCGCTGCGGCGTCCAACCCAGGGACCGGACCTTGTCGGAGTGCACCGAGTAGCGGCGGTCGTGGCCCAGGCGGTCCTCCACGTGATCGATCCTGCGCTCGTCGAGGCCGAGCAGGCCAAGGAGCTCGTCGACGACGGCTCGGTTCGTCCGTTCGCTGGCGGAACCCACGTTGTAGATCTCCCCGGGCGTGCCCGAGCGCAGCACCAGGTCGAGCGCTCGGCAGTTGTCGCGGACGTGGAGCCAGTCGCGCACGTGCAGGCCATCGCCGTAGAGCGGTACCTGCCTGCCCTGCAGGAGCGAGGTGGTGAAGTAGGGGATCAGCTTCTCGGGGAACTGGTAGGGGCCGAACTGGTTCGACGAGCGGGTGATCAGCACCGGGAGCTCGTGGGTCTCGAAGTAGGCCATGGCGATCAGGTCGGACCCGGCCTTGCTGGCGGAGTAAGGCGACCGGGGCCGGAGCCGGTCGTCCTCGGTGAATGAGCCGACCTCGATCGAGCCGTAGACCTCGTCGGTGGACACATGCAGGAAGCGCTCGATGCCGTGCTGACGGGCCAGGTCGCACAGGACGTTGGTGCCGTCGCAATTGGTGCGAACGAAGACGTCGGGCCCGAGCAGGGAGCGGTCGACGTGGGTCTCGGCGGCGAAGTGAACGACGGCGTCGTGGCCGGGAAGGGCACGCTCGACGGCGGACCGGTCCGTGATGTCGCCCTCGACCAGGCGCACCCGCGACCCGTCGAGTACGCCGTCGAGGGTCGCGACGTTGCCGGCGTAGGTGAGGGCGTCGAACACCGTGACCTCGTCGTCGCTGGTCTCGACCACGTGGCGGACGAAGTTCGAACCGATGAAGCCGGCGCCGCCAGTGACGAAGATCCGCATGGCCGACTAGTGCAGTTCGACCGTTGAGTGGTCGCCCACCAGGAGCCGGTTCGCCCGGGGGGTCTGGTGCGAGAGGAAGACCTCCGCATCGCGGCCGAGCAACGAGTCGACCAGGCGGGGGACGCCGGTGAGGCGAGCACCGGCGAGCAGCAGCGATGCCTCGACCTCGCTGTCGAGAACGATCACGTCGGTGCCGATCGAGGTGAAGGGACCGACGTAGCTGTTGGTGATCTGCGCTCCAGCGCCGATGCTGACCGGCCCCCGCACGGTGGAGTTCGTCACGGTGGCGCCCGCCTCGATCACCACCCGACCGTCGATGCGGCTGGCGTCGTCGACCGTGCCGTCGATGCGGGTGGTGAGCATCTCGAGCACGCGGCGGTTGGCGTCGAGCACCGAGTCCTTCTTTCCTGTGTCGAGCCACCAGCCGCTCAGCAGGTCGTGGCGGACGGTGTCGCCCCGGTCGATCAGCCACTGCACGGCGTCGGTGATCTCGAGCTCGTGGCGCGCGGAGGGCTTGATGGCCCGGACGGCCTCGTGGATCTCGGGCGTGAACAGGCAGGCGCCGACCATGGCCAGGTTCGACCGGGCTTCTGCCGGCTTCTCGACGAGTCGGGCGATGGTGCCGTCGGGGCCAATCTCTGCCACCCCGAACTGGTGCGGGTCGGGGACCTCGGCGAGGAGGATCCACGCCGAGGGGGCAGCGTGGTCGTCCTGGAACGAGGGGCTGTGCGCCTGGCGTCGGGCCTCCTCGAACCGCTCGACGAACCCGACGAGCCCCTCCTCCAGCAGGTTGTCGCCGAGGTACATCACGAAGTCGTCGTCACCGAGGAAGTCTCGAGCGATCATCACGCAGTGAGCCAGGCCCAAGGGCTCGTCCTGGGGGATGTAGGTCAGATTGACGCCGAACTGGCTGCCATCACCGCAGGCCTCACGGACCTCGTCGGCGGTGTCGCCGACGATGATCCCGATCTCATCGATGCCGGCGGCGGCGACGGTCTCGATGGCGTAGAAGAGGATCGGCTTGTTGGCTACCGGCACCAGCTGCTTGGCGCTGGTGTGGGTGATCGGCCGCAGCCGCGTGCCCTTGCCGCCGGCGAGGATCAACGCCTTCATGCCCTTCCCTTCGGATGGCCCGACAGGCACGGTGCCGGTGGACGGCTGCAGACCCTACCGGAGCTCCGAGCCGCTCCTGGGGAGCGGGCGGACGGGTCCGGGGGAGCGGTCACACGGGGAGCGGACGGCTGTCCGTGGCTGGATCCCGGATCTCGGTGACGGGGTTGCCCTGGGTGATGTCGAGCATGCGCTGCAGGGCGACCTTGGCCCAGGCCGTGGTGTCGGGGTCGACGGTGATGCGGTTGACCACCCGACCCTCCACCAGGTTGTCGAGGATCCACGCCAGGTGCGGCCCGTCGATGCGGAACATGGTGGAGCACGGGCAGATGAGCGGGTCCAGCGACACGATGGTCTTGTCGGGCGTCTCGGCCGCCAGGCGGTTCACCAGGTGGATCTCGGTGGCGATGGCCATGACCGACCCCACTGGCGCAGCCTCCACCGCCCGGATGATGAAGTCGGTGGAACCCACCTGGTCGGCGATGGAGCAGATGTCGTGCGAGCACTCGGGGTGGGCGATCACGATGCCGTCGGGGTGCTCGGTCCGGAAGGCAGCGACGTGGGCCGGCGTGAACCGCTGGTGGACCGAGCAGTGGCCCTTCCAGAGCAGGAAGGTGGCGGCGTCGACCTCTTGGGGCTGGAGCCCGCCCAGCTCCAGTCGGGGGTTCCACACCCGCATGTCGTCGTGGCGGTAGCCCATGGCGATGCCGGTGTTGCGCCCCAGGTGCTGGTCGGGGAAGAAGAGGACCTTGTCGCCCTGGGTGAACGCCCACTCCAGGATCTCCCGGGCGTTGGTGGAGGTGCACACCGCGCCGCCGTGTTCGCCCACGAACGCCTTGAGCGCGGCCGACGAGTTCATGTAGGTGATGGGCACCAGGCGGGACAGGTCGATGACGTCGGCCAGCGACTCCCAGGCCTCGGTGACCTCGTCGATGTCGGCCATGTCGGCCATGGAGCAGCCGGCGTTCAGGTCGGGGAGGATGACGGCCTGGTGGTCGGCGGTGAGCACGTCGGCCGACTCCGCCATGAAGTGCACGCCGCAGAACACGATGTAGTCGGCTTCGGGACGCTCCTGGGCCAGCACCGACAGGCGGTACGAGTCGCCGCGGGCGTCGGCCCACTTCATGACCTCGTCGCGCTGGTAGTGGTGGCCGAGGATGAACAGCCGGTCGCCGAGGGCGTCCTTGGATCGGGCGATGATCTCGTCGAGCTCCTCGGGCGAGGCGTCGCGGTAGCGCTCGGGGAGCGGACTCTGGAGCCTGAGCATTGGGTTGGCCTCCGGTGCGGTGGTGCCCCTGCTGGGTGCACTCGCACCCTACTGGTGGGCCGCCAGCGCTCCGACCTGGGTTGCCTCATCGGATGCATCGGCCCTGGTGGCCTGGGGCGCTTCGTCGACCTCGTCGGTCGACGGCGTGCCGAGGGTGATGAGGGCGAAGATCGGCAGCAGCATGGTGACCCGGCCGTAGCCCAACCACACCCACCAGACCTGGTAGTTCGCCACGAGAAGGATCGGCACCTGGAGCAGGGCGATGACCCGCATCCACGTCGTGCCCCGTCGGGCGATGACCACCACCGACGCGATCAGCAGGAGCGCAGCGGCCCACTCGGCGCCGTGCCAGTGGGGAAACGCCTGACGGAAGCCGTCCAACGGTCCGGAGGTCTGCGAGTAGTCGCTCGGCCATGCACCGAGGCGGGCGTGGACGACGGCGATCCACGCGCCGTACGCCATGGCCGGGATGGCGAGCTTGAGGGCGCCGATGGGCGTGCGGCGCTCGATCAGGTAGGTGATCCCGAGGCCGAGTGGCACCACGATCATGGTCTCGCGGGTCAACGTGGCCGCGCTGAGGAGGGCCACGGCCAGCCAGGGCTGCTTGCGGAGCCACGCGGTGATCCCGGCGCACGCCAAGGCGATGGCCAGCGGTTCGCAGATGCCGGGATAGGCGATGGCGGCGATGAAGGCCGGCGTGGCAAGGACCAGCCCCAGGTAGCGAACCCGGCGGCCGAGGGTGCGGGCCAGGGCGGCGACCGAGAGCAGCGCGACACCGACCGTGAGGGCAGTCACCAGAAGGATGGCGGGTGCGAGCAGCGACCGCTGGCCTCCGAAGGACGCCAGGTAGTCGACCCACCCCTGCACCGGGCGAGACGACCGGTAGGCCGCGTCGGCTCGGTCCCCGAAATAGGCATCCGGGGTGTGGGCCAGGGTCGGATCCAGAGCCACTTCGGCGAACGTGTGGCCATCCATCTTGGCCACGAGGTGCTCGGCTCGGCTCTGCGGCGGCCCGAACCCGCCCGGGTTGTCCACACCGCCCCAGGGGGCGGGCGGGGCCATGAAGGTCTGGAGCAGCAGGATGAAGCCGACGGCGACCGTTGCGATGATCGCCACGGTCAGGGCGGGAAAGCTGGAGGAGCGCGGCGCTCCGAGGTCGGTCACACCCGTTCCATCGGCCACCACGTGGTGGTCTGAAGCGTTCTGGTGGAGTGCACGGCCCACCGCGCCGCCCGTCAAGTTCTCCCGCGATCGGCCGATGGTCACCCGTGGACAGGGTCCGAGTCGCCAACCAGCCGCGGCGTACCGGGCCGACCTCGGAAGGACCGCGCCCGGCGGAGCGCCTCGTCGCCGCATTGGACCGTGGCTGGGACCTCCTGATCTCGGCCTCTGGTCCCGCGGTGGCGATCGGACTCCTCCTGCTCGTCGTCCTGCGATCGGGCATCGCCCTCGGCCGGTCCGACCTGCACGCCGTGTTGGTCATCACCGACGCTTTTCCCCACCCGGTGCTGGATTGGCGGTCCAACTCGGTGCTGCCGTACGCCGTCGCGCACGTCGTCCACGTCACGGAACCTTGGCAGTGGTTCCTGCTGCACGGGGCCATGACGGTGGCCCTGGTGGCGGTGCTCGCCGCATCCCTGCGGTCGCGGTTCGCAACCACCGATGCCCGTCGCATGGCCGCCGTCTGGCTGGTCGTGGGGTCGCTCGGTCCGGTCCTGCTCCAACGGATCGGGTCCTACGACGTCTATACCGCGCTCGGCGTCGTGCTGATCGTTCTGTGGCGGCGGTCGAGGCTCGCGCTTCTCGGCGGCATCCTGATCGGTCTCACCAGCGCGGAGCAGGGCGCGCTCGGCCTTGTCTCCGCCCTGGCGGTGCTGGCGGTGCTCGATGCATCGGAGCACGGAGCGAGCGAGGTGGTCGGTCGGCTGCGGAGCTCGCCCCTCGCTCGGCGTCTCGGCCTGGGCCTGGCAGGGGTGGTCGGTGCCCGGGCGCTGGTCCTGGGGTGGTTCGCGGTCCAGGGCGCACATGTCCCCTCGCGCGGATCGATGATGGGGAGCTTGCTCGGACAGTCCCTGCGCAACGCGGTGGGTACCGGCGGGGCCGGGATCTACGCCTGGTTCGGACTCGGGTGGGGACTGGTGTTGGTCGGCTGGCTGGTATGCGCCTGGCGGCCGCGGGTGCTGGTCGGCGTGCTGGCTGCCCTGGTGGTCCCAGCGGCGCTGGCCACCATGACCACGATCGACGGCACGCGGGTGTTCGTGATGGTGAGCTTGCCCGCGTTCCTGGTGCTGCTCGGCTGGGTGATCGATCGGGTGGGTACCGCGCCCACCATCGATGCGCAGCTGATCCGCCGGATCACCATCGCGGTGTTGGTGGTGGCGCCGATCGCGCCGGCGCTCATCGCCGAGCCCAGCGGCTCCACCTACTTCGTCTTCCCCTGGGCTCGCTGAACGGCCCGGGACAGCCGTCCGCGGCGTGCCACGGCGGTTGCCGGACCACGTCGCACGCGTCGGGTCGGGAATCCGGCAACCTAGGGACGTGGTCCAACGTCCTCCCACCGGTTCGATCCCGGATGCTCCCGGCTCGTACCAGTTCAAGGATGTCCACGGCCGGGTGATCTACGTCGGCAAGGCCAAGTCGCTGCGGTCTCGCCTCTCGAACTACTTCCAGGTCCACCTGCCGCCACGCACGGCGCAGATGGTGGCCACGGCCGAGACCGTGGAGTGGATCCAGGTCCGCAACGAGGTCGAGGCCCTCATGCTCGAGTACAGCCTCATCAAGCAGCACCGGCCGCGGTTCAACATCCGGTTGGTCGACGACAAGAGCTACCCCTACCTGGCCGTCACGGTGGCCGACGACTGGCCCCGCCCCATGGTCATGCGCGGCGCCCGCCGGAAGGGCGTCCGGTACTTCGGGCCGTTCGGGAGCGCCTACGCCATCCGCGAGACCCTGGACCTGCTGTTGCGGACGTTCCCGGTGCGGACGTGCTCCGACAACAAGTTCCAGAACCACGAGCGGCTGGGCCGGCCGTGCCTGCTCTTCCACATCGAGAAGTGCTCGGGGCCATGCGTGGGCGAGGTCACCAAGGAGCAGTACCAGGGCTACACCGACGAGCTGCTGCAGTTCCTGGAGGGCGACACCGACGAGGTGGTGGCCCGGCTCAGCACCGGCATGCGGGCGGCGGCCGACGAGCTGGAGTTCGAGAAGGCGGCCCGCCTGCGCGATCGGTTGTCGTCGGTCAACAAGGCGATCGAGCGCCAGCAGATGGTGGCGGATCGCAACGAGGACCTCGACGTGATCGGTGTGGCCGACGACGAGCTGGAGGCCGCGGTGCAGGTGTTTCACGTCCGCCGTGGTCGGGTGGTCGGGCGCAAGGGGTTCGTGATGGACAAGGTCGAGGACCTGACCGAGCACGAGCTCACCGGGCGGATCCTGGAGGGCATCTACGCCGAACCGCCGCCCATCGGCATGCCAAAGCAGGTGCTGGTGCCGTGGGACCCCGATGACCTGGACCTGTACCAGCAGTGGCTCTCGGACCAGCGAGGCTCGGCGGTCACCATCCGCGTCCCGCGCCGAGGGGACAAGCGGGCCCTGCAGGAGACCGTCGCCCGCAACGCCAAGGAGGAGCTGGTCCGGCACCGCCTCAAGCGGGCGAGCGACCACAACAGCCGGGCCAAGGCGCTCAACGAGCTGCAGGAGTACCTCGGGCTGCCCGAACCCCCGCTGCGCATCGAGTGCTACGACATGAGCCACATCCAGGGCACCGACTACGTCGGCTCCATGGTGGTGATGGAGGACGGGCTCCCCAAGAAGTCGGAGTACCGGAAGTTCAAGATCAAGTCCGGCCAGGGCAACGACGACTTCCGGGCCATGGAGGAGGTGCTCACCCGTCGGCTGACCGCCTACCTCCACGACAAGGAGCTGCCCGTCAGCGAGCGAGGCAAGTTCTCGTACCCGCCACAGCTGCTCCTCGTCGACGGTGGCAAGGGCCAGCTCAGCGTGGCCGTGCGGGTGCTGCAGGAGCTGGGGCTGGACCAGGAGATCCCCGTGGCCTCGTTGGCCAAGCGGTTCGAGGAGGTGTTCGTGCCGGGCCAGGCCGATGCCATCCGCATCCCGCGGCAGTCCGAGGGGCTCTACATGCTCCAGCGGCTGCGAGACGAGAGCCACCGCTTCGCCATCACGTTCCACCGCGACCTGCGAGGCAAGCGGATGACCACCTCCGCGCTCGACGGGATCCCGGGCCTGGGGGAGACCCGCAAGAAGCGCCTCACCAAGGAGCTCGGTGGCGTGAAGGCGGTGAAGGACGCGTCGCTGGACGATCTCCTGGCCCTGACCTGGCTTCCCGACACCGTCGCCCAGGCCATCTACCTCAAGCTCCACGCCCCCAGCTGAGTCGGATCCGCAACGCCGACCGACCGATTTCCGCTCGCCGATCGAACATAACCCGGCGACGAATCTGCGCAGATTCGCCCCGGGATCCCGAGGTGGTCGCGCTTGGGCGGGATTGTTGCGCCTCAGCGCGACCACCTTGGCGGGCGGTCCTCAGGATTCGTACGTCATGGCCCCGATGACGTTGCCGCTCGGGTCTTCGAGCCAGACCAGGGTGCCGACGGTGGGGATCGTGAACGGCCCGGCCAGCACGGTGCCACCGGCCGACGTGGCG
>Ga0209023_10005049_pt1 | contig 14625 bp, 13 predicted proteins | sample LakOneMetagenome_FD_187468 | JGI IMG/M metagenome (GOLD analysis project Ga0209023, IMG submission 187468) | Freshwater and sediment microbial communities from Lake Erie, Canada (SPAdes) (version 2) | ecosystem: Environmental > Aquatic > Freshwater > Lentic | place: Lake Erie, Canada...
TCTTCCACAGAGACCAATGCAGAAATGTTTATTGTCAGAACGGAGGCGTCTGCTCAAGCGGGACTTGTCTGTGCCCAACCGGATATACAGGCAACCGTTGTCAGTATGTATCTACTACGTCCATTACTTATTACAACAACACATTTACACCCGTTTACATTACCATCAATGGAGCTTCTGCTACAATTCCATCAGGAGGTTCAGTTATTTATGATGGTACTCCCGGCGATTATGCATCAGGAACTGCCTACACTTCCGGCCAGACCTCTTCAGGAAGCAGAATCGGTGAAAGCATATACTGGGATTTTAACGACTATTTCCCACAAAACGGAATGCAGACCGTGGATATTAATGTTTCTTCAGATCACTTCTTTCTGAAGTTGAGAAACGTGAGCAGGTATAATATAGAACAGGAATATGTGAACTATGGCACCGGTGCACAAACCTTTGATAATGTATACATACCGAATGATGGCGTGACCTATGACATTGGATATTACCAGGCCTATACGAATTCCAATATACGCCTTCAAAACGCCTCAGGTAGCCACTTTTGGTTTTACGACATCAACCTTCCTTTTACACAAAATCAATCGTACACATTCAGTGCGAATTAGTCTTCGATATTGTTTAATGATAAAGGGCAGCCATTGGCTGCCCTTTATCATTAAACAAAGTTTGCTAACGCTATTGTTATTGTGCTGATGCTGCTGTAGCCTCAACAGTCGAAAGCGCGGCAGTAGCTTGCTTATAATCTTTCCAGTTTGTGTTAGGATGTGCTTGTTTCTTCGAAGCAGAAATGATCACAACCCTGAATATCTGGTTGCCGGGATATCCGGGAAGAGAGCCGTCGGCGTTTTGAACATAAATTTGGAATCCACCATCGAAAAAGTCAAAAACAGTTGAAGTCTGCCCATTTATGTCCGGTAGATTTGTCCAATCGTTAGTTCCGTAACTCTTAAATATTTCTACGATACCGTGATCCACGATCGATGCTGTAATATCTGCATCGTTAAACGTAGCAGTCCACTGGCTTCCGCTTTGGGTCCAATTTTGAACGGTAAATGCGTCTGTGCCTATTACATTAGCATTCCCGTCCTGTCCATTTTGTCCGGCAGGGCCTTGAATACCCTGTGGCCCCTGGGGACCAGTTTTCCTACAACCAGTAACTGTCAAAAGGCCACCGGCTAGCAACAACAGAATTATTTTTTTCATTTTTTGGTGTTTTTAGTGTGCGTTATTCAATAGAATTAAATCTTTAAAAACAAATTTAATGCCAATATATTCAGACTATACAAAAAAACAATAACTAAAATGGAACTTTAAGGTCCTGTTAACCTTTGTGCTTCGACACAGGTGCATATCTATCAGGCAGCCTGTTTTCAGCAAGGCCGGTCATCATTTCTGCGACACGTTTGTCTTTGGTCTCCTGCCGCTTAGCTGTACTAATATAGTGCAGTATCATTTTCCTGGTTGTATTGCTTAACGTGCCGAAATACTGCTCCGCATTTTTGTTTGCTTTAAATGCCTTTTTCAGTTCATCAGGTATTGCAAATGCCTCTATCCCATCTAATTTTTCCCAGCTACCATTCTTTTTCGCTGTGTCGATCTTTTCCATTCCTGCCGGCATCATCAGCCCTTGTTCTATAAGCCTGGCTATCCTTTCTTTGTTCAACTTAGACCAGCCGCTTTTTGCTTTTCGGGGAGTAAATAGCTGCATATAACTATCTTCATCTATAGGATTTACAGTGCTGTCAATCCATCCAAAACAAAGCGCTTCCTCCACCGCATCAGCATATGGCACTCTTGTTTTGCCACTGTCTTTCTTGTAGTAGATAAGCCATACAGCCGTTGAAGTCGCATGATTTCTATCCAGCCATTTACGCCATGCTTTACGGTCCTTCGCGTAATAAGTATTTGTTTTTGCAATTGCTGCCATAGCCTCTTATTTACCTTTGAACCGGGGATGATATTGTTCCAGTGTCTGCCGCAGGTAGCCCCGGTCCAGATGAGTGTATATTTCAGTTGTAGTAATGCTCTTATGTCCCATCATTTCCTGCACTGCACGGAGGTCTGCCCCACCCTCCACCAGGTGCGTAGCGAAAGAATGCCTTAACGTATGCGGGTGAATACTTTGCTTTAACCCGGTCTTTTCGCTCAGTTCTTTAAGTATCATGAACACCATCACCCTTGAAAGAGATGTCCCTCTGCGATTTAGGAAAAGTATATCTTCATTCCCCTTCTTAATGACCGGCATATGATTACGCACATGATCCTTATACAGGTTTATGTGCTTTACTGCAGCAGCTCCTATCGGCACCAGTCGTTCTTTATCGCCTTTACCCAACACCTTTACAAACCCCGCCTCCAGGAAAAGATTGGACAATCGTATAGAAATCAGTTCGCTTACACGAAGCCCGCAACTATACATGGTTTCCAGCATTGCATGATTTCGCACACCTTCAGGCTTGCTATGGTCTATAGCCGCCAATAAGGTATCTATCTCTGCAAGGCTCAGTACATGCGGCAACGATCGCTTTAATTTCGGAGAGTCCATTAGTTCAGTAGGATCTCTTTTGATCACCTCTTCCAGCAAGAGGTACCGAAAAAAAGACTTGATACCGCTCAGTACCCTTGATTGTGTGGCTGCTGACAGGTCCAGCTCATAGATCATAGCCATCAAAGACTGTACATGCTCCTGCTGCAAGCCCTCCACACCTATACCGGGATATGCATCGGTTACATGATCTCGTAACATAGCTACATCATGCAGATACGCCTCTATCGTATTTTCAGACATAGACCGCTCTAACTGCAAATATGCTTTGAACCCTTTAAGATATGCCTGCCACATAAGATATTCCTTACTCCCTGCACTTCATTTCGCAAAGTGCATTTCCCAAATTTACTGACAAAAAACATAAAATAGTGAAAGGCCCACATGGCTATTTGGGGTTTGTTTTCTTATCTTGCAACATGCTACAGATCGCAATCATCAATGGCCCAAATCTGAACCTGCTCGGTACGCGGGAGCCACATGTCTATGGAACACACAACTTTGATGATTACCTGGCGCAATTGGGAAAAAGATTCCCAGGCGTTACTATCCACTACTTTCAAAGCAACATAGAAGGCGAGCTCATCGATCATCTCCATAGTTGTATCGGCAAAGTTCAGGGCATTGTCCTGAATGCAGGCGCTTACACACACACAAGTATTGCTATTGCTGACGCTGTAAGTGCTATTAACGTCCCTGTAATAGAACTACACATCTCCAATGTACTTGCAAGAGAAGACTACCGGAAAACATCATTTATCGCATCCAAATGCATTGGTTCCATAAGTGGCCTTGGAATGAACGGTTATGCATTAGCAGTGCAGCAGTTTGTTGACATTACCCCCTGAAACCCCGGAGAAAATCTACTACATGCATTCGCTTCTTGCCCTCTTGCTGTAGCTCATCTATATATAGCCAACCGTTCTTTGCGGCAAACCGCAAGTAGGTTGCATGATCCGTATCAAAGCAGCCGGGAGCAACAGTATGTGCTTCTTCCCTATAATCTGAACTGAATATCTTAATGCTTTTATCGCCCAGCATTGCAAAGGCTGTAGGGTATGGAGACATGCCTCTCACAAAATCATCTATTTCCCGGGCGGTCTTTGTCCAGTCAATAAGCAGATGCTCCTTGAATATCTTGGGTGCGTTTTTTATTTGCGCTTCCAGCAGTATTTGCTGTGGCTGCTCACGTATTGTATCTGCCGCGAGACCCTTAACAGTGCTCACGAGCAACTCCGCTCCTGCCGCCATTAGCTTATCATGCATAGTGCCTGCATTATCATCTGCAAGTATAGGCACAGCCTGTTGTAAGAGAATATCACCGGTATCTATCTCATGCTTCAACCTGAAGGTAGTAACACCAGTTTCCTTTTCACCGTTGATTATTGCCCAGTTGATAGGCGCTGCGCCCCTGTATTGAGGCAGTAATGATCCGTGTACATTTATGGTACCCATAGGTGGCATATTCCATACCACTTCCGGCATCATACGAAAAGCAACTACCACCTGGAGATCAGCATTAAGACCGCTCAGCTGCTCTATAAATTCAGGAGCTTTCATCTTTTCAGGTTGCAACACAGGCAAACCCTTACCTACCGCATATTGCTTTACTGCAGATTCATGCAGATGCATGCCTCTTCCTGCCGGTTTATCGGGAGAGGTGACTACTGCTACCACATTAGCCCCTGCCGCTACCAAAGCATTCAGAGATGCAACCGCAAAATCTGGTGTGCCAAAAAAAATAATACGTAATTGTTCAAACGTTTTCATGCCGGGAGCAAAGCTAAAACTTATTGTTCAATGGCTGAAAGCCTCAGTGAGTAAATATTATGGATGAGGTATCTGCCTTAGGCTGTCAATACTCCTGATCGCATTCTTAGCAGGTGTAAAATTCGGATTTAATTGTAATACGGTCTGCATCAAAGCATATCCTTTATCTAATTGTCTTGAAGCACAATAAGCATCCCCGGCATAGTAATACAGTTCCGGAAGTTGAGGATGAATGGGATATAATCGTTTTACCTGGTTTAGGTCTGCTATCATACTGTCCGGCTGGTTCAATTTCAGGTAAGCTATTGCTCTGTTTACGTAACCCATCACATAATTATCCTGTATGGCTATCACTTTGCTGAATAAAGCAACCCCTCTATGTAAGTCTGCTAAACGCTTTTGGGGATCTCTTTCCATATCAGACCTGTTAACAATAGTAGTGGCCACATTTACATTAACCAGAAAGCTGTTTGGCACAACATCAATATCATGATTGAACAGTGTATAATCGTCTCTCCAGTCCTTGTTGCGGTCTATGGTTTTAAAGCCGCATAATACGATCAGCAACAGCATCAGCCCCGCAAAGCCAATCTTCCCTGCTGATACTGGCGTTATCCGTTCAAATCCTTTATACAAAAGATACGCAACTGCTATGATAAAACCCAGCGATGAATGGTAAATAAGCCGCTCGCCCATCGTAGCTCCTATACTAAACAGGAAGTTATTGACAAGGAGGAGATTGAACAGGTAAAATGCTATGGCAAAGCACAAAACATGACGTCTTTTGAAAAAGTAATAAAGTCCATAAGCCAATCCTAAATGAATAATTAAGGACAACCAAACCATAGGATGCGAAATATCCTTGTAGGGTATTTGGTTGTAAGAATAATCAGCGGATAGCGGATGTGGAAATATCAGCAGTTTCAGATAGTTGAGGCTGGTAGCTATCTCAGTGGCTAATTTTTCCGAACCAGATGCAAATGCGTAAGGATTGATCTGGATGTCATTATCTGCAAGCTCATTCCTCGGCGGCAGGCCATTCATGATCTGTAACCTGATCAGCGCGTATATCACAATTACCCCTAAATATGGCAAAGTTGCCGCCATACTCCTCTTCAGCGTATACCCATTGAACAAATAGAATGACAAAGGCAGCAACGCGATAAGCGTGATAGCATATTCCTTTGAAAGGAATGCAAGAAAATAGCTAATTAATCCCGCAACTAAATACGACTTTCTATTCAGCTCTTTATACTTGAATGCACAGATAAATGTAAGGCCAATAAACAGCAACGATAGTATCTCATCGCGGCTTTTTACATTAGCCAATACTTCTGTATGAATAGGATGAACAGCAAACAGAATAACAGCAATGAAGGGAATAAACCTGTCGCCCTTAAATACAACGTAACGCAGGAAATATAGCAATACGAGGAGCGACAAAATATACCATACAACATTAAAGAAATGGCGTACATGCATGTCGTGTAAAAATCGTTGTTCATATGCAGTGTTCATTTCTGCATGCAGCCCTTCGTGCAATACACTGTCTACTTTATCTTTCGATACTGCACCCAGGAATTGTTGCTCAATAGCAAATGTAACAATAGATAAAGGCCTGTAGCGGCCGCCTGGCACCTGGTCGCTGGAATTGATCTGACGGTAATAACTCTCATATCCATCCTTAGTAAGAATATCAGGAATACCCGCAAAACCCTCTAACACATATTCATTCTGTACGATCACTATGGTGTCATCAAGTGCATAGCTATTGTCAACGGTATTATAATAAAGTACAAAAGCGAGCAATGCAATGATCACTGCCTGTATTTTAAATTCAGACAACCAGCCTGGCAGCAATGATTCACGCTTTACAGCAACAGCCTCTGTAGCCGGAGTTACTTCTTCCGGCTTGTTTACATTAGCAATCCTGGTAACCCTTTTAGCCATTTTTAGTATTCAATAATATGTCCCGTACATCGTTATTTAGGCAGAGCAACCGGTTGCTGTGGTGGTTGTGTTGGTTGCGCCTGGGGAGCTACAGTAGTCTGAGGAGTTTCCGCCATAGCTTTCTTCAATATGTTGATCGCACCTTGCGCCTGTGTATAATCCGGCTTCGCTTTCAGTGTCTTTGTCCATGCGTCAATAGCCTGCGGATACTTCTTTTGCATGTAAAAAGTCACGCCTGTATTGTAATACATTTCAGGCAGTTTCGGATGATTTGGATACAGTTCCCTTGCCTTGTCTAACGCAGGCATTACACTATCAGGTATACCAAGTTTGAAATATGCCAAGCCCTTATTCAGGTATGCGATCACATAGGTATTGTGCAATACAATTGATTTATCCAGCAACCTTATACCTTCCAGCAGGTCAGCCTTCTTCATAGAATCTGTCTTTTCAAAGTCAGATTTATCTATTAGTGCAGCCGCTACATTTGCATTCACCATCACGCTTTCAGATGCCACTTTTATATCAGCAGTAAACAAGGTAAGGTCATTCTTCCACTCCAGGTTCCTCTCCATGGTTTTAAAGCCACAGAGTACTATGATGATGAGCATAAAACCGCCTAATGACGCCACTCCTACGGCCGCTGGTTTTAGCTTTTCCATGCCCTTGTACAGGAAGTAAGCTAGCGCTATGGCAAAACCAACCGATGAATGATAAATAAGACGCTCGCCCATTGTAGCGCCGATATCAAAGATGATATTACATATCATTGCAAGATTCAACAGGTAAAAGGCAATGGCAAAGGACATAACATGACGCCTCTTGTAGTAATAGAAGAATGCCCATATCAGCCCGATGTGCACGATTAACGACAACCACACCTGGGGATGAGAAAACTCTTTGTATGGTATCTGGTTATAAGAATAATCAGCAGATAACGGATGTGGGAAAATGAGCAGCTTCAGGTAGTTCAATGTCGTTGAAATTTCAGTTGCTATTTTCTCATTTCCTACTGCAAAAGCGTAAGGATTGTTCAAAATCTCGTGGTTTGAGTCGGGGTTCATACCTGTCACTACCTGTAGCCTCATGATCACATAAATGACCACTACGATACCATACGGTAATGTGGCCATGATACTTTTCTGTACCGTGCTCTTATCAAATACATAGAACGACAGAGGCAACAGTACCAACATTGTGATCGCGTATTCCTTCGATAAAAATGCTAAGAGGAAGAAGAGAAGCGACAACCATAGCTTCGATTTGATTCCTGTTTCCCTGTATTTGAAGGCGTAGATAAAGGTTAGACACAGGAATAGCAGCGACATGATCTCATCCCGGCTCTTCACATTGGCGACTACCTCCGTGTGAATAGGGTGTATGGCAAAGATAATTGTAGCAATCAGCGCCATTATGGGGTTACTTCTGAATACTATATACCGCAGAAAATAGAGCAGCACCACAATTGACAACGTAAACCAGAGCACATTGAAAAAGTGCCGGATGTGCATGTCCCGTATCAGGATCTGTTCGTGTGGGTCCTTAACACCAAATGTGATAGCATGGTTAAAAAAGCTATCGATCTTATCTTTCGGTATTGCACCAAAAAACTGTTGCTCTATTGCAAAGGTGAGTATGGATAACGGACGGTAACGGCCGCCTGCAAGCTGGTTCGATGAATTGTACTGCCTGTAATAGCTATCATAGGCATCCTTGGTAAATATCTCAGGGATACCGGCAAACCCTTCTAGTACATACTCATTCTGTACAATAACGATCAGATCATCGTGGGCAGACTCATTGGTCACGGTATTGATATAGAATACGAACGACAGTACAGCGACTATGATAGCTTGTACCTTAAAGTCATACAGCCATGCAGGAATATTTGGGTTCTTTACTACCGGTTCGCTCTTTACTTTTTGTTCAGGGGCCGGCTTCGCAGCCTGGACAGGTTTTTTATCTATATTTTTTGCCATTTGTACTAAGTGATCACCCAAATGTAATTATTTAAATTTTTACGGCATAGTGCTTCGCTGAATAAGTCTTCAGCCATTTTGCGAACTACTTAAGCGGCATATTTTTAGTAATTTTAAACTTTGCAGCATTAAGATAGTCAAATAACAAATCTTATATAATAAATGCCCAATACCGACGATCAGTTAACGGATCATATGTTGGTAGCATCATTCAGAAATGAGAAACTGAGAGATGCTTCTTTTACACAACTGGTCAACAAATACCAGGAACGGCTGTATTGGCACATCCGTCGTATGGTGGTGGAACATGAGGACGCTAATGATATATTGCAAAATGTTTTCATTAAAGTGTGGAAAAATCTTGCGGAATTCAGGGAGGAATCAAATTTATACACCTGGCTATACCGCATTGGCACCAATGAAGCGCTCACATGGATAGAGCAGCAAAAAAAACGCGCTTCATTATCTATCAGCGGTAATGAAGATTTATTTTCAGAGAAGTTACAAGCTCAAAAAGATTTTGACCCGAGCAAAATAGAATGGAAATTGCAGCAGGCAGTACAAACATTACCTGAAAAGCAACGGGTAGTTTTTAACTTGCGATACTTTGACGAAATGCCCTACGAAGAAATGTCCGGCGTATTGGGCACATCTGTCGGTGCACTGAAAGCATCATATCATCATGCGGTGAAAAAGGTGCAGTCGTTTATAACCGGAGATTAAACTATCAACAGCTATTAATGTCTTAATATTAGTATGAAACAGGCAAATGAAATAACGGAAGAATTGAGGAGCATGGGCAGCATACTTGCTGATTTGCCGCGTACAATGCCATATACAACACCTGCTGGTTATTTTACAGATATTGCCGGCTCTGTACGCACAACAATTGACTATCTCAACCAAGTGGAGCATGTTCCCGATTGGGGCAAAACAATGCCATTTACAATACCGGAAAATTATTTTAATGAATTGCCGGACGAAATACGGGCCAATGGAGCAGTTTCTGAAATGCCCAAAACAACTCCTTTTTCTGTTCCCCGGGGTTATTTCGCGGGGTTACCATCGCAAATGCTACAGGCTGCAAAAGCAGCAAATGTGGCAAGCGAACAACCCAAGGTTATTCCTCTGAAACGTACCAATATATTCAGGTCATTCCACTGGGCTGCGGCTGCGGTACTGTTTCTAACTATTGGCTTTGGTGCTTACGAGACCTTTTTCACTAAGCCACAGTCTGATCCAGAGAATATGCTGTCATCTGTTCCCGGAAATGATATAGAAGATTATGTGGAGCGCATCTATAGGATTGATGGAAACCGTATCGCAAGCAATAGTGAAATAAACAATATACAGTTGGATAATAAAGATATCATTGAGTATCTTGACGAGACGGGATGGGATTAATAACAATTGATCCGAGATACAACGAATAAAAGAATTATGAAAAAATTATTTCAGTTAATATTCATTTTAATAGTAGCTACTACCAGCTTACATGCACAGCAGCAGGGACGTAATGTTGCGCGCATACACGCAGCGAAGATGGCCTACCTTCAGGATAGGTTACATATTTCGGGCGACCGCTACAGGGGGTTTGCTGCTGTTTATGAGCAATATGAAAATGAAATAAGGGATACAAGGCAGGCTTTTTTTGGTAAATATAAAAATGCCAACCCTTCAGATGCGGACGATGCAACTTCCCGTCAATTAATAGATGACAACCTTGATTACCAACAGGCCATAATAGAGATAAAGCGTAAGTACAAGGACCGCTTTTTAAGGGTGCTTTCGCCACAACAACTCGCAACGATGTACCTTGCAGAGCGTGAATTCAAACAAATGCTGGTACAACGGTTACGTGGAAGACGTGCGAACAGAATAAACAGGTAACGCTATTACAACACAGCAACCGGGCATTTCACATCATGGTAGAATAAGAACTTCCATCCTTCCTGCTTACCCTGGGCTGCGTATTTTTCGCGTATGGCCAATGCTTTTTTGCCATCATAGTCATACTTGGCTACGTACTTCATCTTCATTTGTTTCAGCTGCGGAGCCTCATCGCCACCAAAAAACACCTTATCCTTACCATCGTCTATAAGGTATATGATATGCTGCGGACAATGCCCTCCGGAGTGTGTAAAGTGAATATATCCGTCAATAACCCCCTCTTCCCCATCCAGCCATTTTACCTGCGATGTGGCCAACAATGGCTCTATATCATCAGGATGATAGGATGGATAACCTGTTTGCAGTGCAAAGTCTGCTTCAGGACGATAAATGTAATAATCAGCATTCGGGAAAGTAGTCTTTACAAGGCCGTTGTTATCTTCAAAAACCAGGCACCCTGCATGGTCCTTATGCAGATGAGATAGCAATACCTTAGTAACAGCAGCAGGCTCATACCCATGATCCCGAAGGTTGTCATGTATCTGCAAAACGCCGTCGGTATTATGAAATCCAAGGCCTGTATCAAATACGATCACATCCCTGTCTGTAACTACAAGAAATGGCTGTACCTCTACCAGCAGGGAGCCGGTAGGGCGATCATTAATTTCATCGATACTTAGGTTAAAAGGAACAAATTGCTTGTCATGTCCCACAGTAAACACACCTTCAGACAACGGAAATATTTCGGCCATGCCGCAAAATTACAGCAATAAAAATTGAAGTAACTAATTGAGCCATTAGCTCTACCGGATCATTGCCTGCCTGTCTGCATCCAGCCTCACAAGAATGAATATAAGGATACTGAATGACAGAAGCGATGATCCTCCATAGCTCAGGAATGGCAATGTAATGCCTATTACCGGCGCCAACCCTATTGTCATAGAAATATTGATAGCGAAGTGAAAGAACAATATGCAAGCCACACAGTAAGCATATACCCGTGTAAAAGCAGACCGCTGCCGCTCCCCAATAAATAATATACGCAGCATTAGTGAAAGATACAATATTACCAGGCCTACACTACCGACAAAACCAAACTGTTCCCCTACCGCGCAAAAGATAAAATCCGTGTTCTGCTCCGGAACAAACTGGTTCTTAGTAGACGTACCGTTCAAAAAGCCCTTACCCCAGAAACCACCTGAACCAATAGCTATCTTAGACTGCAATACGTTATACTCCGAGCTATTCCCTTTTTTTTCTTCGCCTGCAACCAATGTCTTGTCATATTCATCAGGCACTTCCTTGCCAAGAGTTGAATAGATACGGTCTATCTGGTGATGTTGCAAAACATGCTTGAAGGCAAATGGCACCGCCACCTGCGAGAAGAGAATACAGATGAGCCAGGTACTGACCAATATGATACGTGGTGCCATTTTTCTACGTAGTGTCTGTCGCATGAGCAAAGCAATAAGCACAGCAAACACCGTAAGTAAAATGAATAGCAGTTTCCGGTCAATAAGCAATGTAGCAAGCACCAGCGCTATTAGGGAAAGTCCGATCACCAGTATGGCATTGGGAAGCCCTTCCCTGTACATCACAAGGAAGAAACAGAAGTACACAAGTGCAAGGCCGGTTTCTTTTTGCAGGATAATAAGAACGGCTGGCAACATCGCAATCCCCACCCCGAGTAGCCTGTCTTTAAGTGTTTTGAAATTCGTCTCCGGTAACGACAAAAATTTAGCTAATGCCAGAGCGGTAAATATCTTAGCTACCTCCCCTGGCTGGAAACGGAAACTGCCCACCCCCAGCCACGATCTGGATCCCTTAACATCTACACCCGCAAATATGGTAACAATAAGCACAGCAAGCCCAACAGTATATATCAGAAACGCAAATGACGAGAAAAATTTACTGTCAGTAAGCAATATCATAAGTCCCAGCAACAGTGAGTAGCCAAACCAGATGAGCTGCTTCATAAAACTCTTGTTCATCATAAATATGGTCGGATCTGTTGCACGGTGTTCAACAGAGAACACAGCGAGTATACCCACTGTCACCAGCAGCACGTAGAGCAGCAGCACTACCCCATCTATCCTTGAAAACAATGATTTTCTTAATGAACTCATTACCTAAATATCGTTTAATGCTTTTGTTGTAATAATGCTGTCAACCATTGTCTCTTACTTTTTCCGCGTCCTGGCTTCCTGCAACCTGGCTTCCAGCCACCTGAAATAGTTAGCAGAATCCTCCGCACGTTTTGCACTTGCGGTCATCAGCTTCCTTTCCATCCTTGCCTTATACACTTCTGCATCATGCTTACGTATGGCCGAATCGATAGAATAAGTGTACCTGTTGATGAGGTGGGCGTTCATCATCTTCTCCTCCACAGCCTTCCTTTTATAGGTCACACTGTCTTTTAAATACTTTTCTATCAGCAGGCTCGCGATTGGTGCCGCCCAGGTAGCGCCGAAGCCTGCATTCTCAATAGCTACGGCTATAGCTATCTTCGGGTTTTCCCTTGGTGCAAAGGCCACGAACATAGAGTGGTTTTGCATCTTTATTACCTGTCCATCTACTATTGCTTTGTTTTCCGCTGTTCCTGTTTTAGCGCAAACGGTCACACCCTCTACTTTGGCCCCTATAGCGGTACCGCTCTCTACCACATCCTGCATGGCCTGCTGCACTACGTTAAATGTTGTATCCGGAATATTCAACACATTGTGTCTTTCCAGGTATTTTTTCAAAAGTGGATCATTGGGATTTTTACCTATCGATTTCACAAAGTGAGGTGTGTAATAATACCCTTTGTTGGCAATGATGCACATACCATTTGCCATCTGCAGTGGAGTAAGTAATATTTCACCCTGCCCCATACCTACAAAAACTATGGTACATGAGTTCCATGAGTTATACATTTTGTTGTATGTATTGGTATCAGGTAAGTTGCCCTTTCCTTCATATGGTATATCTATACCCGTTTGCCTGCCATACCCAAAGTTATAATAGTAGTCGTGCCATGTCTGCAGGCCTTTTTTTACACTCCCAAAGCTTTTCAGATCCACCGTCATCCTGAATATGTGGCTGAAGTATGAGTTGCACGAATGAGCCAGCGCAAGCCTGAAGTTTGCCGCATGGCCTGCATCCTTGTGCTCGCATTTTATGGGGCGGCTGCAATAGTTGTAGCTACCATAACATGCCAGTCCAAAGGATGGGGATATAGCGCCTACCGCCAGCGCCACAAGGCCAGTCATCGGCTTAATTGTAGAACCCGGTGGGTACATCGCCTGCGTAGCCCGGTTGAACAATGGACGGGTAGCTTCCCGGTACAGCGCAGCATAATTTTTCGATCGCTCTCTTCCACGCAACAGATTCGGATCATAGGTAGGACTGCTTACCATGGTCAGTATCCCGCCGGTTTGGGGATCAATAGCTACAACACTGCCGACTTTATTGGCCATCAGCTTCTCTGCGTACGCCTGCAGTTCCACATCCATATACAAGTCCAGTTGCTTGCCGCTTATCTCCTGGCTGTCCAGTATGCCACCTTTGTAAGGATCCCTGGGACGGTTAAATTTATCTCGCTCCAGGAAGTGTACCCCGCGCTGTCCGCGTAGCACCTCCTCGTATTGCAATTCTATCCCGCTTAGCCCCGCATAGTCACCCTGGTGGTAAGTAGTATAACGTGGCTTTTTCAGCATTTCCGGTGATACTTCACCGATATAGCCCAGTACAATGCCTGCACATGGATTATCATAGGCCCTGATATTACGCTCCACGAGGTCGAAACCACCGAACATGTATTGGTTTTCTTTGAATTTAGCGGTTTGCTCCTGGTTCAGCTGCTCCATAAATGTACTTTGACGTACATCTATATTACGCTCCTGAACACGCTTCATGATGGCATTATACCCTTCTTTCGTAATATCCAACGCCGCGCAGAGCTGCATCGTATCGAATGTTTTAGGTATATTATGAGGTGTTACCATAAGGTCGTACACCGTGGTATTAGAAAGTATCGTCTTTCCCTTTCGGTCTATGATCACTCCCCTGGGCGGATAAACCACCTTTTTGTAAATAGCTATATCATTAGCTAATATTTTATACTTCGCCTCAAAATTTTGCAGAAAAAAAAGCCGCAGCGATATGACAGACGCTACGCCTATAAATATGATGCTAATGATGTACCGACGCGGGTTTGCCGCAATTGACATACTGAAAAATTATGGTTTTGGAAATGGGAATACAAACCTACCATAAAAACAGCATTACTATATTGCCGGTGACGCCTGATAACCAAAAAACAACCAAATATTTTCCCACTCCGGCTGTAGAACTTATTTAAAATTCTTTTGGGATTTTTAAAACACCTGATTACCTTTGCACTCCCGTACACGAGTGTTAGTCCTGTGGTGTAACGGTAGCACAACAGTTTTTGGTACTGTTTGTTCTGGTTCGAATCCAGCCGGGACTACCCAGTTG
>Ga0209023_10005050_pt1 | contig 14625 bp, 14 predicted proteins | sample LakOneMetagenome_FD_187468 | JGI IMG/M metagenome (GOLD analysis project Ga0209023, IMG submission 187468) | Freshwater and sediment microbial communities from Lake Erie, Canada (SPAdes) (version 2) | ecosystem: Environmental > Aquatic > Freshwater > Lentic | place: Lake Erie, Canada...
CATCATTTCATGGACTTCAACAACACACGGTACATCCCTATGAGCCGTCGGCGTCGCATTTACGAAGGCAAGGGCAAGACCCTCTACGAAGGGCCTGAGCCTGGAACCCTGATTCAGCACTTCAAGGACGACGCCACCGCGTTCAATGCTAAGAAACACCAGATCATTGAGGGCAAGGGTGTCCTCAACAACCGGATCTCGGAATACGTTTTCCAGCATCTGAACGACATCGGCGTGCCGACGCATTTCATTAAGCGGCTCAACATGCGCGAGCAGTTGATTCGTGAGGTCGAGATCGTTCCGCTGGAAGTCGTGGTGCGGAACGTGGCCGCTGGATCGCTGTCGCAGCGCCTCGGCATCGAGGAGGGCACGCAGCTTCCTCGTTCGATCATCGAATTTTATTACAAGAACGATCAACTCGGCGACCCGATGGTCTCCGAGGAGCACATCACGGCGTTCGGCTGGGCCACCCCGCAGGAGATCGACGACATGATGGCGCTTGCCATCCGCGTCAACGACTTCCTGACCGGACTGTTTCTCGGCGTCGGCATCCGTCTTGTGGACTTCAAGATGGAATGCGGTCGCCTGTTCGAAAACGACATGATGCGCATCATCGTCGCCGACGAAATCTCGCCGGACTCGTGCCGGTTGTGGGACATCAAGTCGAACGAGAAGATGGACAAGGACCGCTTCCGCCGCGATCTCGGCGGGTTGCTGGAGGCTTACACCGAAGTCGCCAAGCGCCTCGGCATCCTGATTGATCCCGAGCGTCCAGCAGGCTCCGGCCCGGTGCTGGTGAAGAGCTGAATACGATGAAAGCGCGCGTCACCGTCACGTTGAAAAACGGAATTCTCGATCCGCAGGGCAAGGCCATCGAAGGCGCGCTGAAGTCGCTCGGCGTGAATGGCATCGCCAGCGTCCGTCAGGGCAAGGTGTTCGACATCGAACTCGCGGGCGCGGACAAGGCCAAGGCCGAAGCCGCGCTGAAGGAGGCCGCTGACAAGCTGCTCGCCAATACGGTGATCGAGAACTATCGCGTGGAAGTCACGGGCTGACGCGCTGCCGCAGGCGTTCTACAGCCAGCCCGAGCGCCTGAATTTCACGTAGAGCAGCGTGCACGACACGGCCATTACAACGAGCAGGGCGTGTAGGCCGTAGTCCCAGTTCAGGCCGGGCATGGTCTTGAAGTTCATGCCGTAGAATCCCGCCAGCCCGGTGGGAATGGCGATGATCGCAAGCCAAGAGGCCAGCTTCTTGGAGACGGCCGTTTCCTGCGCCTGGCTGACCAGCAAGCTCGCTTCGAACGCAAAAGCCAGAACCTCGCGCATTGAATCGATTCGCTCCTGAATCGTGCGGACGTGATCGGTGACATCGCGGAACAGCGGCTGCATGGTGGTGCGCACCATCGCCAGGCTGTCATGTTCCAGACGGCGGCAGACTTCCACCAGAGGTCCGATGGCGTTGCGCAGCCGCAGCAGGTCACGGCGCAGCATATAAAGCCGCTCGATCTGCTTGCGCGTGATCGTGCTGGCCAGCAATTGCTCCTCGATGCCCTCGACCTCTTCGTGGATGGTTTCGAGAACGGGCGAATAATTGTCGACGATGAAATCGAGAATTGCGTAGAGGATGTAGTCCTCGCCGCGAGCCAGCGCGCGGGGGCAGCTTTCGGAGCGTTCCCGCACCGAGGCATAGGACGTCGATGCGCCGTGGCGCACCGAGACGATATAGCCTTCACCGACGAACAAATGCGTTTCGCCGAACGTGATGCTGCCATCGATGAGCTGCGCCGTGCGCGCCACGATGAAGAGCCCATCGCCGTATTGCTCGATCTTGGGCCGCTGATGCGCGTGTGCCGCGTCCTCGATCGCGAGATCGTGCAGATGAAACTGGCGCTGAACGCTGCTGAGAACGTCCTTGCTGGGTTCATGCAGCCCGATCCAGACGAAATGGCCCGGCTTGTTGCACCAGCTTGATGCTTCCTCGATTGCGATATTGGCGATCCGCCGGCCGTCTGAGTAGACGATGGCGGCGACGACACCGTCCGACGGCACCGCTTCTGTCGCGGCCAGCGCCGCAGACGTCATATTCATCCGTTCCGTCCCTTAAATGCTGTTGAGCCGTGCGCGAAGGCCGGCCTTTTCCCCGAGGCTAGCACTGGAAAAATCACCGTCAAATGGGTATGTCAGGCTGTCCCGGCGCTGAATCGCCGCATTCTTTCCACTTCGGAATCGCCATGAAATCCGCCGTCCTCGTTTTCCCCGGCATCAATCGCGAACGCGACATGGCTCGCGCGCTCAAGCTTGCGTCCGGCAATGACACCGCGATGGTCTGGCACGCCGAAACTTCGCTGCCGAAGGGCACCGATCTGGTCGTGGTGCCGGGCGGATTTTCCTACGGCGACTATCTGCGCTGCGGAGCGATTGCCGCGCGTGCGCCGGTGATGGATGCTGTGCGCGCCCATGCTGCCGCCGGTGGCCTCGTGCTCGGCGTGTGCAACGGGTTTCAAATTCTCTGCGAGTCCGGCCTGCTGCCCGGCGTGCTGATGCGCAATGCGAAACTCAAATTCATCTGCCGCGACGTGCATCTGCGTGTTGAGCGGTCGGATACGGCGTTCACGCGCGGCTACAATGCCGGGCAAGTCATCCGCGTGCCGGTGGCGCACGGGGAGGGCAATTACGCTGCCGACGAAGAAACAATCCGCCGCCTCGAAGGCGAGGGGCGTGTGCTTTATCGCTACTGTTCGCCTGACGGTGAAGTCGGCGACACGCACAATATCAACGGCGCTGCCGCGTCCATTGCAGGCATCGTCAGCGACAAGGGCAATGTGCTCGGCATGATGCCGCATCCCGAAAACCATGTCGAAGACATCATGGGTTGCACCGACGGCCGCGGGTTGTTCGCGGGCCTCGTGGAGCATCTGAAAACAGCCGCCTGACGAATCCGTTTGAACGCCGCTGGAAAGCCGCGTTATGCTCACCGGAATTAAGCAAGAAATATTTTCCGGGAGTTTCTGATGTCGGGATTTTTCAGGCTCGGCGCGCTCGCGCTGAACGCGGCGGTTGTGGCAACTTTAGTCACTGCGGGAGCGGCCTTCGCGGGTCCGGCTCCGAAACAGCTCTACAACAAGTCCGTGATGGTGAACTGGGTCGAAAGCGTGCTGCAGAAGGCATCCGACGGCAGTTCGAGAAATCCGCAGATCAACACCACGCGCACGATCTATGTCAGCAGCGCGGGGCGGTTGTTCGTGAAAGGAACGCGCAGCATCAACAATCGCATGTATCAAGGCACAAAGAATACCGCACGCGGTCCCGATGGCAGCGGCGGTGGCTCCGGCAATTTTAGTTTCGAAGGCGACCGAATGATCGGCACGGCGGTGTTCGACGGCGGCGCGCGGCGGATGACCGTATCATTCGATCCGAGCTTCTCGAGTTGCACGGCAACAGTCGTTTACGGCAAATCCGGCAGCGCGAACCAGAAATGGCAAAGCCTCGACGGTAACACGACCTATGAGGTCATCAGCATTTCGGTCGGCGCGGTCGGCTGCTCCGTGCGCGAGGGCAATGCCGTCGCGGGCTAGGCTTTTTTCTTCACGCGCTTGATCGTACCGGAAAACGTGAAGAGTGGCCGCTTGCCGCTGTGAAGCGCGCCGCGCAGGAAGATCAGCGAGCCGCCCGCGCGCGTGACATTGCCGGTGGCGACGATCAACTCGCCTTCCTTCGCCGCATCCAAAAATTCGCAGGCGAACGAGACTGTGACGGCTGGCGCTTTCAGTTCGTGGACGGCGAAGCAGAACAGGCAATAATCCGCAAACGTCATGTAGCAGCCGCCATGGACGTTGCGCATGCCGTTGAGATGCTTGGCCTCGACGCGGAAGGCACAGCGCACGCTGCCGTCGTCCTCGATCCGGTGCCAGAACGGCCCGTTGATGGATTCAAAGCTGTCGCGTTTGAAGGTCCGCCATCCCGCGAATTCGCCCTCCGTTTCGACATAGAGGTCAGGGCGAGGGCGGCCGATCTGGGCGGGCGTGACGGTCAAGGGCGGTCCTCGCGGCTGAAAAAGGGCAAAGTCTCCCGCTGTCTTAGAGACGCGGCGCCGAGGCGGCAACCGGGGCTTTTTTAGGCGGGATTTCCGCCTATCTGATGCTTGCCGGGGCGGGCACCGGCGTGCACAAAGAGGCCCGGAATCATAGCTATTCCATCCGTCTCGCCCTCCGGCTCCGGCCAGAGGATGCCCAGCATTCGACCCGGAGCGCCGTCGCCTTGACGATCAGGAACGAACCCCAGATCACCCCGGACCTCGTCGCCAGCCACGGCCTCAAACCCGACGAATACGAGCGCATCCTCAAGCTGATCGGGCGCGTTCCGAGCTTCACCGAGCTTGGGATCTTCTCGGCGATGTGGAACGAGCACTGTTCGTACAAGTCCTCGCGGCTCCATCTGCGCGGCCTGCCGACCAAGGCACCTTGGGTCATTCAGGGACCGGGCGAGAACGCGGGCGTCATCGACATCGGCGATGGGCTCGCGGTTGTCTTCAAGATGGAGAGCCACAACCATCCGAGCTACATCGAGCCGTACCAGGGCGCGACCACGGGCGTCGGCGGCATTCTGCGCGACGTGTTCACCATGGGCGCGCGGCCCATCGCGTGCCTCAATGCGTTGAGCTTCGGCGATCCGAGCCATCCGAAAACGCGCCATCTGGTTTCGGGCGTGGTGGCGGGCGTCGGCGGCTACGGCAATTCGTTCGGCGTACCGACTGTGGGCGGGCAGACGCGTTTCCACACGCGCTACGACGGCAACATCCTCGTCAACGCGATGGCGGTCGGCCTCGCGGAAGCCGACAAGATTTTCTACGCAGCAGCGAGCGGCGTGAACATGCCGATCGTCTATCTTGGCTCCAAGACCGGCCGCGACGGCATCCACGGCGCAACCATGGCATCCGCTGAGTTCGACGACGACTCAGCCGAGAAGCGCCCGACCGTGCAGGTCGGCGATCCGTTCGCAGAAAAGCTGCTGCTGGAAGCGTGTCTCGAGATCATGGAAGCGGATTGCGTGATCGCGATTCAGGACATGGGGGCTGCGGGCCTCACATGCTCCGCCGTCGAGATGGGCGCGAAGGGCAATCTCGGCGTCGAACTCAATCTCGACGCTGTGCCGACGCGCGAGACCGGCATGAGCGCCTACGAGATGATGCTCTCGGAAAGCCAAGAGCGCATGCTCATGGTGCTGAAGCCCGAGAAGGAAAAGCAGGCCGAGGCCATCTTCAAGAAGTGGGGACTCGATTTCGCCATTGTCGGCTACACCACGCCGACCGAGCGTTTCGTCGTCAAGCATGGCGGCGACGTGATGGCCGATCTGCCGATCAAGGAGCTGGAATCCGAAGCGCCGCTCTACGACCGGCCGCATGTACCGTCGCCGCAGCTTCCGGTCATCCACGCGCGCGATGTGAAGCCGCCTGTCGGGATCATTGCCGCGCTGGAAAAGCTGATCGCCACGCCTGAACTGAGTTCGAAGCGCTGGGTCTGGGAGCAATACGATCACGTCATCGGCGGCAACACCTTGCAGCGCCCCGGCGGCGATGCCGCTGTGGTGCGCGTGCTCGACGGGCCGAAGGGTCTTGCAATGACCTGCGATGTGACGCCGCGCTATTGCGAGGCCGATCCGTTCGAAGGCGGCAAGCAGGCGGTGGCCGAAGCCTGGCGCAACATCACGGCGGTGGGCGGGCGTCCGCTGGCCATCACCGACAATCTCAATTTCGGCAATCCTGAGCGGCCCGAGATCATGGGGCAGTTCGTCGGCTGCCTGAAGGGCATCGCGGCGGCTTGTACTGCGCTGGATTTCCCGGTCGTGTCCGGCAACGTGTCGCTCTACAACGAAACCAACGGACGCGGCATCCTGCCGACGCCATCCATCGGCGGCGTCGGGCTGCTCGACGATTTCACGAAGTCTGCAACGCTGGCCTTCAAGGCGGCGGACGAGGCGATCCTGCTGATCGGCGACACGCACGGCTGGCTTGGTCAGTCCGTCTATCTACGCGACGTGTGCGGTCGCGAAGAGGGCGCACCGCCCCCGGTCGATCTCGAAATTGAAAAACGCAATGGCAATGTCGTGCGCGGCATGATTACCGGCGGGACCGCGAGCGCCGTGCATGACGTGTCAGACGGCGGTCTGCTGGTGGCGCTGACCGAGATGGCGATGGCCAGCGGCATCGGTGCAATTCTGGACGCGCCGCCGGACGAGATCGTGCCGCATGCTTACTGGTTCGGCGAGGATCAGGCGCGCTATGTCGTGACGGTGCCCGAGGAACACCTGCTGCCGGTGCTGAGCAAGCTCAAGGCCGTCGGTGTGCCGTGCCATGTGATCGGCAAGACCGGCGGAACGAACATCGCGGTCGAGGGTGAAAGCCCGGTGTCGATTGCGTCGCTAAAGTCCGCGCACGAAGGCTGGCTTCCAGCCTACATGGCGGGGAAGGGCTGAGATTCCTCGCTGTAAATTGAGGAGCGTCTTGCTGAATGGCTGCGTGACGCCGCAGCCCGTCCGCGCTAGAATCAGGCATAATTTCTTGCACCGCCGGACCGGGCGGGAAAAGACCGGGAGACTCAGCGAATGCCAATGGACGCGCGGGACATCGAAACGATGATCAAGGCAGCTCTGCCTGACGCGCAGGTCGTCATCCGCGATCTCGCGGGCGATGGCGATCACTACGCGGCCACTGTCATCTCCGAATCCTTTCGCGGCAAGTCGCGGGTGCAGCAGCATCAGATCGTCTATCAGTCGCTGAAAGGCCAGATGGGCGGCGTGCTGCATGCGCTGGCGCTGCAGACCGGCGTGCCCGACGCCTGACGGCGGACCGCGCGGTGGCGAATAACAACGGAAAACTGCTGCGCACGCGTAAGCCGCACGAACATCATCGCGTCACCTATGTCGAACTGTTTTTCGACCTCGTGTTCGTGTTCGCGATCACGCAGATTTCGCACACGATGCTGGCGCATTTCACGCCGCTCGGCGTGTTGCAGACCACGATCCTGTTCCTCGCGGTGTGGTGGGTCTGGATTTTCACATCCTGGATCACCAACTGGCTCGATCCGGAGCAGACGCCCGTCCGCGTCATGCTGTTCGCGCTGATGATCGCAGGGCTGCTGCTCTCGACATCGATCCCGAAAGCGTTCGAGGGACGCGGCCTCGCTTTCGCGCTCGCCTTCGTCGCCATGCAGGTCGGCCGGTCGGCTTTTACCTATCTGTCGATTCCGAAGTCGCAACACGGCTGGCGCATGAACCTGCTGCGTATCACATGCTGGCTGGCCTGCAGCGGCGTGTTCTGGATCGGCGGCGCATTCGCGGAAGGGCAGGCGCGGCTTGTGCTGTGGATCGCCGCGGTCGCCATCGAATATGCCGGGCCGGTGATGCGGTTCTGGTTTCCGGGCCTCGGCGCGACGCCGCTCGGGGACTGGGAAGTCGAAGGCGGCCACATGGCCGAGCGTTGCGCGCTGTTCATTATCATCGCGCTCGGTGAATCCATCGTCGTGACCGGCGCGACCTTTGCCGCGGCCTCATGGACCGCTTCGACGATCCTCGGCTTCGTTGTCGCGCTGATTGGCAGCATCGCGATGTGGTGGGTGTATTTTCACATCGGCGCGGAGGCCGGGGCCGAACACATCACGCATTCCGAAGAGACGGGGCGGCTGGCGCGGCTGGCCTATACCTATCTGCATCTGCCGATTGTCGCCGGGATCGTGGTTACCGCCGTCGGCGACGAACTGCTGCTGGCGCATCCCGATGGACATTCGGACATCAAGGCGACGATCAGCATGATCGGCGGCCCGCTGCTGTTCCTGATCGGCACGATCCTGTTCAAGCGCAGCATTCGCGGCATCTTCCAGCTATCGCATCTTGTCGGCATCGGATTGCTGTTGGTGCTGATCCCGTTCGCGCACAGCTTGTCGCCGCTTGCGCTTTCGGCCGCGACCACAATCGTCATGCTGATCGTCGCGGCATGGGAAGCGATCTCGCTTCGCTCGCGAAACGTGTCCGACGAAATCTAATTCAGTCTCTATCCTCGGCGACAAGCGCATGGACTGAAAACATTCCGTCGGGATCGGTCCATGTCGCGCGCGGTGCCCAGCCCGAACTGCGGGCCAACGCTGCGAACCGCTCGATGCTGTACTTGTAGCTGCTCTCGGTGTGGATGGTTTCACCCGAGCGGAACGTCGCCTTGTGGCCGAGGATGCGCACGGTCTGCGCCTTGCGGCTGATGAGGTGCATCTCGATGCGGTGGCGCGCGTGGTTGTAGATTGCGCTGTGCCTGAAGCCGGACAGATCGAAATTGCCGCCGAGATCGCGGTTGATCCGCGCCAGCACGTTGAGATTGAACTTGCCCGTCACGCCGGCGGCATCGTTATAGGCGTCGTGCAGCACTCGCTCGTCCTTTTCGAGATCGACGCCGACGATCAGCGTCGCGCCATCGCCGAGAATAGCGCGCGCGCTGCGCAGGAACGCGCGGGCCTCATGCGGATCGAAATTGCCGATGGTGGAGCCGGGAAAGAAGCCCACTTTGGGCATGTCTTTCACCTCCGGCGGCAAATCGAACGGCGTCGTGAAATCAGCCGTGACCGGATAGACGGCGAGATTTGGAAAGTCCTCTCGCAACGCGCTGGCCTGTCCGTTCAGGAAATCGCCGGAAATGTCCACCGGCACATAGGCACCGAACGAACAGTTCTGCAGCAGCAGGCGCACCTTGGTTGTCGCGCCTGCGCCAAACTCAACAAGCGCGGCATTTGGCGGGATCGCCGCCGCGATCTCTGCGCCGCGGTCGCGCAGGATGCGCAACTCGGTGCGGGTGGGATAGTATTCAGGCAGCAACGTGATCTGCTCGAACAGCTTCGAGCCTTTCTCATCGTAGAAATATTTTGGCGACAGCTTTTTCGGCTGCTGAGAAAGCCCAGCGACGACGTCTTTCGCGAACGAGCCGTCTTTCGGATCGAGATGTTCGTGAGACACAGGCACATGCACGTTCATGATGATCTCTTGCGGTTCGGATGTCAGGCGTAGTCGGTGAGGCGCAGCCCGGTGAACTGCCAACGGTGATGTGGATAGAAGAAGTTACGATAGGTGACGCGCGTGTGACCGTCCGGCGTCGCCAGCGAAGAGCCGCGCAGCACGTATTGATTGACCATAAACTTGCCGTTGTACTCGCCGAGCGCGCCTTCAATGGCCCGATAGCCGGGATAGGGCGCATACGAACTGCGCGTCCATTGCCACACAAGACCGAAGGCGTCGTTGAGATGTCCGGCGCGCGCCGCGACTTCCCATTCCATTTCGGTGGGCAGATGTTTTCCGCTCCAGCGCGCGAAGGCATCGGCCTCGTAGTAGCTGACATGCGAGACGGGCGCTGACGGATCGACCGGCTGCAGGCCGCCGAGCGTCATGATCTTCCATTCGCCGTCGATCTTGCGCCAGTGGCCGGGGGCCTGCCATTGCTCCTGCTCGACGGCGGCGAAACCGTCCATCAACCAAAGCGCAGGTGTGGTGTAGCCGCCATCCTGCATGAAGGCGAGCCACTCGGCATTGGTCACGAGATTGCGCGCCAGCTTCACCGGACCGACCAGCGTGCGGTGCGCGGGCTTCTCGTTGTCGAAGTGAAACGATGATTCCGCGTGACCGATGGTGTGGATGCCTTCCATCAGCGGCACCCACGCGTCCCCGGTTCGCATCGCTGCGGGGAACGTCCAGCCGGGCTCATACGCCGGAGGGATCGGGTTCTGTGCGAAGGCGTGCAGGATGTCTGTGAACATCAATTCCTGATGCTGCTGCTCATGATTCAGGCCGACCTCGATCAGCGGCTCCAGCTTTGCCAGCGTGTTCTCGTCCGCGCTGTTCAAAAATGCCGCGACGGCGGCATCGACATGCTTGCGGTACGCCGTCACCTCATCCGCGCCGGGGCGGGTAAGATGACCGCGCTGAGCGCGCGCGTGACGCGGGCCGGCGCTGACGTAATAGGAGTTGAACAGGTAGGCGTAGTCCGGATGATAGGGCGTGTATCCCGGCGTATATTCGCCGAGCAGAAATTGCTCCCAGAACCACGTGACGTGCGCGCGGTGCCATTTCGCCGGGCTGGCGTCCGGCATCGACTGGATCAACTGGTCTTCGGGCGAGAGCGGTGCCGCCCGCCGCTCGGTCTCGTCGCGCACCATGCGATAGGCTGCCAGCAGCCGGGCGGCACGTGCATCGCGGGAATCCTGACGTGAATTTGGCCCGGAGGGCGCGGCAGCAGACGGCTGGAAGGACGATTTCGTCACGCAAATCTCCGGTTTGGGAGAGAACGATGCTTCTCAGGATCAGTTCCGGAGAACAGATGTCCGTAGATAGGGTGCGGATTGTGGGCTGAAAAGCGGCTGACAGCTATGAATTCAATACGCCGGGGCCGCGCCGGTGTTACGCGCCCGGTCCGAAATGGGCCGTCTGCCTGTCGGGCGCGGCCGGGCATGGCTGCTTCCTCGTCAATTTGATTGGGCTGTAAAGCGGTTTCGGGCTACATATATGGCCGGAAAGACAGGCGGGCGGCGAATCCCGGCCTTTCAGCAGGTTCAGCAATCAAGGACGCGATATGAGCATCGAGCAATTCATCGAAAACGAAGTGAAGTCGAACGACGTCGTGCTGTTCATGAAGGGCACGCCGCAGTTCCCGCAATGCGGATTTTCGGGGCAGGTGGTCCAAATCCTCGATCACGTGGGCGTCGCCTACAAGGGTCTGAACGTGCTCGAATCCGGCGAGCTGCGTGACGGCATCAAAATCTATTCGAACTGGCCGACCATTCCGCAGCTCTACGTGAAGGGCGAGTTCGTCGGCGGATGCGACATCGTCCGCGAAATGTTCCAGGCCGGTGAACTTCAGCAGATGCTGACCGAAAAGGGCGTCGCTGTTTCGCAGCCGGCTGGCTGATTTTACCTTGGCGCGATTTGCGCCATGCGACTTTGCGCACAAGCCGTCCGGCGAAACCTCGCCGGGCGGCTTTCGTATTTGTGACGGGCGATGCCGCTGGCGATGAAAGCGAGTTCATGATCGGAAGATTTATTCGCAGCGCAGTTTTGGCAGCGTTGCTTGCAGGTACAGCCGGTCAGGCCATCGCCGATGGTGCGATGCGCGTCTATCCGACGAACTCAGTGCTGTCGCCGCAGCGGCTCGAACGCATCACCGATTATTTCAACACCGAAGTGTCGAACGGGAAGATTTCCGGCGCGGTCGTGCTGGTGCAGCATCACGGCAAGCCGGCCTATTTCAGATCGTTCGGTACGACCGATGTGAAGCTCGGCGAGCCGATGACGCCGGCGACAATCTTCCGCATTCATTCGATGTCGAAGCCCGTCACGGCATTTGCGACAATGATTCTGGTCGATGATGGCAAGATCAGGCTCGACGATCCGTTGTCGAAATACATTCCGTCCTTTGCGAATGTGAAGGTCGGCGTGGAAACCAAGACTGAAAACGGCGATGTGCTCAAGCTCGTGCCGCCGGATCGGCCCATCACCATCGAAGACCTGCTGCGGCATTCGTCCGGGATTACCTATGGCTTCTTCGGCAAGGGCCTTGTTCGAAAGGCCTATGCAGATGCCGACCTGTTCGCGGACGGCACGGACAACGCATCAGTCGCGGAAAAAATCGCGAAGCTACCGCTCGCCGAGCAGCCCGGTACGCTGTGGGACTATGGCCACTCGATGGACATTCTCGGCCGCGTCATCGAGGTCGTGTCCGATAAATCCCTTTATGAATTCGAGAAGGAGCGGCTGTTCGGGCCACTCGGCATGATCGATACGGGTTATTATGTGCCCGATCCGAAGCAGCACTATCGAATCGCTGAACCGCTGCCGAGCGACAATGATTTCCGCACCGGCAGCGCGCGCAATCCGCGCGTCTATACGAAATGGGAAGCAGGCGGGAGCGGACTGGTCACAACCATCGGCGATTTCAGCCGCTTCGCGCAAATGCTGCTCAACGGCGGTGAACTCGATGGCAAGCGCTATCTGAAGCCTGATGTGTTCGCCAATATGACGGCGAACCACATTGCGCCCGCAACGGATGTGAAACGTGGATCGTATTATTTCCCCGGCGACGGATTTGGATATGGCCTCGGCTTCGGTGTTCGTACCGAACCGGGTAACGCCACGCCGCCGCCGCCCGGTTCGCTCGGCGAGATCAAGTGGGATGGCGCTGGCGGCACATATTTCTGGGTCGACCGCGCGCAGGACATGTTCGCCATCCTGATGATCCAGTCGCCGTCCGAGCGCGGCCGCATCCAACCTGCGTTCAAGGCGATGGTTTACGACGCCTTCGAGCCCGACGCACGGGTTGCACAGTAAACCGCGGCCGCTAAAGTTCGACTTTATTGCAGGATTTGCGGAGAGAGGTTTTGCTTCATTCAGCCACGGGCCGTGTGCGCAACGCGTTTGTCTTAGCCATTGCGCTGGCGTTGTTCGCGTTGCCGGCATCGGCGGAAAGTCTGGGCAAGACAAATCCTGACAAGGCCGGTTTCTCGCGTGAGCGGCTTTCGCGGCTGACCGACTATTTCAACAATGAAGTGAAGACCGGAAAAATTCCGGGTGCCATCGTGCTGATCCAGCGCCGCGGCCAGCCTGCTTATTATGAATCATTCGGCGTGCGGAATGTCGCGACCAAAGCTCCTATGACGCCCGATACGATTTTCACGCTGTTCTCCATGAGCAAGCCGATAACCTCGGTGGCCGCGCTGATGTTGGTAGAGCAGGGCAAGCTCGCGCTCGATCATGAGGTCGGCCAGTACATTCACGGCTTCTACACTATCAAGGTCGGCGTTGAGAAGGTTGGCGCCGACGGCAAGCCGGAGCTTGATCTGGTCAAGCCGAAGCGCCCGATCCTGATTCACGATCTGCTGCGGCAGTCGGCGGGTATTCCGTATGCGTCGCTGGCTTACGGCGTGGTGAAGAAACCTTATGAAGATGCTGATCTCACATCGGGCAAGTTCGATAACGCGGAAGTGGCTGAGAAGATCGCAGCACTGCCGCTGATCGAGCAGCCCGGCGACTACTGGACCTACGGCCACGCCACGGACGTGCTAGGGCGTGTCATCGAGGTGGCTTCGGGGAAATCGCTCTATCAATTCGAGAAGGAGAATCTGCTTGATCCGCTCGGCATGACCAATACGAGCTTCTTCGTCACGGAGCCTGCGCGGCAAGCTCTGCTGGCCGAACCGTTGCCCGGCAAGAACGACAAGCTGGATCGCGATCCGCGCGTCGTCACGAAATGGGAATCCGGCGGCGGCGGCATGGTGTCGTCGATCACCGATTACGCGCGCTTTCTGCAAATGCTGATGAACGGCGGCGAGCTAAATGGAAAACGCATCCTCGCGCGCAAGACCATCGATCTGATGACGGCGAACCACATCGGCGCTGCGGCGGGCGTCAAGCCGTGGGTCTATTACTTCCCCGGCGCGGGTTACGGTTTCGGGCTTGGCGTCGCGGTGCGCACCGAAGCGGGTGTGAGTCATTGGGCGGGATCGGTCGGTGAATACGAGTGGAGTGGGGGCAGCGGCACATATTTCCTCGTCGATCCGAAGGAGGACATGTTCGCGATCCTGATGATCCAGTCGCCGTCGCAGCGCGGGCGCATCCAGTCGGCGCTGAAAAGTTTTGTCTATGGCGCGCTGAAGTGAGCGCGGGCCAACCAACATCAAGTTTTGAGCGACAGATTCTCTGCATTGTCATCACCGGGCTTGTCCCGGTGATCCCGATTGTTTGGCTCCTGTGCGCCACGGTCGGGATGCCCGGCACAAGGCCGGGCATGACAATTTAAGTTTCATCCAACAAAAAAGCCGCCCCGAAGGGCGGCTTTCGTATCCGGCGCGCAGATAAAATCAGCGCGAATAGAATTCGATGATGAGGTGCGGTTCCATCTGAACCGGGAACGGCACTTCCGACAGACCCGGAACGCGAACGACCTTGGCAACCTGCTTGCCGTGATCGACTTCCAGATAGTCCGGCGTGTCGCGCTCAGGAAGCTGGTTGGCTTCGAGCACGAAGGTGAGCTGCTTCGACGATTCCTTGATCTCGACGACGTCGCCGACCTTCACCTTGTAGCTGGCGATGTTGACGCGCTTGCCGTTCACCTTGATGTGGCCGTGGTTGATGAACTGGCGCGCGGCGAACATGGTGGCCACAAACTTCGCGCGATAGACCACGGTGTCGAGACGGCGCTCGAGCAGGCCGATCAGGTTTTCACCTGAGTCACCCTTCAGGCGGCTGGCTTCGACGTAGATCGCGTGGAACTGGCGTTCCGAAATGTTGGCGTAATAGCCCTTGAGCTTCTGCTTGGCGCGGAGCTGCGTGCCGAAGTCGGAGAGCTTGCCTTTGCGGCGCTGGCCGTGCTGGCCGGGGCCGTATTCGCGCTTGTTAACGGGGCTCTTCGGGCGGCCCCAGATGTTTTGGCCCATACGGCGATCGATTTTATACTTCGCCTCACTACGCTTAGTCATCGCGTCCTCTTTGTAAGTTTGAGTTTGAGGAAACGCGCCCTCCTATGCAGCGGGTGTTATCCCGGTGCTGACAGGTCGGCCTCATAAGCATGACGAGGACGACCACGGGTCGCGAAACGCAACGCGGG
>Ga0209023_10005051_pt1 | contig 14624 bp, 16 predicted proteins | sample LakOneMetagenome_FD_187468 | JGI IMG/M metagenome (GOLD analysis project Ga0209023, IMG submission 187468) | Freshwater and sediment microbial communities from Lake Erie, Canada (SPAdes) (version 2) | ecosystem: Environmental > Aquatic > Freshwater > Lentic | place: Lake Erie, Canada...
TCTGAGGGAGATGAATCACAACACCACACACGCAGACCGCATCGGCCTCAACGTCCCCTACGAGTGGTGGCCGTCGCGCTCCATGCTCGAGGAGATCGACTCCGCCGGCTTCGGCATGGTCCAGTTGCCCGCCCCTCCGGCCTCCGTCCTCTCCGACACCCGCAACTGCATCCGTCACGCCCGCGCCGTAGCCGGGGCACTCGATACGACCGACCTGCGCTCCGTCGTCCACGCGCCGGGCGACCTGCTCGCCGGCGAGCCCGCGGCCGACCGGGCCCTCGCGGGCACCCTCTCCTACGCCGCCGAGTGCGGCGCCGAACAGGTCGTCTACCACGCCCAGATGGTCGTCGACGGCCGCGCGGCCCAGGACCGCTTGCTCGCCGAGACGCGCTCGCTCTCGGTCCTCGCCCGCACAGCCGAGCGGCTCGGGGTGATGCTCGCACTCGAGAACCTCGCCCCCGTCTATCCCGGCCCCGAGACCGTGTCCGCGAACCCGCTCGCCGTCCGCGCCCTCGCCCGGCGGCTCTCCTCCCCCGCCGTCGGGCTCTGCCTCGACGTCGGCCACGCCAACGTCATCGCCGGCCTCCGGCGCACGTCGCTGCACCGGATGGTCGCTCCCGTCCTCGACATGGTCTGCCTGTTCCACGTCCACGACAACCTCGGGGCAAGGTGGCGGGCGGCCGACCAGCGGCCCGACCTCGACCCGCTCCGCCTCGACCTCCACCTGGCCCCGGGCGAGGGCACCATCAACTGGTTCCAGGCGGGGGCGCTCCTGCGCGACCACGGCGCCCCGATGCTGCTCGAGGTCCATCCGCCGCGGGGAACCCCGGCCGCCCTGGCCGACGCCGCACGCGACGCGCTGCTCGGCGAGAGCCTCGCGCCGGCGCCTATGAGTGCTTGACGACGATGCTCTCGATGCTGTTGCCGGCGGTCCGGCAACGGTCAATGCCCTCTTCGAGCGCCGAGTAGATGTCCTTCCAGCGGAGCACGAACATCGGGTCGATAGCGCCGTCGAAGAGCGAGGCGAGCGCCGACCGGTAGATCCGGTCTCCCTCCTGCTCGAGCTCGCGGATCTCGGCGAGGCGCTCGTCGACTCCGTCGAGCTTCTCGAGGCCGTCGAGAGCCGAGGCCAGGGCGCGGCCGCTGTCGCGGAGGACGCCGGCGAGCTGCTGAGCCTGTTCCATCGGCGCCTCCACATGCTTGATGACGAGCTGCTCGGAGACCTCCTCGATGTCGTCGACGACATCGTCGATGGCCCCGGCGAGGCTATGGATGTCCTCGCGGTCGAACGGGGTCATCTTGCTCACCCTCAGCTGGTTTACGAGCTTGTGGGTGAGCCGATCGCCCTCGTGCTCGAGCCGGGTGATCTCCGCCCTCAGGCCCCGGTCCTCGGGCCAGGTGCGGAGCAGCTCATCGAGGACTGTCGCGGCGTTCGCGAGGTTACGGCCGCCGCTGCGGAGCAGGCCGAACATCTCGACCTGCGGCGGCTTCGCGCCGAATGCGTTCCAGTGACGCCTAGCCGAGGGCAGATTCGGGATGTGATGCATCCTCGAACTCACGGAAGAGGCCGGTGACGACGAAGGCGGTCTGCTCGCCGATGTCGACCGCGTTGTCGCCGATCCGCTCGAGCGCGCGGGCGACGAGCATCATCGTGATCCCCCACTCGCGCGCGTCCTTGTCGTCGCCGATCTCGATCGCGCGGGCGAAGCACTGCTTGTTGAGGTTGTCGACGACGTCGTCCTGACGGACGAGGTCGCGGGAGAGGTCGATGTCGCGATCCAGGAACGCCTGCTTGGACTGCGTGATCAGCGACCGGACCTGATGGCCCATCGTGAGGATGTCGCGGATCATCTGGTCGTCGCGCGGCGGCGTGGTACCGGTCAGCGGGATGACCTTGGCGATGTTCACGCACTGGTCCCCCATCCGCTCGACCGACTTCATGACGTGGAGCAGGGCCGCGATCAGTCGCAGGTCCGTCGCCACCGGAGCCTGGGTCGCCAGCAGCGTCAGAATCGACTGGTGCACCTCGAGGTAGCGACCGTCGATCCGATCGTCGTCGGCGATCACCATCTGGGCGAGCTCGATATCGGAATGCTCGACCGCTTCCAGCGTCCGGTTCAGCGTCTCGACGACGAGGTCGAGACCGCCGAGGCCGCGTCGCTCAAGCTCCTCGAGCTCGTCCTGGTAACCCTGGCGAGTGCCCGGGGTCATCCGAACCGCCCGCTGACGTAATCCTCGGTGGCTTTCTTGGCCGGGTTGGAGAAGATCGTCGTCGTCTCGTCGATCTCGACCAGCCGCCCCGGGTCACCGCTCTTCTCGAGGTTGAAGAAGGCCGTGTAGTCGCTCGCGCGGCTGGCCTGCTGCATGTTGTGGGTGACGATCGCGATCGTGAAGCTGTTCTTCAGCTCCTGGATCAGGTCCTCGATCGCCAGCGTCGCGACCGGGTCGAGCGCCGAACACGGCTCGTCCATCAGCAGCACCTCCGGTTCGACCGCGATCGCGCGAGCGATGCAGAGCCTCTGCTGCTGACCGCCGGAGAGGCCGGAGCCGGGCTTGTCGAGACGGTCCTTGACCTCGTCCCAGAGGTGCGCCCCGCGCAGCGACCGCTCGACGACCTCGTCCTTGTCGGACTTCTTCATGCCGGAGCTGTTCAGGTTGAGGCCGGCCGCCGTGTTCTCGTAGATCGACATCGTCGGGAACGGGTTCGGCTGCTGGAAGACCATGCCGACGAGCCGCCTGACCTCCACCGGGTCGATCCCCGGCGCGTAGATGTTCTCGCCGTCGATCGTGATCTCGCCCTCGGCACGGGCGCCGGGAGTGAGCTCGTGCATCCGGTTGATGGAGCGCAGGAACGTCGTCTTGCCGCACCCGGAGGAGCCGATCAGGGCGGTCACCTTGTTCGGCTCGATGTTCATGTTCACATCGGCTACGGCGTGGAAGGCGCCGTAGAAGAGGTTCACGTCCTTGGCGACGACTCGCTTGGCCTCCGCGTTGAGCTTGGCGGCCCCCCAGGCCTTCGGATCCGGTTCGGTTTGCGGGCGCAGCTGGTCCAACGGCGAGGCCTCCGCTCCCACCTGCTCCGAATCTGATGCTTCGGGCGTCTTCGTGCTGTCAATCATCTTGTCTTCTTCCTCCATGGGAGCTAGCGGATCTCGGTGCCGAAGCGGCGGTAGACGAACCGCGCAGCGAGGTTGAGGATCATCACGATCAGGATCAGGACCAGGACCGCGGTCCAGGCGCGGTCGAACGAGGGCTCCGGAGGGACCCCCGGGTTCTTGTATTCGTTGAAGGCGTAGACGGCGAGGTTCTGCATCCGGCCGTCGAACGGGTTGGTGTTGACGGAGTCGATGACGCCCGTCGTGACGAGCAGCGGGGCGGTCTCGCCGACGATCCGGGCGATCGCGAGCATGATCCCCGTGACCAGTCCGGCGAGCGCGGTCGGCAGCACGACCTTCGTGATCGTCTTCCACTTCGGGGTGCCGAGGGCATAGGAGGCCTCGCGCAGGTGGTTGGGGACGATCTTGAGGATCTCCTCCGAGGAGCGGATGACGATCGGGATCATCAGGACCGAGAGCGCGACGGAGCCCATGATCCCGAGCCGGATGCCGGGGCCGAAGAAGATCTCGAAGAGGGCATAGGCGAAGAGCCCGGCGACGATCGAGGGGATGCCGGTCATCACGTCGACGAAGAAGGTGAGCGCCCTGCGCAGGCGGGACTCGCCGCCGTACTCGTTCAGGTAGATCGCGGCCATCAGGCCGATCGGGACGGCGATGATCGTCGCGACCCCGGTGATGATGATCGTGCCGAGGATGGCGTGGCTGGCTCCCCCGCCGGCGCCGATCACGCCGCGGGCGGATTCGGTGAAGAACTCGACGTCGAAGCGGTTGAGGCCCTTGCTGACGACGGTGTAGAGCAGCGAGAACAGCGGGATCATCGCCAGGCCGAACGCGGAGGCGATGCTCATCGTCATCAGCCGGTCCTTCGCGCGCCGCGGGCCCTCGACCGAGCGCGACCACGCGTACGTGGCGATGCAGGCGACGATCACCGTCGCGACGACGAACAGGCCGATCGTGAAGATCCCCAGGACGCTGAGCACGCCGGCCGCGACGACCGCGGATCCGAAGACCGTCCCATACGTCGCCCAGCTCGGCAGGATCCCGCCGCCGCCGGAAGCCCTGAGCAGGGTTCCCGCCTGTCCGGCGCCGGTCTCGGGTGTGCTCATCGGACCAGGCCTCCTATTGGATGTTCTGCCGCGCGATCACGGCGCGGGCGATCATGTTGACGACGAGGGTGATGCCGAAGAGGACGAGTCCCGAGGCGATCAGGACGTTGACCGAGATCCCCGACGATTCCGGGAATTGCAGGGCGATGTTGGCGGCGACGGTGGAGGGGTTGTCGGAGCTGATCAGGTTGATCGTGACCGCGCCGGAGACGGAGAGGATGATCGCGACGGCCATCGTCTCCCCGAGCGCCCGGCCGAGGCCGAGCATCGAGCCGCTGATCACCGCGGACTTCCCGAACGGCAGCACGGTCATCCGGATCACCTCCCAGCGGGTCGCTCCGAGCGCCGTCGCGCCTTCCTGGAGCTTCTTGGGGGTCTGGGTGAAGACCTCACGGGCGACCGCTGAGACGATCGGCAGGATCATCAGGGCGAGGACGATCCCGACCGTGAACATCGTTCGGCCGGTCACCGAGGAGGGTCCTGCGAAGAACGGGATGAAGCTGAGGTGGTCGGTCAGCCACTGGGTCACCGGGACCGTCGCCGGACCGAGGACCGCTAGGCCCCAGAGCCCGTAGACGATGCTCGGAATCGCTGCCAGGAGATCGACGATGTAGCCGAGCGGCTGCGCCAGCCGCTTGGGGGCGATGTGGCTGATGAACAGCGCGACGGCCATCGCCAGCGGGACGGCCACGGCGACGGCGAGGATCGCCGCCAGCACCGTTCCGAAGACGAGCGGTGCGATGTAGTCGACGAGGCTCTTGCCGTCGGGAAGCTCGGAGGCGCTGGCCGTGATCGCCGGCAGCGACTGGATGACGAGGAAGACCGCGACGCCGGCGAGGAGGCCGAGGATCGTCACCCCGGAGATGACCGCGAGGTTGGAGAAGATCCGGTCGCCGCGCTGGCGGCTCCCGCCGCTCGCGGAAGCGAGGAGCTGCCCCGCGTTGGTCGTTGTGTCGATTGCGCTCATGTCAGAGATGCGGATGCCGATACCGAGGGGCTCCGCCGTCCACCTGGCGAAGCCCCTCGGATCTGCATGTTCCGTTCGTCGGAGATCCTTCTCCTACGAGCCGATTGCGTCCACTGCCGGCTGGATCTGGCTGCGGATCTGGTCTGAGATCGGCGCCGAGCCGGCGTTGGAGGCCGCTGCGTCCTGCCCGTCGGCACTGATGATGTAGTTCAGCAGCGCGCTGACGAGATCGCTCGTGGCGGTGTCGTCATAGGCGGTGCAGGCTGCCTCGTAGGAGAGGAGCAGCAGCGGGTACTCGTCCGGGTTCGTCGTGGTCCGGTCGATGTCGTAAGAGAAGATGTACTTCCCCTCCGTCGACTCCTTGGCCGAGTCGAGCGCGGCGCTCGCGCCGTCGGCACTCGGAGCGACGTACGTGTCGCCGACCTTGATGCTCGCGATGCCGAGATCGCCGGCCTGGCTCTCGTCGGCGTAGCCGATCGTGCCCTCGCCGTTCTTGACCGCGTCGATCACACCGGACGTGCCGTTGGCCGCCTCGCCGCCCTTGACGGGCCACGTGTCGTCGGCCGGGTAGGGCCACGCGCTTCCGGCCGTGTCCGCCAGGTAGTCGGTGAAGTTGGCGGTCGTACCCGAGTCATCGGAGCGGTTGACCGGCGTGATCGCCGTGTCCGGCAGATCGGCGTCGGGGTTGTCCGCGGCGATCGCCGGGTCGTTCCACGTCGTGATCTTCTGGTTGAAGATCCCGGCGACCGTCTCGGGCGACAGCTGCAGGTCGGTGACCTCCGGCAGGTTGTAGACGACGGCGATCGCGGAGATGTAGACCGGGATCTGAATCATCTCGCCGCCCTGGTCGGTGCAGCGCTTCTCGGCGTCCGTCAGCTCCTGGTCCGCGAACGCGGAGTCGGTGCCTGCGTAATCGGTGGCGCCACCGGCGATGAACTGCTCGCGACCGCCTCCGGAGCCAACCGGGTCGTAGGAGATGGTGGCGTCTGGGCTGGCGTTCTGAATCCCCGCGATCCAGGCCTCCTGGGCGGCTTCCTGGGCGCTCGAACCGGCGCCGGCGATTTCGCCGGACAGGTCCGTCGGGACTGCGGTGCTGCTGTCGCTGCTACTGCTGTCGCCGCTGGTGTCGTCGCTGCTTCCGCAGGCGGCCACGCCGAACGCGAGCAACGCGATTGCCGCGATGGCTGCGAAGAACTTGCGTGAGTTCACTGAAGGTGACTCCTTGTGTAGATGGTTGGAACTCGCCGGAGGTGGGGCGGGCATGGCCTCGCCCCGGATTTCTCCCCGGGCACCGATCAGGGTTCCAGCGCACGCAGGCGGGGTTGTTACCGCCCTGTGCCCATCATGTGAAAAAGGTGTGAACGCCGCTTCGGGCGTCTACACGGCGGGTTTACGACTCGGCGACTGCCTCGAGATCGAGCTCGTCGAAATCGGGCGAGGCGAGGTCCTCGTCGCCCTCGCGGACCGGGATTCCGGCCGAGGCGTCGTGGGGCTCGGGATCGAACCGGTAGCCGATCCCGAAGTGGGTGTGGATGTAGGACCAGCCGGGCGAGCGCTGCTCGAGCTTGATCCGGAGCTTGCGGATGAAGACGTCGACGGAGCGGTCGCCGTGCGCCATCTCGTACCCCCAGACGCGCCTGTATATCTCTCCGCGTTCGATGACGGTGCCGGCGACGTCCGACAGCGCCTGCAGGAGCTCGAACTCGCGGCGGGTCAGATCGGCGCTGCGGCCGGCGACGAACGCCTGGTACTGGTCGCCGCGGATCTCGAGCTCGCCGACGACGAGCGGGCCGCGTTCCTCCTCGCCGGACTTACGGCGCCGGCGCCGGCGGACGACGGCCTCGATCCGCGCCATCACCTCTTCGGGATGGCAGGGCTTCGAGACCCAGTCGTCGGCGCCGAGTCGCAAACCGCGCACCCGCTGGGCGACGGTCGACTCGTTCGTGCAGATGATCACCCCGAGGCCGGGAAGCAGGCCGCAGACGCGTTCGAGGAAGGGCCAGGCGTCCTCGGCGGGCAGCACGGTCATGTCCAGGACGAGCGCGTTGATCTTCATCGCGACCAGTTCCTCTGCGGGCACGAGTCCGCCGAGCACGCGGTACTGCCAGCCCGCCGCGTCGAGGCGGTTGCCGAGCACCTTGAGGAAGGCGCCGTCGCGATCGATGACCGCGACCCTGAGTGTTCCCGTTGAGGAGCTCATCTGGAGGGAGCCGGTGGGCGAGTTCGATCCGGCTCTGCGGATGTTAACCACGCGAGACCGAGAAATCGCCCCTTTCGCCGCTTGGTTACAGGATTTTCACAACCGCATTGCGGGATGTTCACGGCCGCGCCCACGGGAATCATGAGAGTGCGGCTCAGCACGGGAGCGCATCCTCGTGTAGCGCGCGGCCTCCTCCTGCCCCCGGCCGCGCGCGAGTCTTCTGATCAAGCGGGTTTCGCCAAGGCCGGCGGAATCCGCTTGGTCGTAGGGGCCGGCGATGCGGGGGCCCAGCGGCTAACCTCTGCCGCGGAGAGCCGGGAAGTCTGGTCGGCAACACGTTTTGCCGTGCCCTGATTCCAATCCCGCCTTGCCGTGGCCGTAGCGATCGCCACCTTCCTGATTGCGCTTGCCCTGATCGCGAGCGAACGCCTGCACCGGACGAAGGTCGCTTTGCTCGGTGCCGCGATCGTCGTCCTGTTCGTCCCCGGCTTCAGCCAGGAGGCGGCGATCGAGTCGGTCGACTTCAACACGATCGGCCTGCTCACCGGGATGATGATCCTCGTCTACCTGACTCAGCAGACGGGGGTCTACGACTACGTCGCGATCCGAGCCGGGCAGATCTCGAAGGGAGACCCGCTCCGCGTCGTCCTCAGCCTTGCCTGTACGACGGCGTTGCTGTCGGCGTTCCTGGACAACCTGACGACGGTCCTGCTCGTCGTACCGATCACCTTCCTGCTCGCCGACGCCTTGGACATCGATCCGATCCCGCTGGTGATCATCGAGGTGATCGCCTCGAACATCGGCGGCACCGCGACGCTGATCGGCGATCCACCGAACATCATCATCTCCGGCGCGTCGGGGCTGACGTTCAACGAGTTCATCTTCAACCTCGCGCCGATCGTCGTCGTCACCTTCGCCGTCGTCGTCGGCGGGCTCTATCTCTTCTACAGGAGCAAACTCCAGATAGACCCGAAGGACCGGGCACTGGTCATGGAGCTAGACGCGGCCGCCTCGATCCGCGACTCCGACGAGCTGCGCCGGACCGTTCCGGTCCTGATTGCGACGATCCTGGCGTTCTTCGTCCATCAGCTGCTCGGAGTCGAGCCGGCGACCGTGGCGCTGACGGGAGCCGCCGTCGGGCTCCTGGTGACGAGGATTCCGCTCGACCAGGCCCTTTCGAAGATCGAGTGGCCCACCCTCTTCTTCTTCGTGGCCCTGTTCGTGATGGTCGGGGCCCTGGAGGTCACGGGCGCGATCGGCCACGTCGCGGACGCGGTCAAGAACGTCACCGGTGGCGACCGGACGGCCGAGCTCGTCGGGGTCCTCTGGATCGGCGGAGTCGGCTCCGCCGTCGTCGACAACATTCCCTTCACGACGGCGATGATCCCGGTGGTCCGGGAACTCAACCCGACCGGCGACGACGCCTATTGGTGGGCGCTCGCCCTCGGAGCTTGCTTCGGGGGGAACGCGACCATCATCGCCGCCGCGGCGAACGTCGCGGCGGCCGGGCTGACCGAGCGGGCCGGGCGGCCGATCGGATTCGTCACGTTCCTCCGAGTGGGCATTCCGGTCACCCTCGTCTCGATGCTGCTCGCGACCGCCTACGTCCTGCTCCGTTACGTGGTGATATAGGGGCCATGCCGGATTCCATCGTCCAATCCGTGATCCGCGAGATCGAGCCGCTGAGTGCTGACGAGCGGATCGGCAGAGCCGCCAGGCGGGTACTCGACAGCGGGCTGCCGGGGCTGCCCGCGGTCGAGAGCGACGGGCGTTTCGCAGGCATCTTCGGTGAGCGCGAGTTCATGGCCGCCCTCTTTCCCGGTTACGTGGGCGAGCTCTCGTCCGGGGCGATGATCAAGCGCTCGATCGATGACGCCATCGAACGCCGCGAGTCCTGCCGGGAGGAGGCCATCCGCGGCTATCTCACCACCGACCACGTGATGGTCGACGACGATCATTCGGATACGCAGCTGGCGGAGATCTTCCTTCACCATCGGGTCCTCGTCGTCCCGATCGCAACGGCCGGGAAGGTCCATGCGGTGGTCACCCGTGCCGATTACTTCGGCGAGCTGGTCTCGAAGTTCGAGGCGGCCGGCTCCTAACCCGAACCGGCTAGGTGATCGCCCCGGTGGCTGTCAGCAGGATCACCAGGATCCCCAGGGGGATCCGGTAAGCCACGAAGACGCCGAGTGAGTGGTGCGCCAGGTAGCGCAGCAGCCAGGCGATCGCGATGTAGCCGGTCACGAACGCCGCGACCGTCGCGATCAGGGTGGGCGCGAAGCCGACGCTCCCCTCCCCACCGACGTCCTTGAGCTCGAAGAGGCCGCTGAGGACGACCGCCGGCACCGAGAGCAGGAACGAGTACCGGGCGGCGGCGGCGCGATCGAAGTTGCGGAACAGGCCGGCCGAGATGGTCGCGCCGGAGCGCGAGACGCCCGGGATCAGCGCCAGGGCCTGCGCGAAGCCGATGAAGACACCATCGCGCCCGTTCATCGAGGGGAGCTCGCGGTCCCGGGAGCTGTAGCGCTCGGCGGCGAGCATCACGAACGAGAAGGCGATCAGCATCGAGCCGATCAGATAGAGGCTGCGGGCGCCGTCCTCGATCTGATGCCGGAACAGGAAGCCGAAGATCGAGATCGGAATCGTGCCGAGGATGATGAACCAGCCGAGGTTGGCATCGGTGCTGCGCTCCGCGAACGGGATGCGCAGCTCGTGCAGCCACGCCTTGAGGATCCGCCAGAGGTCGTGGCGGAAGTAGATCAGGACCGCGGCCATCGTCCCGAGCTGGATCACCGCGGTGAACGCGGCGCCGGGATCGTCCCAGCCGGCCAGCGCGGGCACGATCCGGAGGTGTCCGCTCGACGAGATCGGCAGGAACTCCGTCGCGCCCTGCACGATGCCGAGAATCAATGCCTCGAAGGCGGACACACGGTGCATCCTACGGGTGTGGTCGGCTCCCGCTAGAGTTCGCGATCGTGAACGGCCTCCGCCGCATCGGGTCCCGAATCTCGACCGCAATCGCGCTCGCGATCGTCGCGACCCTCGCACTCGCCCCGTCCGCCCTGGCGGCCGACGGAGTCGGGCTGGGCGGACGCACGACCGACAAGAGCGTCACGTTCTTCTGCTTCGGCGTGATCGCGCTGTTCATGATCCTCCCGATCGTCCTCTCGCTGATTCAGGCGAAGCTCGACGGCCGGAAGGAAAAGATGCGCGAGCAGATCGAGCGCGTCCGCCGCCCGTAAGCCGCTTCGGGGCGCCGATTCGGGCCGCCGCGCGGCTCCCTGCGTTCGTGTGAGTTCGCTCACACTTCGCTAATGGTTTGGAAGGATTGGGGTAGTTCCCCGCGAAGCCCGACCCTCCTGACCCTCCGTCGGAGGCACGGGCCGACGTCATGCGGAACCTCTTCGCACTCTCCTCTTCGCCGAGGGGCGCAGCAATGCGCCTCGTCCTCGCCGCTGCGCTGGCGCTGCCGGCCACCGCGCTCGCCGCGCCGTCGACCGACGAGGCCGCCCGAGCGGGCGCGGCCGACCGCGGCGACTCCGCCGCCGGCGTTGCCGCCCTGATCGCCGGCTACGGCGTCGGCGTGACGACCGAAGAGGACACCACCGAAGGCCCCTTCAACCCGGTCGAGGCGAAGGTCGACTACGGGACGGCCATCAACACCTTCGGCGGCGGCGGCATGCGCACCCACGAGGGTCAGGACATGTTCGCCCCCGAGGGCACCCCCGAGATCTCCCCCGAGGCGACCGAGGTGCTCGAGACGGGGACCGACGGCGAGCGCGGCAACTGGGCCGCCCTGTACGAGCCGAAGTCGAAGCGAACCTTCGTCTACATGCACATGCTCGAGCCTGCGTCCGTGAAGGCCGGGCAGAAGCTCGCCGCCGGCGATCGCGTCGGCCTGCTCGGCTGCACCGGCTCCTGCGACGGCGCCCACCTCCATTTCGAGATCCGCGAGGGCAGGGACCCCTACGGCAAGCCGGTCGACCCGCTGCCCGAGCTCCAGCGCTGGGCTCGTTACACCGGCGACTGACGGCGGCATACGATTGACCCGATGGAACGGGTCAGCTACGAGCTTCGCGGCGCCACGGCGATCCTCACGATCGAGCGGCCGGAGCGCCGCAACGCAGTCGACGTCGTCACGGCCGGGGAGCTGCTCGACGGGATGCGGAGATTCGAGGCGGACGACGACGCCCTGGTCATGATCCTGACCGGGGCCGGCGACCAGGCCTTCTGCGCCGGCGCGGACCTGAAGGCCCTGGCCGAGGCCGGGGCCGAGGTCCCCGAGGAGACGATCGCCCAGGTCGCGGGGCGGCCGGAGGGGCCGATGGGCTTCACGAGACTGACCACGACGAAGCCGACGATCGCCGCGATCAGCGGTTGGTGCCTGGCCGGCGGGCTGGAGCTGGCGCTCTGGTGCGATCTGCGGATCGCGACGCGCGGCTCGCACCTCGGCTATCCCGAGCGTCGCTGGGGGGTTCCGCTGATCGACGGCGGCACGCTCCGGCTGCCCCGGATCGTCGGCCTCGACCGGGCCCTGGACCTGATTCTCACGGGCCGGATCATCGAAACCGACGAGGCGCTCGATTGGGGGCTGCTCACCGAGGTCGTCGACGAGGGCGCCCACCTGGAGAGGGCGCTGGAGATCGCCGAGGGCCTGGCCCGGTTCCCACAGCCGACCCTGCGCTCTGATCGCCGCTCGGCAATCGAGGGCGCAACGCTGCCGCTCGAGGAGAGCTTGGCGTTCGAGGCCGCGATCGGTCTCGATTCCGTGGCGACGGGCATCGAGGGAGCCGGGCGGTTCGCCGGCGGCGAGGGTCGCGGCGGCGAGGGCGCAGGCGTTTGATCGCAGGGCGCCGGCGGGTTAGGCTGGCTACATGCGCAGGCTCATCACGGCGATCGCCGTCCCGATCGCCCTCCTCTCGGTAGTTGCACTCACCGCTTCGGCGGCCGACGCGGGCAACGTCGCCAGGGCGGGAAAGTCAAAGGTGGCCATCACGAGCCTGACGACGCCGCCACCCGACCACACGTGGGTGTTCAAGGGCAAGGTGACTTCGCGGAACGCTAAATGCCTCAGCAACCGGCGCGTCGACATCTACGTGGCAGCGTCCGGCAGGAGGAGAGGTTCGGCCCCCGATGGGCCCGTGGCCAGCGGCAAGACGAACGAGAAGGGGAAGTTCAAGGCCGATACGGGTCAGGAGCTCCTGCTTCTCGCTCCCTACCAGGCCGTCGTCGCCGGGCGCAAGCACAAGGGGCTGACCTGCCAGGAGGCAGAGTCCAAGCCCTTCAATCCGCAGACCTAGATCCGGAACTCGCGGAGGAGCCGCTTCTCGGTCTCCCCTTCGATCGAGGCGATCACCTCGATGTGACCCTCGAGCGGAGTGCCCCGAATCTTCGTCGCCAGCAGGTCGTCGACCTGGAAGATGCCGGCTGAGTTGTTCATGCTGATCTCGACGCGGATCGGGCGATCGGTTCCCTTCTCGATCTTCACATCGTCGATCGCGGCGGCCGAGATCGAGTGGATCCCGATGTCACCCCGTTCGACCGGCAGCCGTGAGCGACCCTGTGCCATGTCGAGGGCGTCGGCGACCCGGACTACTCCGGCCTCGAGCGTGTACGGCTCGCCGCGCCGGCGGTGACCGATGATGCAGTGGAGCGCCTCGGAGACGACGACCGTCCGCTCCGGCTCGTCGTAAATGCCGTCGAGCAGCGCTCGCAGCTTCGGCTCAGCGAGGAAGAGGCTGAACGCCTCGTGATCGACCCGGTGGATCGACATGCCCGTGTCGTGCAGCATCGCCCCGGCGGCCACGACGACCTCCGAGTCGGCCTCGGTCATGCCGTGGTCGGTGACCATCGCCGGCTCGATTCCGGCCCGGTAGGCGAGGCGCAGCATCCGCAGGGCGATGTTGGCGACGATCTGAATATGGACCCAGGAGTGGTCGGACATGCCGAGCCGCTCCGAGCCGACCTGCTGCAGATGCCACCACGCGCGAATCTGAGGATCGGCCGAAGCGCGCTCGACGAAACGCTCGAGCTTGCGGTTGCCGCGAGTCGGAACGTTGAAGCGGACGGCGTCGAGCCGCTCGCCCAGAGTCTTGGCGGGCTCCGCTTTCCCGTCTGAGCCGTCGTCGGTCATCGGGCTCAGTCTGCCAGTGCGATCAGGCGAGCGGCGAGACGACCTCGAGCAGGCGCGGCCAGATCGTCAATTCGATGACTGCGGCGAGCAGCAGCATCGGCAGCGCGATGGCGACGGTGACGAACGTCGCCGCCAGCAGCTCGTCCCATTCGCCGCGGCGCGAGGCGATCAACCAGGCGGCGAGCGGCAGGAAGACTGCGGTCAGCTCGAGCAGCGCATGGGGCATCACCGTGAGGATGAGGACGCCGCTGCTGATGTCGAACTGCGCGGACAGGGTCGATGCCGTCATGCCGAGGCCGAGAGCCTGGGTCAGCAGCGAGAAGGTCGTCACCGCGACGACCCAGGCGATGGCGACCGGGCCGGCCCGCTCGTGGATGATCCGCGAGATGCCGGTCTTCGTCTCGGCGATCCGGTGCATCGAGCTGCCGGCGATGAAGCCGGCGACACAAGCGGTCGCGTGCAGCGCGAGGACGAGGAGGTTGAGGCCGAGGATGCCGCGGAAATCGGCCGCGGTGGCCGCCCCGTGGAGGCCGGGGATGTAGTACGGGGTCAAGTCGGCCGGTGCGAACCACGACACCAACCAGACGGCGCCGAGGAGGCCGATCGCGATCGCCAACCCGCCGGCCAGCCAGGGCCCGATCACGGGAGCCGGATCGGCGCGCCAGCGCTCGAAGGTCGCACGGCTCTCGCGCAGACCCTGGGCGATGACGAAGCCCTCGGTGGGCCGCAGCTGGGCGACGACGCCCGCGACGTAACGCGCCCAGCCGGGCGTCACCGATGCCGGGTCGGCGACGTCGAGCGGGACGATCGCGGCGTGCTCCTCGTCGGGCGACACGAGCACGACCTCGTCGCCGCCGCGGGTGCCGGTGATGGTGGTGGCCAGGTCGATGGCCATCGGGAGCACCAGCCCGCCGCTCGAGTCGGTGTGCTCACCGATCAGGTTGACCCGTCCCGGGCCGATGGCAGTGACCTGCTGCCCGTCGGTCATGGTGCTGCCGCTCGCAGGTTGGCCGCCGCCTCCTCCGGCGCGACCGGGTTGAGGTAGGCGCCGCTTCCCAGCTCGGCGCCGGCGACGTAGCGCATGACGCCCGGCGACCGGTGG
>Ga0209023_10005052_pt1 | contig 14623 bp, 10 predicted proteins | sample LakOneMetagenome_FD_187468 | JGI IMG/M metagenome (GOLD analysis project Ga0209023, IMG submission 187468) | Freshwater and sediment microbial communities from Lake Erie, Canada (SPAdes) (version 2) | ecosystem: Environmental > Aquatic > Freshwater > Lentic | place: Lake Erie, Canada...
AGAAACGAAGCGGCCAGGGAGTACGTCGAGTGAGCGTGGCGAATTTGGCCTCGGAACAGGGGCTGTCATGACCGCAACCACCATCGCTGCAGTTCGCGACGCTGACCGCGTCGATGAAAGTCTGGTGCAAGCCTTTGGCGCTATTGTCGGACCGGCCAACGTCCTGACCTCGTTCGATCAGCGGCTGGGCTATTCGCGAGACCGTCTTCCATTTGCAGTTTTCCGCGAGCGGGCAGGGGAGCTTGCCGGGGCGGTTCCTCGGCTCGTTGTGCGGCCAGCGAACGAAGATGAGATCATCCGCATCGTTCAGCTTGCGAAGGCGCGCAAGGTTGCAATCATCCCATACGGCAATGGGTCTGGTGTGCTCGGCGGCGCAATTCCGCTCGGCGGCGAGATCATGGTGGACACGCGCCGCCTCGACAAGATTGTCTCCATCAACCCGACCGACGCGGTCGTGACTGTTCAGGCCGGCATGAACGGCGCTGACTTTGAGCGGCAGCTCAACGAGGCCGGCTACACCAGCGGTCATCTGCCGCAGTCCATCGAGATATCGACGGTCGGCGGCTGGCTCGCCTGCCGCGGTGGCGGACAGTTGAGCAGCCGCTACGGAAAAATTGAAGATATCGTCGTGGGTCTCAAGGCTGTGCTGCCGGACGGTGCGCCGCTTGAAGTGCGGCCCGTTGCGCGCCGCTCGGTCGGTCCCTCGATCCGCGATCTGATGATTGGCAGCGAAGGTACGCTCGGCATTATTACTGAAGCGACCTTGCGCATCTTCAAGAAGCCAGCTGTGGAGCGCGGCGTCGTGCTTGCGTTCCCGTCGCTGCAGGCGGCGCTGGATACCGCGCGCCTGATCATGCAGGCGGAGCTACGCCCCTCGATCGTGCGGCTTTATGATCGAGTCGAGAGTGATGAGCGGACCAAGGACATTCCGCTGTTCAAGACCAAGCCGTTTCTTGCCGTGCTGCAGTTCACGGGCAGCGAGCCGATGGTCACTGCCGAGCAGGGCATGGCGCTTGAAATCGCCAAGGCTCAGGGCGGCGAGGTCGGGCCGGACGGTCCGTATGAACATTGGAAGCAGAACCGTTACGTTGCCTATTCGCAGAAGTGGCACGATGCGGGGTATTTCAACGACACGATCGAAGTCACCGGAAACTGGTCCGCGATTCCGGCGATGTACGAGGCGATCGGCAAGGCTGTGCGCGAGATCTATCCCGGCATTCATTTCGGGGCACATTGGTCGCACGTCTATCCGGAAGGTGCGTGTCAGTACATGACCGTGCGCTTGCCGCCGATGCCGAAGGAGCAGGCTCTGCCAATTCACCAGAAGCTTTGGGATGTTGTGCAGAAGCTGACGCTGGATCATGGCGGCTCCATTGCACACCATCACGGCGCAGGCCTGTTCCGTAATCCGTGGATGCAGCGCGAGCTTGGCACCGGTCTCGCTGTCCTGCAGGCGATCAAGGATGCGCTCGATCCTGCCAATTTGTTTAACCCTGGCAAGATTGGCTTGCGTCCGGCTGCGAACGCGAAAGATATTCGACGTGATTGACGTGACGCATATCCAAGCTGTCGCGAGGGAGGACGCCCATTATGGCAGCGTCTGATCCCCTTCTGGTTGGCATCGATCTCGGTGCCGGCTCACTCAAGATCAGCATCATCAAGGCCGATGGCTCGCTGGTCAGCGAAGCTTCGGCGCCGGTTGCTACATCTTCGCCGCATCCGGGCTGGAGCGAGCAGAATCCGGAAGACTGGTGGTTGGCTGCCTGCGATGCCTTGCGTCGCGGGCTGAAGGCGTCTGGCCGCCCGGCTTCGGATATTGCTGCGATCTCGTTTTCTGCGGGCGCTCATACCCAGGTGCTGGAAGACGCGGACGGAAAGATCATTCGACCAGCCATTCTCTGGAACGATCAGCGCAGCCGCGACGAAACCCAGCAGCTTCGCGACAAGGCCGATGCACGTATTCTTGAAATCGGGGCGAATCGGGCCAATCCGACCTGGACGCTGCCGCAGATGCTGTGGCTGCATCATCATGAGCCGGAAGCATTTGCCCGCGTGAAGCGGCTTTACGTTGCCAAGGATTGGCTGCGCGCACAGTTTACCGGCACTTGGGAAACCGACACGATCGATGCACTCGGCACCCTGATGCTGGATGCACAGACCGGCGAGTGGTCGAAAGAGCTGTGCGACATGATCGGGTGGCCGATGGCCACGCTTCCGCCGATCGTCAAGCCGAGCACCATTGTTGGCAAGGTGACGGCAAAAGCTGCACTGGCAACCGGCCTTGCGGAAGGCACCCCGGTCGTCTGCGGCACATCGGATACCGCGGCCGAGACGTTCGGCGCTGGCATGGTGCGCGAAGGGATCGGCGTTGTGAAGCTGGCGACGGCCGCGACAGTCAATGTGCTGTCGCCGAAAGCCAGGCCGGATTTCTCACTGATCAACTATTATCACGTCGTTCCGGATCACTGGTACGTCATCGCAGCCACGAACTCTTGCGCATCAGCGCACAAGTGGCTGCGCGACACATTCTTCCGCCGTGACGGCGAAGACGGCAGCGCGGTTTTCGACGCCATGGATGCGCGCGCATCGGTGGTGCGGCCCGGTTCGGAAGGACTGTTCTTCCATCCCTATCTCAATGGCGAACGCAGCCCTTACTGGGACCCGCTGTTGCGGGCGGACTTTGTCGGAGCGGGCTTCAATCATGGCGCGGGTCATTTCGTTCGCGCGCTCTATGAAGGTGTAGCCTATTCGCTGCGGGATTGTCTGGAAGTCATGAAGTCGAAGGACTTGGGCTTCACGACAGCGCGTCTGACCGGTGGCGGCGCACGCAGTGCGCTATGGCGGCAGATCGTTGCGGACGTTCTGAACATTACTGTCGAACTTCCAGCCGTTGCGGACGCGTCATTCGGCGCCGCGCTTCTTGCAGGCGTGGGTGTCGGTATTTTCAAGGACGAGCGGGCCGCTGCAGAGGTGGTCCAGGTCGTGTCGCGTGCGACGCCCGATCCTGCACGTGCTGCTGTCTACGATCAGGGCTTCCCGATTTACCGCGACATTCAAAAGGCGCTTGCGCCGATCAATCATCGTATTCACGCCTTCGTGGCCGGTCAGAACAAGTAGTCCATGTCAGAGATTAGGCTCGAAAAGGTTCGCAAGGCTTACGGTCCGGTGGTCGCCGTTCACGGCGTCGATCTGACGATTCACGATGGCGAATTCGTCGTGTTTCTTGGGCCATCGGGCTGCGGAAAGTCCACCACGCTGCGGATGCTGGCGGGCCTTGAGGAAATCACCTCGGGCAAGATCTTCATCGGCGACCGCGATGTCACCGCGCTGGAGCCGAAGGACCGGAACATCGCCATGGTGTTTCAGAACTATGCACTTTATCCGCATAAGACGATCTATGAAAATCTCGCGTTCGGCCTACGGATGCGGAAGATGGACCCGGCGCAGATCGACATGCGGGTTCAGCGTGCTGCGAAGATGCTGGGTCTTGACGAGTATCTGAAGCGTAAGCCGAAGCAATTGTCCGGCGGCCAGATGCAGCGCGTCGCGCTCGGCCGCGCGCTTGTCCGCGAGCCGGAAGTGTTTCTGCTCGACGAGCCGCTGTCCAATCTCGACGCCAAGCTGCGCGTCCGCATGCGCGAGGAAATCGCTCGTCTGCATCAGGAGGTCGGCACCAGCATGGTGTATGTGACCCACGATCAGGTCGAGGCGATGACACTGGCCAATCGGATCGTGATCATGCGCGACGGTCATGTGCAGCAGGTCGGCGCGCCGCTGGAAGTTTACGACCGTCCGGTGAACCTGTTCGTCGCCGGCTTTATCGGGTCGCCGGAGATGAATCTGGTTGAAGGGCACGCATCGAACGGTGTGTTCAAAAGCGGCCAGTTGCAGATCAAGCTTCCCGCTGAATTTCAGAATGTGAACGAGGATGCTGTTCTCGGTATCCGCCCGGAGCATATCGCGTTAGGCGAGGGGCCAGACGCCCTGGTATTTGAGGTCGGTGTCATTGAGCAGCTCGGCGCGCAGACGCTCAGCATCGGTGAGATCGGCGGCGCGCGGCTGCGGATTCTCACAGACCGCGTTGACAACTGGTCGTTCGGCCAGCGAATTCCCGTCCGGCTTCAGCCAGGACGGTTGCATCTGTTCTCGAAAGCGACGGGACAGCGAATCTAGACGGCCAAGAAACTAAAACGAATATTCAAAGGAGTGAATTGCCATGGGAGACAAGGGAATGGCTAACAACGGAAAATCGGGTATCGATCGCCGCACGCTGATCAAGGGCGCCGGCGCAGTTGGCGCAGGCATTGCGGCGGGCACGCTCGGCGCACCGACGGTGTGGGGGCAGGGCAAAAAGACCATCCGCTTCCTGAACACCGAAACGTCCATCGACAGCATTCGTGCGTTGAAGGTCGCTTGTGCAGAATACGAGCGGATGACCGGCACTCAGGTCGTCGTGGATTCGGTTCCGCTCGATGATGCTTTTACCAAGGTGACGACTTCGCTTCGCGGCGGTCAGCCTTACGACATTGCGACGTTCGCCTTCGTTGGCCACGTCTTGTTGCTGCAGGCCGAAGGGCACTTGATGCCGCTTACCGAGTTGACCGGCAAGTACAAGTGGGGTCCGAAGATCCTGTTCCCGATCAAGGGCGAAACCTACTGGTATCCCTACGACTACAATCTGGCGTGGATCTATTACCGCAAGGACCTGTACGAGAAGAAGGGCCTGAGTGTTCCCAAGACCTGGGCCGACATGCTCAAGAACTCGCAGGCGCTGAACGAGGACGGCCGCTCCGGCTCGCTCTTCCCGATCGGCAGTAACGGTGCAACCAACTGGCTGTCGCCAGGCTTCATGTGGGCTGAAGGTGTCAAGCTGTTCGACGACAAGTGGAACGTGGCGATCGACAACGCCACCAACGCGCCGAAGGTCGCAGCTTATCTCGACTTCTTCGCAGACCTTTACAAGACCATGCCGTCGGGCACCAGCCAGGCGAGCTTCGGCGAAGTGCTGTCGAATTTCTCCTCGGACAAGGTCGGCCACACTGCTTATGCAGGCCGCATCATCGAGGCGCTGGAACGTACCTCGCCAGCTCTCGCGACCAAGTACGGCATCACGCCCTATATGGATAGCGCCGGAAAGGCGAAGGCGGTCAACCACGGCTACGACGGCTGGGTGGTGCTGAAGACGCCGAACTCCAACGAGTCGATGAAGTTCATGAAGTGGTTCACCGAGAACCAGTACATCAACTTCCTGCACACTGCGCCGCTACACTTCCAGCCGCCGCGCCTCGACGTGTACGAGGATGCTCGCTGGCGCGCACATCCGCTGATCGAGAAGCACAAGGAAGCGGTCGAAACGATGAAGGGTTTCATCGTCGACAAGTCGATGGTGCTGACGTCGGTAGATACCGAAGGTCCTGCGCCTGATCTGCGCCCGGGCAAGGTGTTCGAGGGCTTTGTAATCCCCGAAATGCTGCAGAACCGCATCCTGAAGAACATGCCAGCCGCCGACTGCGTCAAGGCCGCCGGCGACAAGATGCGCAAGCTCACGGCATAAGAAACGCGTGTACCAACTGCCCGGCCGGATGCTCCCGGCCGGGCTTTTCCCGGATGAGAGATTTTGAGCTCGAAAGCGACGATATACACCTTTCTGGTGATCGGACTTCTTGTGACGCTCGCTCTGATCGTCGCGCCGGTGGCATATGCCATCAGTCTGAGCTTCTACAAACTCGACTCGTTTGTCGGTCAGGCCAAATGGGCTGGCCTCGACAACTATATCGCCATCGTGAAGCTGCCTGAATTCTGGCGCGCGCTGTGGAACGGCGTGGTCTATTCGCTCGGGTCCATTGTCCTTCAAGTGGTGCTTGGCATCGGCTTCGCGCTGATCCTGAACGAGAAGTTTCCGGGCCGGAACTTCGTGCGTGGTCTGTCCATCCTGCCTTATCTTCTGCCGACAGTTGTTGTGATCCTGACCTTCAAGTGGATGGTGGACGGCAGCATTGGCATCGTCACCAAGGCGATTGCGGCCATGGGATTGCCGCCGGTGAACTGGTTTGAGAGTTCCGGCGCAGCCATGAGTTCGACAATTCTGGTCAGCGTCTGGATGTGGACTCCGTTCGTGACGACCTGTTTCCTGGCGGCGCTTCAGACCATCCCGACGTCGCTTTACGAAGCGGCCAAGGTCGATGGAACGACCGCCGTTCAGCGCTTCTTCCATATTACGCTTCCGATGCTAAAGCCCATCCTGACCGTTGTCGTGCTGCTGCGCGCCATCTGGATGTTCAACAAGTTCGACGTGATCTGGCTGCTGACCAAAGGTGGCCCCGTCGGCTCAACCGAAAACCTCGCGATCCTGTCCTACCGCCACGCCTTCAGCCTGTTCGACATCGGAGGCGGCGCGGCGATCGCCACGATCTCCTTCGCGATCCTGTCGGTGGCTGTGTTCTTCTATTTCCGGATTTTCCCGCTGGAGGATGATTAATGGCCCTTGCCCGCCGTTCGCTTCCCGCGCGTCTCGGACTGTATCTCGCTGCCGCGGTCATTGCTGTCTATTCGGCATTTCCGATCTACTGGATGGTGATTTCGAGTCTGCGCGAGCCGACGAGCCTGCTCAGCCGTGTCTCGTTGCTGCCGGGGCCGTTCACGCTCGAATACTATACCAATCTGCTTGAACTGACCGACTATCCGACGCACTTCGTCAACAGCGTGATCGTAGCGGTGGTCACTGTCGCCGTGACCATGGTGTTCTCGGTGATGATTGCCTACGCGGTGACGCGCCAGCGCATTCGCGGCAAGAAACTGATCGTGGGCGCGATGCTGTACGCCTATATGTTTCCGCCGTTGCTGATCGCGATCCCGATGTTCACGATCTTCGCGCAGCTTGGCCTGAGCGATACGCTGACCGGTCTTATTGCATCGCATCTGACGCTGACCCTGCCGCTTGGTGTCTGGTTCTTATGGGGTTTCTTTAAAGGTATGCCGTTCGAGCTGGAAGAGGCGGCGATGGTCGATGGCTGTACCCGGCTTGGCGCATTCCTGCGTGTTGTGCTGCCTCTCTCCTTGCCGGGGCTGATTACAGTCGCGATCTTCTCGTTCCTGCTGTCGTGGACCGATTACACCTTCGCTCTGATCATGATCGGAAGCGATGCCAACAAGACGCTGCCGGTCGGACTGGCCTCGATGGTCGGGTCGTTCGATCTGCGCTGGGGCGAAATCATGGCGGGCTCGACGCTGATCGCGTTGCCTCTGTTTGCCGCGTTCGCGCTGCTGACACAGTATTTCATTCAAGGTCTCGGCGCTGGCGCCGTGAAGGGTTGATCAATGGATCTCGGACTCAAGGGCAAGGCTGCGCTTGTCACGGGCGCTGCGCGGGGTATCGGTAAGGCGGAGGCGCTTGCTCTGGCGGCTGAAGGCTGCTCCATCGCGATCAACGACATTGATCGCAATGCCGCGGAAGCCACGGCAGCCGAGCTGCGCGCCAATGGTACTACAGCGGTTATCGCCATTGGCGATGTGTCGGAAGAGGCGGGCGCAGAAGCGGTTGTCCGCGAAGCGCATCGCGGTCTCGGTCAGCTCGACATTCTCGTGAACAATGCTGGAGCCGGTGGTCGGCATCTTGGCAGTCTCGCGGAAAATATGTCGCTTGACGATTGGGACATCATTGTCCGGACCCATCTGCGCAGCACGTTCCTTTGCAGCAAACATGCGGTCTCGTTCATGCGCGAGCGTGGCTTCGGGCGGATCGTGAACACCTCGTCGATGAACGTGACCGGTGGCGGACGTCCTGGAGTAACGAACTATTCAGCCGCGAAAGCAGGCGTGATCGGTTTCACGCGTACGCTTGCCAAGGAAGTCGGCAGCGCCGGGATTACGGTGAACGCGATTGCGCCGGGCTATGTCGAAACAGCGCTGATCGCAGGCTTTTCTCCGGAGAAACGAGCGATTATCGCTGGGCAAAACCCGCTGGGCCGCTTCTGCCAACCGGAAGAAGTGGGCGCGCTGATCGCGTTCCTGTGCTCCACTCAGGCCGCCTTCATCAATGGTGCGCTGATCTGTATGGACGGCGGCAAGCGCGATTTCTTCTGGGGTGACCAATGACTATTCGAGCCTTCGGCGGTCCGCATCGTTATGTTCAGGGGCCGGGCGCTCTGAGCGAGCTTGCCACGCTCGTTCCACTCTACGGCAAGCGTCCGTTTGTGGTCGTAGACGTCGCGGTGATCGGTTCGCTGCGCGAGCAATTAACCGCCTTGCTTAAACCTTGCGTAGATCATCTCGAGTTCTCTGAGTTTTCCGGCGAATGTTCCGCGAACCAGATCGATACCATGACCGCCAAGGCCAACGCTGCCCATAGCGATGTCATCATTGCGATTGGCGGCGGCAAGGCGATCGACACCGCGAAGGGTGTGCGGATTCTGCGGGGAGGGGCAATTATCGTTGTTCCGACTGTGGCCTCCAACGACGCGCCGACAAGCCGGCTGGCGATTGTCTATACCGACGACCATGTCCTCAAGGAGGTTCGGCTGATGCCGACCAATCCGGATGCCGTGGTTGTCGATACCTCGATCATCGCCCGTGCGCCGCGCCGCTTCTTTGTGGCCGGTATCGGTGATGCGTTGTCGAAGAAATTCGAAGCAGAGCAGTGCTTCAATTCTGGCGGCATGAATTTCTACAAGGCACGCCCGGCCGGTCTCGCCGTATCGATTGCGGACCAGTGCTATCGGGTGATCCGGCAAGATGCCGTTGCATCACTTGCGGCCGCGGACCGCAAGGAGCCGGATGCTGCGTTTGAAAACATCGTCGAGGCAACGATCCTGCTTAGCGGCCTCGGCTTTGAGAGCGGCGGGCTGTCCATTGCGCATTCGCTCACGCGTGGCTTTTCAGCGCTTCCATCGCTGAATGCGTCGCTTCATGGCGAGCAGGTTGCGTTCGGACTTCTGGCGCAGCTATGCCTTGAGCAACGATCAGCGGATTTTCTGGACGATATAGTTGCTTTCTATAGGCAACTCGGATTGCCGACGTCTCTGAAGGATCTCGGTTTTTCTGGTGATGTCGCGGAAGGCATCCGGACCATTGCTGAGCGTTCGGTCGCCGAGGCGCCTTATCTCAAGCAGTTTGTCGGGACGGTGACTGTAGAAACCGTTGCTGCGGCGTTGACGAAGGCCAACGGACTCGCGATAGCCGCGTAACGGCTCGGTCTGTTCGGGGCCGCGAGTACGCTCCTGACATTTGAACGTGCTGCGAGAATTCAGGGGGCCTTTTTTTAAGCAATCACCTGCGCCGCCGCTTTCTTCTCCTTGCGGTTACGAAGCCAGTTCTCGAAGCGCTGGACGATGACAAAGAACGTCGGGACGAAAAGCACCGCCAGGCAAGTCGAAGCCAGCATTCCGCTGAACACGGTGATGCCGATCGATTTACGAGCGCTTGCTCCGGCTCCTGTGGCAAAAACCAGCGGTGCCACCCCGAGAATGAAGGCGAAGGACGTCATCAGAATCGGCCGGAATCGCGCACGCGCGGCCTCGACGGCTGATTCCAGCAGCGGCTTTCTGTCGCGAACATGTAATTCCAGCGCGACTTCTACAATGAGAATCGCGTTCTTTGCCGAGAGGGCGATCAAGAGGATCAGCCCGATTTGGGTGTAGAGATTGTTTTCGATCCGCAACCCGGTCAGAACGGCCATGGGGCCGAGCAAGGATAACGGGACGGCCAGAATGACCGCGATTGGCGCGTACCAGCTCTCATATTGTCCCGCCAGTACGAGATAGACCAGCAGCAGGGCGAGGCCGAAGACATAATAGATCTGACTGCCGACGGCCTTCTCCTGATAGGACATCGCAGTCCATTCGTATCCGGTGCCTGGTGGCAAAGTCTTGTCGGCAATGCCCTCCATCAGGGTCATGGATTGGCCGGAACTATATCCCTGAGCGGGCAATCCGATCACGGTGGCGGCGGGATAGAGATTGTACAGGCTGATCAGCGAAGGGCCGACGGTTGGCGTGATCGTCGCGATCGTGCCGAGCGGGATCATCGCGCCTTGCTGGTTGCGCACCGTCAGGTTTTCGATGTCCTTTGTGGTGAGACGAAACTGCGAGTCGGCCTGAGCATAAACCTGGAAGGTGCGGCCGAATTTGTTGAATTGATTTACATAGGACGCGCCGAGATAGGCCGACAATGTCGAGAACACCTGATCGGTCGTGACATGCAGCGTCTGTGTCTTGATTCGGTCGACCTCGATATCGAATTGCGGCACCATCGAGCGGAACGGCGAACTCACTCGCTGCAAGGCGCTTTGCGTTTGTGCATTTGCGACGACTGCCTGTGTGATGGCTTGAAGTTTTCCGAAATCGGAATTTCCATCGCGTAGCTCTATCTGCATGGCAAAGCCCGCGGCATTGCCGATGCCCTGAATGGGTGGAGGCGGAATCACAAGAATTCGTGCTTCCGGAATGGCCTCCAGCTTTTTGTTGAGCCCAATCACAAGCGAGCGCAGATCCTCTCCGGGGCCGCGCTTCTCCCAATCCTTTAGAATAAGATATGAAACGCCCGCACTGGCGAGGCTTGAGCTGTTGTCCAGTGCCGATATACCCGCGATGCTGATGACTTGAGCGACGCCCGGAGTTTTGCTGGTCATGTCCGTGACCTGATCCAGAACGCGCTGGGTCCGGTCGAGCGATGCGCCGTCCGGCAGCTGAACAGCCGCGAGCAGATAGCCCTGGTCTTCGATTGGTATGAAGCCTGTCGGCACGCGGGAGAGACCATAGCCGCCGATGCAAATCAGGATCAGCGCCAGGATGACCGAAAAGCCGCTATGGGCGACCATGCGGGAAATCAGCGCCGCGTAGCGTTTCTCAAGCCGCTCATAGATCGCGTTGAAACCGCGATAGAACCAGTTGCGTTGTTCGGGTGGAACGGGGCGTCGTAGCCAGAGCGCGCATTGCGTCGGTTTGAGTGTCGCTGCATTGATGGCGCTGATCAGGGCTGTCGCCGCGATCACCAATGCGAACTGCGCATAAATCCGGCCGGTCATGCCCGGCAGAAAGGCCGCCGGCAGAAACACCGACACCAGCACCAGGGTTATGCCGATGATCGGTCCAAAGAGCTGATCCATCGCTTTGATCGCCGCATCGTGGCCGGACATGCCCTGTTCGATGTTGTGAGCCGCGCCTTCGACCACGACAATTGCGTCATCGACTACAATTCCGATGGCCAGCACGATGGCGAACAGCGTCGACAGGTTGATGGTGAAGCCGAGCGCAGCCATCGCGGCGAATGCGCCGATAATGGTGACCGGCACGGTGGTCGCGGGAACCAGCATCGCACGCCAGTCCTGCAGGAAAACGAGAATAACGACGAGAACCAGAAAGCCGGCCTCGATCAATGTTTTGTAGACCTCATGGATCGAGGCGGAGACGAACTTGGTCGTGTCGAACGGAATGTCGAATGCCATGTCCTGCGGGAATCCGCGGGCCAGCGCGTCCATCTTCTTTCGGACGGCCTGTTCGACTTCGAGCGCGTTGGCTCCCGGTGACTGGAAGACACCGATGCCTGTGGCGGGCTTGTTGTTCAGCGAGAATATCTGGCTGTAGGTTTGTGCGCCGAGTTCAACACGCCCGACATCCCGAACGCGGGTGACATCGCCATTGTTGCCGGTCTTGACGATGACGTCTTCGAATTCTTTGGTGTCGTCGAGTCGTCCATTGATGTTGAGGGTGTACTGGAATGCCTGCCCGGCGGGCGTGGGTGGCATGCCGACCTGACCTGCCGTGACCTGCTGGCTCTGCTGCTGGATGGCCTGGATGACATCCTGTGGCATCAGCGACAAGGCTTGAAGCTTATTTGGATCGAGCCAGACCCGCATCGAATATTGGCCGGCGCCGAAGACCGTCACGTTACCGACGCCCGGAAGCCGCGACAGTTCGTCCCGGATATTGATGGTGGCATAGTTGCTCAAATACAGGCTGTCGTATGTCGCGTTCGGCGATGTCAGCGTCACGAACAGAAGGATTGCCGTCGACTTCTTCTGGACGGTCACACCTTGGGTTTGAACCGACTGGGGCAGGGACGACAACGCACTGGAGACCCTGTTTTGGACTAGCACCTGCGCAAAGTTAAGGTCGGTGCCGATCTTGAAGGTCACAGTCAGCGAATAGCTGCCATCGGCGCCGCTGTATGACTGCATGTAGAGCATGTCTTCGACGCCGTTCACTTGCTGCTCGATGGGCAGAGCAACGGTGTCGATCACGGTTTTGGCGCTGGCGCCCGGATAACGTGTTGTGACCTGCACTGTCGGCGGCACCACATTCGGATACTGCGCGACAGCAAGGCTAAACAGCGCAACGCCGCCGATCAGGATCATCAGGATGGCGATGACGTTCGACAGAACCGGCCGCTCGATGAAAAATTTCGAGATCATGGCCCTGTCCTATTTCGCGGCTGCGGGAGTTGGTCCGATTTTCTGTGGTTGCGGATCGACCTTCTGACCGGGAATCGCACGCAATAAGCCAGCGATGACGACACGGTCGTCCGGCTTCAGACCATTCTCGATGACGCGCAAATCACCGTCGAGGGGGCCGGTCTGCACCTTGCGCTGTTCGACGACATTCTCGCCGTTGACCACAAGGACGTAACGGCCTCCCTGATCGCTGCCCAATGCAATGTCGGGGACGAGCAGGGCGTCTTTCTGCTCATCGAGCGGAACGCGGACACGCACAAAATATCCCGGCAGCAGGACGCGATCGGCATTTGCCAGAACGCCGCGCACCGCGAGAGTCCCGGTTGCCTGATTGATCGTGGGGGCAGCGTAATCAAGCTTTCCCTTGTGCGGATATCCGGTTTCGGTCTGGAGTCCGACCTCGATCGGCGTTTCCTTGAGGTCTTTCGATGTCAGGCCCTTCTGCGCAGCAGCCGCGCGAATGCGCAGGACGTCCTGCTCATTGACATTGAAATTGACGTAGATCGGACTGAGCTGGAAGATGGTCGCGAGCTGGGTGGGAGATGCCACGCCGACAAGTTCTCCGACAGATACCAGATGCGCGCTGACAATTCCGTCAAACGGCGCAATCACATTAGTATAGCCATAGTTCACCGCGGCAATTTTCGTGTTGACCTGAGCTTGCTGCAGATTGGCCTGGGCGTTGTCCCGCGAAGACGTAGATTGATCGAGCGTCGCTTGCGACACGATCTGCCGTGTGACGAGATCCGATTGGCGCTTGAAGTCTGCCTCGGCTTGTTTCAGCGTTGCTTGCGCGCCAGCCTCGGCAGCCTGCGCCTGATCGAGTTTGAGTTTGTATGTTTCAGGCTCGATGGTGAAGAGCGTCGTGCCTTGCTTTACGAAGGCGCCGTCTTCGTAGTTGATCGATTGCAGCACACCCTGAACGCGGGCCACGAGATCGACCGTCTTGATGGGGGCCGTATTTCCGGTAGCTGTGAGATATCGCGTTACTGTGCGTTGCACAGGCGCGCTCACATCGACCTTTGCCGGCGGAGGAGGAACAAAAGTATTTTGTTCGCAGGCGGTTAGCGTGAAAATCGCCAATGTTGCGAGTAAAACGCGCGATGCCTTGTGTGCTTTGCACCCAAAAATGATGGCGAGTGTGGTGTGCAGTATGGGACACGCAGGCTTCATTCAGACGCCTCGTCTCAAATTTCAGCGGAAACAAAAAGCGCGTCCGCGATGCATGAATAGCAACAATCCGCTTGCGGCGGAACTCAAAAGCGAAAATGATAGTCGTCGAAGATTATTTCAAGAAATTCGATTTCATTTTAGTTGCGGTGGCTGGTTCGGCAACGGGAAACAACAGAAATACAAAACAACAGAAATACAATAAGGAATTTTGCAATGAGCGCGTTGAAACGTGTCGTAAGGCTTTTGGCTTTCGCGGCGACGGTCGCTTTCGTTGTCCCTTCCTTCGCACAGCAGCCAACCGACGAACAGCGGAATGCAATCCGCTCCGCATGTCGCTCGGACTATGAAGCGAATTGTGCAAGTGTGCCTCCCGGCGGCGCAGCTTCGCTCCAATGTTTGCAGAAAAACATGTCGAAGCTTTCCGGGGCCTGCAAGCAGGCAGTGAATGCCATCGAGCCGGCACCGGCTGCCGCGCCGAAAACTGAAACCACAACGGCTCCCGCACCGGCGGCTTCAACGCCGGCGAAGGCTGCGGCTCCAGCGGCTGCGCCCAAGGCGACGACAACCCAGAAGCCAACCGATGCACAGACCGCTGCCATCCGCAGCGCATGCCGGTCAGACTATGAGAAGAACTGCGCGAGCGTGCCGCCTGGCGGCGCAGCTTCACTGCAATGTTTGCAAAAGAGTATGCCGAAACTGTCGCCGAGCTGCCAGAAGGCGGTGAGTGCAGTGGGCGGGGCTGCAAGTGCGCCTGCTGCTGCTGCGACCACCGCACCTGCCGCCGATGCGCCGCCACCTGCGCCGCTGGTGCTTCGGCCGATGCGGCCGCGCGAGGAGCTGTTTGTGCTCAGGTCGGCTTGTGGCGCGGACGTTCAGGCGCTGTGCGGAGGTGTCGCACCCGGAGGCGGGCGCATCGTGCAATGTCTGGCCGTGCGAGCCGCATCTCTTTCGCCCGCCTGCAAGGACGTTCTCGCGCAATTTGCGGCGCAATAGCAGAGACTACTC
>Ga0209023_10005053_pt1 | contig 14619 bp, 15 predicted proteins | sample LakOneMetagenome_FD_187468 | JGI IMG/M metagenome (GOLD analysis project Ga0209023, IMG submission 187468) | Freshwater and sediment microbial communities from Lake Erie, Canada (SPAdes) (version 2) | ecosystem: Environmental > Aquatic > Freshwater > Lentic | place: Lake Erie, Canada...
CGGAGGGTCTGGCGCGATCGGCTCCCGCGTGGCCGCCGAGATTCACAAACAGGGCGGACGCGTCACGATCGTCGGTCGCACGTCGCCGGAAAAGGGCGTGATGTTCATCAGGGGGGACCTGTCGACCTCCGAAGGTCTGGACGCCCTGACGGCGCGTGTTCAATCCGAGCCCTGGGACATCCTGATCAATCTGGCGGGTATCCAGCATTTCGGCCTGATCGAAGCCCAGCACCCCGATCACCTCGAAGCGACCTACCGGGTCAATGTGGTGGCGCCGGCGCGCCTGATCCAGGCCGTCCTGCCGGGAATGAAGGCGCGCGGATCGGGCCAGATCGCCAATGTCGGCTCGATCTTCGGGTCCATCAATTTCGCCCATTTCGCCACCTATTCGAGTTCAAAGGCCGGCCTGAGGGCGCTGAGCCAGGCGCTGCGCCGCGAGCTGACAGGCACGGGCGTCGGCGTCACCTATGTCGCGCCAAGGGCCGTACGGACGCCGATGAACTCGGCCACCGTCCACGCCTGGGCGGCCCTGACGAACATGACCATGGACGACCCGGACGCCATCGCCCGGCGGATCGTCAGGGCCATCCGCGACGACCGCAAGGACGTCTATCTCGGCTTTCCGGAAGCCCTGTTCGTCCGCCTGAACGGTCTGGCCCCCGGCCTGATCGACGGCTCCCTGCGCGCCAACGATCTCAAGGCCCGCTCCCTTTTTCCCCAATGACCTCGTTCAACCGCAGGAGACCCCGATGAACCGCACCCTCAAGGCGTTCGGCCTCGCCGCAGCGCTCGGCCTCGCCGCCGCAGCGCCCGTCAGCGCCGACCCGGTCACGGACCGCGCCGCAACGCTCCAGCGTGGCTGGGACCATGTGAACTACGAAGTGCCGCAGGCGACGCGGCTGGCCGAGATGGCGCGGCTGCACCGCGATGCGGACGCCATGGTTGCGGCCGCGCCGGGCCGGGCCGAACCCCTGATCTGGGACGGCATCATCGTGGCGTCGGAGGCCGGTTTGAGGGGCGGTCTGGGAGGTCTCGGCCTCGCACGCGACGCCCGGGCCTTGCTGGAGCGGGCCGAGAAGATCGATGCGCGGGCGTTGAACGGCGCGGCCCTGACCAGTCTGGGCTCGCTCTATGCCCAGGTGCCCGGCGCTCCGATCGGCTTTGGCGACCGGACCCGGGCCCGCGCGTACCTGCAACGCGCTCTGGCGATCGCGCCGAACGACATCGACGCCAACTACTTCATGGGGGACCTCCTGTATCGACAGCATGACTACGCGGGCGCTGTTCGCGTGCTTGAACATGCTCTTGCCGCTCCGGCGCGGCCCGGGCGCGCGGCCGCCGACAGGGGCCGCCGGGCGGAAGTGAGCGCCCTCCTCGCCCAGGCGCGCGGACACATTTGAGGGGCATGGCCATGCTAGACTCTTCAACTACCGACGAGGCGTTCGTTCGAGCGGGAAACCCTCCCGCTCCATCGCCCGCTGACGGCCTTCAGGACGGCGACATCATGCCGGACGCGCGATCTCTTCGAACCGTTCAGTTGATCCGCAAGGGCGTTCTGCTGGCCGCCATCCTCGCCGTTGTCACGCTCGCTGTCTTCACCGGAACAACCCGCTGGCCTGATCCCGTCCGCGACGGGTTTCGCATCGCCGGTCTCCTCCTGATCGGAATCGCCATTATCGGTCGCGCTTGGTGCTCGCTCTATATCGGCGGACGCAAGACGGCCGAGATCGTCGATCGCGGACCCTATTCCGTGACCCGAAACCCGCTCTACGTCTTCAGCTTCGTCGGCGCTGCGGGAATGGGTCTTCAGACCGGCAGTCTTGTGCTCGCGGGCCTGTTCGTCGCCGTCACCATAGGGGTCTTCTACGCCACCGTGAAACGCGAGGAGGCCTGGCTTGGGGCCGCCTTCGGCGAGACATATGCCGCCTATCGCCGCCGGACGCCGCGCTTCTGGCCGAGCTTCACGGCCTGGCGGGACGTGGAAACACTTGAAATCCGCCCCGATCGGTTTCTGATGACGTTGGCGGACGGCTCGGCGCTTCTGCTGGCCGTGCCGTTGTTCGCTGCGGTGACCTGGCTGCAATCGACAGGATGGGTGAATGCCGTCGTCAGCCTTCCCTGAATCATCGCTTCGGGTCGGCGTCGATGTCCCCTGGGTCACCAGCTGGACCGCTGAACCGGTGCTCGGCGTCCGGCCCTGCCCCAGCGTTGGCGGACGCCCTGCCCTCGTCCAGGGAGAGCGGCCCGGTTTCGGCAAGCCCGAATATTCGAAGAACCATCTGCTGCGCCAGAGACTGAGCGTACAGCGGATGCTCTGTCCGATGTGTGGAACGCCGACGGCGCCTGAGGATCGGATAACGCAGCTCGCCCGGCGGACGACGGCGGGAGATTTGCGCCGCTCCGGCCGGGGCTCCGGGCTGGCGCCCGACATCGCCGACACCGTCGTGCTGATCGACGCCGGGGCGATCGCGCCGCTCCATCGTCGCTGTTCGGACCTGTCGCTGAAGCATTGCCCGCATCTGCGCGCGGCGCCGGTCGAGGTCATGACCTTTCCAGACCGGTGGCTTGTGCTGCCTCTGATGATCCAGGCCGAGGCGCCCCTCGCGCCCGGCTACGCGCTTCTGACCGCGCCTCCGGTCCGTTCGGTTGCGGTGGTCACCTTCCTGCAGCTTTGTGGACGGCCCTGATGACAGACGCGTTTTCGAAACCCGGGTCCAGTATCCGGACCGACGGCGCGGCGCGCTATGGAGCCGTGGCGGCGGCGTTCCACTGGAGCGTCGCCCTTCTGGTGTTCGGACAAATCTATGTGGGCTGGACCTTCGGCGACATGGAGCGAGGGCCTGCCCGTGATCTCTGGTTCGAGTGGCACAAGACGCTCGGCTTCCTCATCCTGGTTCTGAGCCTAGCGCGCCTTGGCTGGCGGGTCGCCAATCCGCCACCGCCCCTGCCGCCCGAGGCGCCGGTTTGGCAAAGTCGAGCGGCGGCCGTCGGTCATATCGCCTTCTACCTGATCCTGATCGGTCTGCCGTTGACGGGTTGGGCGGCGATTTCGACCGGCCGGGCCGCCTTGACCTCGCAGATAACCTCCCTGATCGGTGGTCTGTCCTGGCCGCTCCTGCCGGGGCTGCCGCAAGCGTTGCATGAGCCGATGGAAGGCGCTCATGGCCTGTTGGTGAAGATCACCTACGCCCTGGTCGTTCTGCATGTCGGCGCCGCGATGAAGCATCAATTTCTGGACAGAGGCCCCCTGGCGGGGCGGCTCTGGCCCTTTCCGCGATGGTGACCCACCCACCCCGTTCGCTTTTCGCGAAACGGTCGCCCGTCCTCTGCCAGAAGGAACGCCGATGAGCCGATTCAGCGCCCATTCCGAAGCCCATCTTGTCGCCCGGATCGGCTGGTTGCGCGCCGCCGTTCTGGGGGCGAACGACGGACTGGTCTCGACCGCCAGTCTGATCGTGGGGGTGGCTGCGGCCAACGCCGGCAAGCCGGGCATTCTCCTCGCCGGGGTCGCCGGGCTGGTGGCGGGGGCCATGTCGATGGCCGCGGGCGAATATGTATCGGTGAGTTCGCAGTCGGACACCGAAAAGGCCGATCTCGCGCGCGAGACCGCCGAACTGGCCGCCGATCCGGCCGCCGAGGCGCGCGAGCTGGCCGGAATCTATGAGGCGCGAGGCCTCGAGCCCGCGCTGGCATCGGAGGTCGCCGCCCAGTTGATGGCGCATGACGCCCTGGGCGCCCACGCCCGGGACGAACTGGGGATTTCCGAGTTCACCACGGCCCGGCCGATCCAGGCGGCGCTCACGTCGGCGCTCACGTTTTCGACGGGCGCGTGCCTGCCTCTTCTGGTCGTCGTGGTGGCGCCGGCGCCAGCCCTGGTTCCGGTCGTGGCGGGTGCGGCCCTGCTGGGTCTCGGTGTTCTCGGGGCGCTCGGCGCGAAGGCGGGCGGGGCCGATATGCTGAAGGCCGTCGTCCGCGTCGTCTTCTGGGGCGCACTGGCCATGGCGGTCACGGCGGGGATCGGCCGTCTGTTCGGGGCGGTGGTCTAGGCGCGCCCCGGGCTTGAGGCGATCCCCGGAAGGCTCTTCTCCAGACGCCTGATCGGCAAAAGCCACGGCAGGCGCTCCCCTCTTCCCACGATCAGTCGACGGGCCGGAAGGTCCGAAGGAACTGTCCTGCCACGGTTTCAGGCTCCCGGGCTCCCGAAACCCAAGCCTTCGCCCGGGACGGAGAATGGGGCGGGGCGCTTCGGCCATGGGTCTCTCGCTGCGCCGCCTGCACGGGAGGGGCCCACGATGATCCTCGGGCCGATTTCCGGAACCGGGGCAAGAGGTCCGCGAGGCCCCGACGGAATCGATCGCGCACGGTCTGATCTGGATCAAGGCGTCGGTCCATCGCGACGCGTTTTGTCGATCCGCCAGCGCTCCCAGGGCGCCGGGCCTGCAACGGAGGGACCCATGAGCTACAAGTCCATCATCGCCCTGGCCTTCGGCGACGCTGGCGACGCGGCGGCCCTGGCCTTCGCGGCCAGTCTCGCCGTCACGCACAAGGCCCATGTCAGCGTGTTCCCGTTCGCCCCGGATCCGTCGCTCGATCTGATCAGCTACGGCATGCTGCTCGGCGCGTCCCTTCCGAAGGAGACCGCAGCGGCGATCCTCGCCGGACAGGAAAAGCTCAGAGCCCGACTCGACGACGAGTGTCGCCGGATCTGCAACGCGGCGGATCTCGTCTATGGTGAGGCCAAAGGGCTCCCGAGGCTGGAACTGTCCCGGCCCGCCGGCCGACCCGAGATTGCTCTCAGCCACGCCCTTGCGCTGACCGACCTTGTCGTCATCAGCCAGGAGAGCCTGACGACCGCCCCTGCCGCGCCCGCCGTCCTTGGCCAGGTCATGCTGCAGCAGCGGACGCCCGTCCTCCTCGCCAGAGGCGACGCCGACACCCTGGGCGGTCCTGTCGTGATCGCGTGGGACGGGAGCGCCGAGGCGGGGCGCGCCGTGCGCCAGGCCCTGCCGCTGATCGCCATGGCGTCCGGAACAACCGCGGTCCAATGCCGCGCAGGCCTCGACCGGCAGGCGGCCAATCCCTCGTTTGATCCCCTGCTGGCCTATCTGGCCGCGCATGCCGTCGGACCTGCGGCCACAGAAACCGTTGAAGAGGGTCCGGAGGGACTGGCCCTCGTCCAGGCCGCCACGCGGCTGAAAGCCGGGTTGGTCGTCGCGGGCGCCTGGGGTCACAACCGGTTCCGCGAGGCCCTGTTCGGCGGCGCGACCCGCGCCCTGCTGGACGCCGTCGATGGACCGTCCCTGCTGCTGGCGCACTGACGTGGGGTTCCGGACCCTTCTGCTGTTACTCGACGAACGCGAGGGCATCGCCTGGTTCGATGATGTCCTGACCCTGGCCGCCACGCGCTATGGCCCCGGCCAGACCCGCGAACGCCTGTTCAGAGGGGTGACCCGCGATCTGATCGAGGGCTGCGAACCGCCTTGGCTGACGATCCATTGAGCCCCGCGCACCTGTGGCCGATCGATCCCGCTGTCCTTCCCGGCTTCGTGCTCGCCATGACCCTGATCGAACTCACCCCGGGCCCCAACATGGGCTACCTCGCCGCGGTCGCCGCCGGCCGCGGCCGGCTGGCCGGCGTTCTGACCGTGCTCGGCGTCACTCTTGGTCTGTCGGCCTACCTCGGGCTCGCCCTGTTCGGACTGACGCACTGGATCCTCGCCGCGCCGATGGCAATGACGCTTCTGCGCTGGGGCGGGGTCGTTTATCTGCTGGTCCTGGCGGCGGACGCGCTGAGGCCCGTGCGGGTTCCGCCGGTCGGCGCGAACAGGGGCGGAGGCGGTGGACGGCTCGTCCTGCGCGGCCTCCTGGCCAATCTGCTGAACCCGAAAGCGCTTGTCTTCTATGCGGTGCTCCTTCCCGGATTTGTACGGCCCGGGTTCGGCGCGCCCGGCGCGCAGGTCCTGATCCTGGGCCTCGCCCACATCACCATCAGCATCGCCGTGCACCTGTCCATCGTCCTGGGCGTCGCCGGCGCCGCCCACACCTGGCCTTCCAGCCGACGCCTGCTGTTGCGGTGGGTTTCGGCCGGCGGACTCTTGGCCGTCGCCCTCTGGCTTGCTCTGTCCCGTTGAGGAGACCCTGACCGTGAACACCCTGACCTTCACTGCCCCGCCAGGTGCGTGGCCGGGTTCCGCGCCCCGCTCCGGCTCCGCGACTGTGACGCACACGTCTGAGGCCCGGCTATGACCGACGCGCCCTCCAATGATGCGCAACGCGCGTCTCCGTCCTACCGGCTCGCAGCCCTCGACCAGGACTTCCTCCTCAGTGACGCGATGCGCGGCGTGCGTTTCCAACTGGAGTTCGAGAAGGCGGAAAAGGCGTTGAAGGCCTGGGGCGTGCGATCGACGATCGTGGTGTTCGGCAGCGCCCGCCTCCGCGAGGACGGCCCCGGTTCTCACGGACGCTGGTACGCCGAGGCGCGCCGGTTCGGGATGCTTGCCTCCCTCCAGGGCGGCGCGGTTCGGGACGATGGCGGCGTGCGCGACAATGTCATAGCCACCGGTGGCGGACCGGGTGTCATGGCCGCAGCCAACCGGGGCGCGATTGACGCCGGCGCGCCCTCAATCGGCTTCAACATCACCCTGCCGAGCGAGCAGGAGCCCAACCCGTGGACGACGCCCGCCCTGACCTTTCGCTTCCATTATTTCGCGATGCGAAAGATGCATCTGGCGATGCGCGCCAACGCGCTCGTCGTCTTCCCCGGTGGCTTCGGCACCCTCGACGAGCTGTTCGAAATCCTCACTCTGCGCCAGACAGGCAAGGCCCCGCCGATCCCGGTCGTCCTGATCGACAGGGCCTACTGGACCGCCGTGGTCGGCTTCGACACCCTGGCGGCCGAGGGCTTTATTGCGCCTTCGGACCTTGACCTCTTCGCCTTCGCCGAGACGGCTCAGGAGGCGTGGGAAACCCTTCTCGCCCGCGGTCTGGCCCCGGACCGCCCGATTGGGTCCAAGCCCGAGGTTTGACGGGCGCAACCCTGACGCAGGTCGGGTCCGGGCCCCTCCCCGACGGGATCATCGACGCCCAGCCCTCATGCGGCGCGCCGTGAGGCAGCGAAACCCGGGTCCTCCGCCAGTCTGAACTGACCGACAGAGCTCGAGAGACTCTCCGTTTGCTGGCGCAGCGCGTGACTGGCCGCCGTCGTCTGTTCGACCATGGCGGCGTTCTGTTGCGTGACCTGGTCCATCTGGTTGATGGCGGCGTTGACCTGCTGAAGCGCGCCGGCCTGTTCCTGGGCGGAAGCGGCGATCTCGCCGACGAGACCGTCGATTTCGGCGACCCGATCAACGATCCGCTGTAGCGCTTCGCCCGTCTGACCGACCAGGTCCACGCCCGAGCCGACCTGGGTCGTCGAGGTCGAGATCAGGACCTTGATTTCTCTGGCCGCCTCGGCAGACCGCTGCGCGAGCGCCCGGACCTCGGACGCGACGACTGCGAACCCCCTCCCGGCCTCGCCTGCACGCGCAGCCTCGACGCCCGCATTCAGCGCCAGCAGATTGGTCTGGAACGCGATCTCGTCGATCACCCCGATGATCTGACCGATCCGCAGAGACGACTCCTCGATCGCGCCCATCGCGACTACGGCGTCACGGACGACAACCCCGGACGTCTGCGCGTCCCCCCTCGCGGCCTGGACCGTCCGCGCCACCTGGTCCACGCTCGACGCCGTTCTTTTTACGGTCGCGGTGATCTCGTCGAGGGCGGCAGCGGTTTGTTCAAGGCTGGCGGCCTGCTGTTCCGTTCTCCGCGAAAGATCATCGGCGGCCTTGCTGATCTCTTCGACGCCAGACCGGATGGAGTGCGAGTTGTCTGCGACCCCTTCCATGGCGCGGTTCAGATTCCGGACCGCGTCATTGAAATCCGACTTCAGGGTTTCGTAGGCCTCGGGAAACGCCTCTTCGACCACGGATGCGAGATCGCCGTCGGACAACCCGCTGAGCGCTCGCCCGACGGTGGCGACCACCCGGCTCTGTATGGCCTCGGCCTCGGCCCGCGCTGTTTCACTTCGCTTCCGCTCGTCTTGCAGCACCTCGAGATAGATTGAGATCGCCAGATCCATGTCCAGCATCACGCGGCAGGTCAGTTCGGCGATCGCTTCTCCCGTGATGCGGTCGTGGTCAGCCGCCCGCGCGCCCCAGGACCGGGGCCGGTTGGCAATCTGCTTTACTAGATGCGCCAGCAACACGCTGTAGCCGCCGATATACCATCGCGGTTCCAGCCCTATCCGCGCGTGAACCTCGCCGATGGTTCGCACCGCGCGTCCGTACTCAGCGTCGGTCCGCCCCTCGATGATCGCATCCCAGTGCGCTTGCTGGGCCGCGCTCGCGGCCGCGATATGTTGATCATCGCGAAAGAAGCGCCGGGTTTCAGGATAGGCCCGGATGCGGGTGTAGAAGGCTTGCAGCCCCCCCGGCATCGCCTGCCGGAGGATATCCCCGACCGCCCTGTATCCGGGGGACGGCGCGCCGAGGCCCATAAAGTCCACCCGCTCTTCGAGAGGATCTTCCGCCATGTTGCTATCGACTCCGTCAATGTCGGAAGCTTTGGCCAACACGGTTATCGACACCTTAAGATTATGCTTGGTGGAAATACCTATTCCAGGCTGTATTGGCGCGGGAATTTGGACGGCTCGGACGGCCGCCGACCTGGAGCCAGCCGGCGTTCCGAGGCGCGTCCGGAAAGACATGCGGGGCGGCTCCCCGACGCAATGGCGGGCTTCTCACGGCTGTTGGAGAACGGCGGGGGGTGGACCACCTCATCTCCGGGCGAGGCCTCACGGCTCTGGTCGGAAGCGGAATCCGGCCCTAGATAAAATCGCTTGCCTGGCGCACCCGCTGGGGGACGACTACCAGGAACCGCAGGGCGTCTTGCGGAGGGAACTCCTTCCCAGGTCTCGCGACAGACTCATGCCGGAGCCTCAGTGATCCGCAGAATCGTACTTGTTGATGACGACGCCGCAGTCCTGGAATCCCTCGACGCCGTTTTCACCTCCGCCGGCTATGAGGTGCACGGCTTCGCATCCGCCACCGCCTTCCTGGAGCGGATCGAAAGCCTTCAGCCTGCCTGTATCGTCACCGACCTTCGCATGCCCGACATCGATGGCCTGTCGCTTGTCTCCCTGCTGCAGGGACGCCGGGAAGCCTTCTGGCCCGTCGTCGTCATCAGCGGTCACGCAGATGTTCCGGACGCAGTGGCGGCAATGCGGGCCGGAGCCGTCGATTTCCTGACCAAACCGTTCGCCCCGAGACAACTGCTGGAAATCGTCGAGGATTGTGTCACCGGACTGACGCCGGATGGTGCAGCGTCCCTCGCCGAGCGCTACGCAGCCCTGTCGCCGCGCGAGCGCGAGGTGGTCGAAATTCTCTCGAGGGGCGACACCAGCAAGACCGCAGCCCTGCAGTTGGGGATCAGCGCACGCACCGTCGAGATCTTGCGGGGGCGAATTCTCCGCAAAACGGGGGCGAACACCTTCACAGCCCTGGCGAAGGCGCTGTCCGAACCGGGGCCAAATATCCGGCAGGGGCGCAAGCCCCACTAAGGATAGGCCCAAAGTTATGTCGCGTATCGGCGCTCTCAGGTCTAGCCTTAACGGAAACACGGGTCTGGGCGGCGTCCATTCCACCGTGTGGCGAGGCGCAACGTCGCCGGGAGGCCGGCCCTGGAAGCATCATTCGCCAAGAGCATCCTGCTTCACGCTCCAATGGCCGTCGTCGCGATCGACTCCGACGGGATCGTCCGGAGCGCCAACGCCACGGCAGAGACCTTCTTCGGTTGCGGACTACCGCCCGCCCCCCCTGTCCGCATCTCTTCCCTCCTGCCGGGATTCGACGTCCTGACGCTCGCTTCTGACGAGGGTCTGGACCGATTCAACAAGCGGGGACGCAACGGCGTCGCCCATTTGCGGATCGGTCGCCCCGACGGGTCCGAGGCCTTTGTTGACGTCCAGGCCGCGCGGTTCTCGGCACAGGGCGAGCGCTTCCTGACGCTCTTCATCCAGGACATCACGGCGGTCATCGCGGCTGAAACGGCTGTCCAGGAACTTCGCCTCCAGATCACCTACAACTGGCGCCTTAACTCTCTCGGCGAAATGGCCTCTATGGTCGCCCACGAGCTGAACCAGCCGCTTTCGGCGGTGCTGAACTTTCTCGAAGCCGCGAAAACCCTCGTCAGCCGGACCGAATTCGACCAGGCCAAGGTCCTGCAATTCCTGGCCTCCGCCGAGGGCCAGGCAGAGCGGGCGAGCGATGTGATCCGTCGTCTCAGAACCCTCATGTCCCGCGACAAGGGCTATCACGCTGAAGCGAACCTCTCCGAGATCGTGACCGAGGTCATGCCGATTTTGCAGATCAACGCCCGGGAGCTCGACGCCGATATAAGGATGTGCCTTCCGCACGACGCCACCGTGCGATGCGATCGTGTGCAGATCCAGCAACTGGTCATGAACCTCGTGCGCAACGCTCTGGACGCTCCGTCGACAGAGCAACGGCGTCGCGTTCTGATCTCCTGCGCCCGCCAGGAAGACGGGCTCAGGGTCCTCGTCGAGGACAATGGCCCCGGGGTGTCCGACGCCGTCGCCAGCCGGCTGTTCGATCCTATGGCGAGCACCAAGCCTGGAGGGATGGGGCTGGGCCTTTCGATCTGCCGCACGATCGTGGAGGCGCACGGCGGAACGATCGGCCCGGCGCCGTCCAGCCTCGGAGGCGCGGGGTTCGCGTTCACGCTCAACGACGGGACGACCGATGCCTAAAGGAAAGGTGATCGTGATCGACGACGACGCGGCGGTGCTGGAGTCGATCGAGGCGATGCTGACTGCGGCGGACTTCGAAGTGATGACTTTCGCTTCCCCGACGCGCTTTCTGGCCATGCTCGAAATCCTTCCCTACGCCTGTATCGTGACGGACGTGCGGATGCCGGAGATGTCAGGCCTCGATCTGGTCGAGCGGCTGTCGCAGGCCGGGCGCGCGGATTGGCCACTCATCGTCATCAGCGGCCACGCCGACATCCCGATGGCGGTCTCCGCCATCAAGGCGGGCGCATCGAACTTTCTGCAAAAGCCCTTCGGTTCAGGCGTCCTCGTTCAGGCGATCCTCGATGCCTGTGCCGGACGTCAAACGGTCAATGCCCCAGACGAGGATTTCAAGGACACCCGCGAGCGGCTCCAGACCTTGTCGCCAAGGGAAAGGGAGGTTTTGTCCCACCTGGTCAGTGGCGCAAGCAGCAAGGTCACTGCCCTCGTTATGGGCATCAGTCCCCGCACGGTGGACGTGTTCAGAAGCAATATCCTCAGAAAAATGCAGGCGCCGAACGTCGCCGCGCTCGCAACCCGGGTTGGACGGAGCCTCTCGGCCTGACACGCCGCAGCGCTTTTGCGCCTGCCGCTCCGCTCAAGAGGCAACAGGGGCCGCGAGAGACCGGCGGAGAACTCGCCTGAGCGCTGTCGCTCGGACCTCCAGGTAGAATTCTCTACAAACGCCCCGGCGACATCAGCGGAATGATGGCCGCCCTAAGCGATACTACCTAGGCTCGCAACCCCGCACCTAAAGCCGCTGTTGACCACGCTGGTCTAGTCTTGCGGCTGTGAGGCATTCCCCGGCGCCGCCGGGGAGCTACGCCAAAGAGGAAGAGACAGTGCTGGTTGTCCCGGTTTGCAAGACAGTGAGGGTCGGCGCCATGTCGACCACGCGGCGACCGGCTGGCACGGGCGTTCTAGGCCTGGCCCCGGGGGCGACGGGATGACGACCGAAACTCCGACGGTTCCCGGCGTCAGCCGCATCAACCTGCGGGCTTTGAAGGCGCTGTGCCTGGACGCCAGTCCCTTGGGTCTCGACATTCTCAGCCAGACGCTTCTCGGGTTCGGCGTCGACCGGATCTTCCGTGCGCCGAGCGTGAGCGAAGCCCAGGCGATCCTGAAAGCGGAGACCATCGACCTGGTCCTCTGCGACGCCGAACTCGGCGGCGAGAGCGGTAACGATTTCATCCGCTGGCTGCGCCTTTCGAGGATGGAGCCCAACTGCCACGCCCCGGCGTTCGTTATCATGGGTCATGCGCTGGAGCCGGAGGTGATCAATGCCCGGGACTGCGGATCGAACTTCGTCATCGCGAAGCCTCTGGCGCCCGCCGTGCTGATGCAACGCATCCTCTGGGTCGCCGCCGTCGATCGGCCCTTCATCGAATCCGATAACTACACAGGACCGGATCGCCGGTTCAAGCATCAGGGCATACCGGCTGGCGCGCCCCAGGGCCGCCGCAAATCCGACTCCGCCGGCGCCCTTGGGGAACCGACCGGATTGAACATCAGCCAGGAAGAACTGGAGAGTCTCGTGAAACCCCAGAGGGTCTCCCTGTGACGGTCGTCGTCAGACGGGTCGCATCCGCGCTGCATCGGGAATATCGCAAGGCTGGCGGCGTGCGCATCGCCGACGCCGTCGCCTATGCTGAAGGGAACCTCGGAACTCTGGAAGAGCAGTGCAGAGTCCGGATCGACGAAGCGATGGAAGGTGTCGCCGCCATCGTCAGTCATCCCGATCGTCTGCTCACGACCGAGGATTTGAGCCGGGCCCACGGTCTGGTGAACGAAATGCTCGCCTGTTGCGCTGCCGTTGAAATCGACGGCTTCGTCGAGGCGCTCTACGCGTGCGGTCGCCTCATCGGCATTCTGCTCGCCATTGACACCCGGCCCGTGGAAGCCTTGAGCCCGGGGGTGGATCTCCTCCGCCTGGCCCGACGCGGCGCCGCTCCGGAGGATCTTGAGGCCCTGATCGCCGGCATCGATCATTACGTGGCGCGCATCCAGGCCCTCGGACGCATCAGCGGACGCAACTAACCCAGGACGCTGCGCTTCCGCGCCACAAGGCGAGATCGCCCGCCCGACACTCGCCCGGCTGGATGACCGAGGATTTCGCGACGGGCAGGCCGGGCGAACCCGCCTGTCATGACGACCGGCGGTCACCCCGGCGTCGGCCCTCGGAGGGTTTCCCCGCCCTCATCCGTCGCTGTGACAGCCCTTACGCCCAACTGGTGACAGGCCCGCTGCGCCGAGCCGGCAAGGAGACAGGAACCGGCGTGGCCTGCGGTTCGGGCATGGGCTTTCCGAACAGCCAGCCCTGCCCCTGATCGACGCCGAGCGCGCGCACCACGTCCGCCACCGCGTCCGTCTCGATCATTTCGGCGACGGTGGTGAGCTTCAGAGAGCCGCAAAGTTCCACCAGATGCCGAAGCAACGTCCGGGCGCGCGGGTCCGTGTCCAGATCGCGGATGAAACTGCCGTCGATCTTGACCGCATCAACGGACAGCCCGCGAAGATAGTCGAAGCCGGCGCAGCCGACGCCGAAATCATCGATACAGGCCTTTACTCCGGCCGCTCGCAAGGCCCTGAGACGGCGGTCGACAGCGTCCACGTCCTGCATCGCGGCCGTTTCCGTCACCTCGATCATGAGCCGGCGACGCTCCAGCGGATCGCCGGCGGTCAAACGCAACAGAGCGTTGACGTAGGTGTCGGTCGCGAGGGAGGCGGCCGAGACATTGACGGCCAGCTTGATCAGGCCATTGCCAGATTGCCGACCCTTGTGGAGCGCCTTTTCCAGAACCGCCAGATCGAAATCCTCGATCAGGCCAAGGTCTTCGGCCATGCTGATCGCCCTTGCCGGACTTTCCGGTCCGAACCGGGCGAGCGCTTCGAAATGGTGGATGGCGCCGCTACCGAGATCGACGATGGGTTGATAGTGCAGCGCGAATTGCCGCGCCTTCACAGCCACGCGAAACTGATCGGCATCCCGAAGCGTCGCCTCCAGTGTTCGTGAAAAGACGCGTTCAGGGTGATCGAGCACGCCGGCCCGAAGACACCCTTCGATCGTGAAACGGAGCGCTTTGAGGGTGCTGACGACATCCGCCCCCCGGGGAATGAGCGACTGCGCCGAAAGCGGCGACACATCCAGCCCCTCTGCGGCTGCCGCCTCACAGACCTCAAGGGCGACATCCCGACCATCTTCCGCCCGCCTGAGCAGGGCGAACCGCTCCGGCGCCAGTCGCGCGGCCGAAGACCCGTCGATGGACGCCGCCTGCAGCGCCGCCTCGATGCGGACGCCGGCGCGTCGACCGCCCTCGCCGTCCGCTGTCGCGAGCCCGGGGACGTCCACGAAGGCCACGGCGATCGTCGAAGAGTCCGCAGCCTGTTCGAGGCTCTCGCGCGCCCGGTCGAGAAATTCCTCGCCCTCAAGAAGGCGAGGCGCCGAGGGCAGCTCAAGCGGGAAGGCGCCGCCTTCGAAAATGATGGCGCAGGAAAGGGCCGGAGCGAGCTCGGGGAGGCGGAAAGCGCGAATGCGGGCGCGACGGACTCGCGTTTCATCGCAGAGCAGGAGAATATCCACCAGGCCCGTTCGCGCGCCGTCGGCAAGTCCCTGTATCGCTGCGGCGAAGGCGGAGCGGCTCGCCTTGCCGAGAAAATCGGTCAGGCGACGCCCCTGCCAGGTTTCCGGCGAAGGACAATCAGGCGCCGGAGCCGATCCCACAACAAAGGCGATCTCGCCGTCCGGGTCGAGCTCCAGCAAGATGTCGGCCGAT
>Ga0209023_10005054_pt1 | contig 14619 bp, 11 predicted proteins | sample LakOneMetagenome_FD_187468 | JGI IMG/M metagenome (GOLD analysis project Ga0209023, IMG submission 187468) | Freshwater and sediment microbial communities from Lake Erie, Canada (SPAdes) (version 2) | ecosystem: Environmental > Aquatic > Freshwater > Lentic | place: Lake Erie, Canada...
GATCTGTCGATTTCGAACGGCTCGACAATGGCCTGCGCGCCACTGCCACGGCGCGGACATCGGGCCAGACCGGGGTCGAGATGGAAGCAATGACGGCCACGGCTGTTGCACTCTTGACGATCTATGACATGGCCAAGGCAATCGACAAGGCGATGATCATCGGTGAAATCCGGCTGCTTTCGAAGAGCGGCGGAAAATCGGGCGAATGGCGCGCGCCATGATCTCGCTCGAAGCGGCCCAATCGCAACTGCTTGCGCTTGTGCGGCCGCTTCCCGCCGAAACCGTGCCGCTGATCGGCGCCACCGGGCGCTGGGCGGCCGAAGATGTGGTTGCAAAGCGGACCCAGCCCGCCCGGCCCCTTTCGGCGATGGATGGCTATGCAATGGCCACCGGGAGCACGGGTCCGTGGCGCGTGATCGGGGAATCGGCCGCGGGCCGCCCGTTCGCGGGCAATGTGGCGGCGGGGGAAGCTGTGCGTATCTTCACGGGCGCGGCCGTTCCCTTGGGCGCCGATGCGGTTGTCATCCAGGAAAATGTTGAACGCGACGGCGATGTGATCCGCGTTGCGGCGAATAATCTTCCGGCCGCGGGGCGGAACATCCGGCGCGAGGGGTCCGACTTCCGGGCCGGCGATACTCTCGTCAGCGCAGGCGAGCGACTGACCCCCGCGCGGATCGCGCTAGCGGCAGGCGGCGGATATGGACAGCTTCCGGTCCGGCGGCGGCCGAGAGTCGCACTCATCGCGACGGGCGACGAGCTGGTCCCGCCGGGCGTCGAGACCGGGGCTGACTTCTTGCCCGAATCCAACACGCCGATGATCATAGCGATGTTTCAGGATTTACAATGTAATATCAATAGGATCGGAATCATTTCCGACAATATGTCTAAGCTTGTTGAGGCCATCCGATCGGTCGATGCGGACCTGTTGATCACGATGGGCGGCGCATCGGTCGGCGATCATGATCTGGTGAGGCCGGCGCTCGAACAATGCGGGGCTTCGCTCGATTTCTGGAAGGTTGCGATGCGCCCCGGCAAACCGGTGATGGCCGGGCAATTGGATGGGATGATCGTGCTTGGCCTGCCCGGCAATCCGGTTTCGGCCTTTGTCACCGCGCTGCTCTTCGCAAGACCCGTCATCTCGGCGCTTGGCGGCGCCCGTGATCCGCTTCCGCGCCGGGTCGCGATGCGGCTTGCCATCCCGCTCCGCGCCAATGGAGACCGGACGGACCACCTCCGCGCGACGCTTACGCCGGAGGGGGTGCGCCCGATCGGACCGGACGACAGCGCGGCCATGGGCGGGCTCGCCGCGGCCGATTGCCTCATTGTCCGGCCGCCCGCCGCCCCGCCCGCCAATGCCGGAGACGACGTTTCGGTGATCTTGCTGGCTTAGCACGAGCGAACTTATAGTGAACATTGCGCTTGACGAGCGATACGCCGTTGCCTAGAAGTTCCACGTTCGTTCCCGATTGGAGGCGCCTTCGATGCTGACCCGCAAACAACATGAGCTGCTCTGTTTCATTCACGACCGGCTCTCCGATACCGGCGTTTCGCCTTCGTTCGAGGAAATGAAGGACGCGCTCGACCTCAAATCCAAGTCGGGCGTGCATCGCCTGATTTCGGCGCTCGAGGAGCGCGGGTTCATCCGCCGCCTGCCCAACCGCGCCCGCGCGCTTGAAGTGGTGCGCATGCCCGAACGTGGTGGTGAAAGCCGTCCGGTATCGTCGACCAATGTGGTCAATCTCGCACCGAAATCGATGGCCCCCAAAGGCAAGCCGATTGCGGCCAACGACGTGTATGAAATTCCCCTGCATGGCCGGATTGCCGCCGGCATGCCGATCGAAGCGCTTGAGGGGCAATCGACGCTCGCCGTTCCGGCTGCGCTACTGGGTGCGGGCGAACATTATGCGCTGGAAGTCTCGGGCGATTCGATGGTCGAAGCGGGAATTCTCGACGGCGATTTTGCCTTGATCCGCAAGGCCGATACAGCGCGCGAAGGCGAAATCATCGTCGCGCTGGTCGATGGCGCCGAAGCCACGCTCAAATATTTCCGCCGCGAAGGATCGATGGTGCGACTCGACCCCGCGAACCGGGCCTATCAGCCGCAGCGTTACGCGCCCAACCAGGTGCGGGTGCAGGGGCTGCTGGCGGGACTTTTGCGGCGCTACTGAGCCGACGCGCGCCCGCGCGCCGCCAGGGATGATCGTCGCGCACTTCGAAGACGGTTTCGACCTTTGGGCCGGAAAGGCTGATGGCGAGTCCTCCTGTCCTGGACAGAAATCCCTTGTCCAGCTTCAGCCATTGCGGCTTGCAATTTCGCGGCAGGCGCCGGTCGCTCACCACGATATCGACGGCGCGACAGGTTTCGGCGAAGGCCGCTTGCGACAATCGATAGGCGCTTCGGGTCGCCGCCACCTGCCAGGTCCGCCCGCCCCTTTCGAGCGAGATGAGGCACATGTCGCGCCCGCAGCGCGCCCCGGAGACAGTATCGAGATCGATAAGCGGATCGCGTTCCCCGGAGCGCTCGGCAAGCAGGTCGCGCATATAATCGCCCGTTCTTGAACGCAGCAGCGCGACGCGACCGTCATTGCCGCGAACCGCGAGGTGGCGGCCGTCTCCGGTGACCAGCAGATCGGGAACCGGCGTCGCGACCGCACTTGCCGCGCCCAAGGCAAAGAGCGCAAGGCCGAGCCATCGCGCCCGGCTGTGCCATAGCAGGATCCACAGACCGCCGCCCAGCATCGCTCCAAAGGCCGCGACCGGAATAGACGGCAGTGTTGCGACCGCGCCGGGAAACGACGCCACCGTCCGCGCAATCCAGAGCAGGAAGTCCAGGCCCTGCCCCGTTACCCACCACAATGGCGCACCGAGGCCGACGCTGTCGAGCAGCAGAGCCAGAGCCTCGAAGGGCATGACGATGAAGGTCGTCAACGGAATCGCAACGATATTCGCCACCGCGCCGTAAAGCCCGGATCTGTGAAAATGATACAGCGCGATCGGTGCCAGAACGATCTCGACAACAAGGCCTGTCAGAAGCAGTGATGCCCCCTCGCGAACAAGGCGCGCGGCAATTCCTTCGTCGCGGCGCAGGGTCGCGGCTCGGACGCGCGGATGCTCATGAAGCGCTACGATCGACGTAATAGCCGCAAAGCTGAGCTGGAAACTCGCGCCGACCAGCGATTCGGGCCAGACAAGAAGGACCGCCAAAGCGCCGGTTGCGACGAGCCTCAAGGTCATCGCCTCGCGCCCCAGCGCCAGCCCGATCAGGACCAGCAACGCCGCGATGCAGGACCGGATCGTCGGAACCTCCGCGCCGGTCAGCAAGGTGTAGCCAATACCGGCCCCTGCCCCCATCGCCGCCGAGACCAGCACCAGCGGGGTCCGAAGCGCCAGCCACGGGCTGAGCGCCAGAACCCTGAGCGTAACGAACATCGCCGCGGCGACCACGGCCGTAATGTGAAGCCCGCTGATCGACAGCAAGTGCGTGAGCCCGCTCGCGCGCATCGCCTCTTCATCCTCGGGTGCGATCCCGCCGCGATCGCCGGTGGCAAAGGCCGAAGCGATCCCGCCGGCGCTGCCCTGAAGGCGGCCGCGGACATGAGCCGAAATCTGCGCTCTCAGCGATTCGCCTTCCGGCCTTGCCGGGCCGAGCCTCTGCACCGGATCGAGCGCCTTGCCGGTGCCGCCGATCCGCTGGAACCAGGCCGTGCGGGCAAAGTCATATCCTCCCGGAACGGCCGCATCGGGCGGCGGGACGAGCCGGGCACGCAGAACAACGTCATCCCCCTCGACAAGGCCGGGGGCAAGTTTGTCCGCGTCCACCGAAACCCTGACGCTGGGTGGCAGGCCTTGCCCTGAGCGAGGCGCGACGAGAAGGCGGTCCCCCGCTTTATCCGGCTGCGCCTCGATCCTGGTAACCCTCGCCTCGAATCGCGTTACCAGCGGTCGCTCGATGCGCACTTCCGCGACCTGTTCGCTCCTGATCCAGATCAGCCCGCAGCCGCAGGCAATGCACAATCCGCCACACAGCAATGCGGTTGCGGATCGCCGGCCAAGACCGGCCGCGATGCCGGCAAAGGCAAAGCCCGTTCCCGTCACGATAATCGCGGTCCAGGCGCCAATTGTGGCGGTTGCGAACCAGAGGCCGATTCCCAGGCCGAACAGTACCGGCACCCAGAGCGCAAGCTGATCCCGCTCAAATTCGAGCCAGTTTTCAAGGCTTTCGACTGTTTGCACCACGCCCCTTTGAAGGCGCGCGATTGCCATGCTAGGGGCGCGGCTTGGTTTTTCCGGGATGGAGACGAACAGGGTGGGTGCAGGGCAATCGGATTCAGGCGTCGTCACGCGTTTCGCCCCTTCGCCGACAGGCTTCCTGCACATTGGCGGCGCCCGCACAGCTTTGTTCAACTGGCTGTTTGCCCGGCATCACGGCGGAAAATTCCTCCTGCGCATCGAAGATACGGACCGCGCCCGGTCAACGGATGCAGCGATCGATGCGATCATCGACGGATTGCAGTGGCTTGGGCTCGACTGGGATGGTGAAACCGTCTTCCAGTTCGCCCGCGCCGCCCGCCACGCAGAGGTTGCCAACCAGCTTCTCGAAAGCGGGCATGCCTATCGCTGCTACGCGACGGCGGCGGAGCTGGAGGCGATGCGCGAGGCGCAGCGCGCGGCAAAGCAGCCCATGCGCTATGACGGGCGCTGGCGCGATCGCGACCTTTCAGAAGCGCCGGAAGGCGCGCCGTTCGTAATCCGGCTGAAGGCGCCGCGCGAAGGCAGCGTGACGATCGAGGATCGCGTCCAGGGCCCGGTGACGGTCAACAATGCAGAGCTTGACGATTTCGTCCTGCTCCGCTCCGACGGGACGCCAACCTATATGCTGTCGGTCGTCGTCGACGATTATGACATGGGCATCACACACGTGATCCGCGGCGACGATCACCTCAACAATGCCTTTCGCCAATTGGCGCTGATCCGGGCGATGGGCTGGAAAGAGCCGATCTATGCGCATGTGCCGCTGATCCACGGCCCGGATGGGGCCAAGCTCTCGAAACGGCACGGCGCGCTGGGCGTCGATGCCTATCGCGACGAAATGGGGTATCTGCCCGAAGCGATCGACAACTATCTGTTGCGGCTCGGCTGGGGGCATGGCGACGACGAGATCATCAGCCGCGAGCAGGCGGTCGCCTGGTTCGACCTTGACGCGGTGGGCCGCTCCGCCGCGCGGTTCGATTTCAAGAAGCTCGAAAACCTCAACGGCCACTATCTGCGCGAGGCGGACGATGCGCGTCTCGCGGGCATCGCAAGGCCCATGATCGAAGCAAAAATCGGCCGTCCCTTGAGCGATTCGGAGCAGGTGACGCTCGTCAGCGCGATGGCGTCGCTGAAGCCGCGCGCCAAATCGACGCTAGGGCTTGCGGAAGGCGCGCTGTTCCTGTTCGAGCGCCGCCCGCTGATACTCGACGAAGGCGCGAAAGCTCTGCTAGAAGGCGATGCCGCAGTTCTGCTCGAGTCCGTCTCGAGCGCGCTTGGTGGCAGTTCGGATTGGGACGAAACCGCGCTTGAGACTGCGGTACGTCAGGTTGCGGAGGATGCCGGACTGGGCCTTGGCAAGGTTGCTCAGCCTCTCAGGGCTGCGCTCACCGGTCGCACGACCTCGCCAGGAATATTCGACGTGCTGCTCCTTCTCGGACGCGAGGAGTCGCTGGCCCGTATAAAAGATGCTCTGGCCCTCGCGGCCTGATTGAGGAAGGAAAAATAGAGATGGGCGACACAAGCGCTACGGTAACCCTCAACGGCAAAGAGGTTTCCTGTCCGGTCCGCTCGGGCAGCGTCGGGCCGGACGTGATCGATATTCGCAAGCTCTATGCGCAGACCGGCGCATTCACATTCGATCCGGGCTTCACGTCCACGGCCAGTTGCGATTCGGCGATCACCTATATCGACGGCGATGAAGGCGTCCTTCTCCATCGCGGCTATCCGATCGGCCAGCTTGCCGAGCATTCGAGCTTCATGGAAGTATCCTACCTGCTGCTCAACGGCGAACTGCCGGGCAAGGAAGCGCTCGACAAATTCTCGTACACGATTTCGCGACACACGATGCTGCATGAGCAGCTGGCCACTTTCTATCGCGGTTTCCGGCGCGATGGGCATCCGATGGCGATCATGTGCGGCGTGGTTGGCGCGCTTTCGGCCTTTTATCACGACTCGACCGACATTACCGACCCGCATCAGCGGATGGTCGCAAGCCACCGCCTGATCGCCAAGATGCCGACGATCGCGGCAATGGCCTATAAATATTCGGTCGGTCAGCCCTTCCTCTATCCCCGGAACGACCTGAGCTACACCGGCAATTTCCTGCGGATGACCTTCGGCGTACCTGCCGAAGACTATCATGTGAACCCCGTCGTCGAAAAGGCGCTGGACCGGATCTTCATCCTCCACGCCGATCACGAACAGAATGCCTCGACATCGACGGTCCGTCTCGCCGGATCCTCGGGAGCGAACCCGTTTGCCTGCATTGCCGCGGGCATTGCCTGTCTATGGGGCCCGGCGCATGGCGGCGCCAACGAGGCCGCGCTCAACATGCTCCGCGAAATCGGCACGCCGGACAGGATTCCGCACTATATCGAGCGGGCGAAGAACAAGGACGATCCGTTCCGCCTGATGGGCTTCGGCCACCGGGTCTACAAGAATTACGATCCGCGCGCGACGGTGATGCAATCGACCGTGCGCGAAGTGTTCAAGGCGCTGAACGTCACCGATCCGGTATTCGAGGTTGCGCTCCAGCTGGAGCATATGGCGCTCAACGACCCCTATTTCATCGAAAAGAAGCTGTTCCCGAATGTCGATTTCTATTCGGGGGTGATCCTGTCTGCGATCGGATTCCCGACGACGATGTTCACGGCGCTTTTCGCGCTTGCCCGCACCGTCGGCTGGGTCGCGCAGTGGAACGAGATGATTTCCGATCCCGACCAGAAGATCGGCCGCCCGCGCCAGCTCTACACAGGCCCCGCCGAGCGGGACTATGTGCCGGTCGACAAGCGCTAGGCCGGCTTTGAAAACGGCAGGGTGAGCACGAAGCGTGCGCCCTGCCCCGGCGCGCTGTCGACGGTGATATCTCCGCCCATCGCGCGGGCAAGCTGGCGCGAGATGAACAGGCCAAGCCCGCTTCCGCCGGGCTCGGACGGATCGACCCGCTCGAATTTCTCGAAGATGCGCGCCTGATCCTCGATCGCAATACCCTTGCCCTGGTCCGCCACGATGATGGCCGCAAGGTCCCCCTCCTGCTCGGTCCGCAGCCAGACGCTCGACCCCTTGGGCGAATAGCGCACGGCGTTACCGATCAGATTGACCAGAATCTGAAGCACACGCCGGAATTCGCCCTGCGCTTCGAGAATTTCGTCGCTGGGCGGAAGATCGATCCGCACGCCCCGGTCTGCCGCTCGCACGCCGAGCAGGCCCGCCGCGCGCCTTGCAATATCTGCAAGATCGACGGTCTCGGTCTCGATCCGGAATCCGGGCTGTTCGACGGCCTGGAGCTCGACCAGGTCATCGACGAGCCCAAGCAGGTGCCGCCCCGCTGCCGAAATGTCGCTGGCATAATCGACATAGTCGTGGCGCAGCGGTCCTTCGCCCTGCCCGCTGATCGAATCGGCATGGCTGATGATCCGGCCCAGCGGCGCCCGAAGCGCAACATCGAGACGCTTGGCAAAGCCATCATCGACAGGCGGGTGCATCGGCGCTTCGGGCCTGACGGGCACCAACGAGCGCTCGATCAGGCGATAGCCCCCTGCAAAGCCCGCGAAATTGCCCGACGAGTCCAGCTTCGCTTCGCCATGAAGATAGAGCCGCGCATTATGCAGGCTCCGCAGCTCTGCCAGTTGCATGGCAAATCCCTGCCGTGCGGCCACAGCGGCCAGCAAGGGAAGATCGCCCTGTTCATTCTCGGCCAGCCGGAAAAACCGGGTCAAGGGCTCCCCCAGCGCAGTCATCGCATCGACGCCGGAAAGCGAGATGAGTTCCGGCGTGATATCCGTCAGCCTCAGTTGATCATCGCACGCCCAATCGCCATCGCTTTCGAGACGGGCGAAATCATCCGCGCGTTCGGATGCCAGCTTCGGATCGGGTATATGCGCAGGCCGTTCGTCCCAGCCCGCAATGGCCAGTTCGATCCTTTCCCCCGCAGGCGTCGCCCGGACCCAGAGGTCGAGATCGCGCGAACCGTCTGCGGCAACCACGCCACGCGAAACCAGGACGCCCAGCGTCCGCGCCAGCCGCGCCAGCGCGGCAATCTGCGGAACCGCCAGAACACCGCCCTCTTGCCCTCCCGCGCCGAGCTGGAGCGCAAGCAGACGCGGGTCTGCGGCGATCAACCGGCCCTGCCGGTCGACCGTCCCGCTGACGACGATCGCTGCACTGCCCGTCATCGGGACGTGCAGGCCGAAGGATGGGCGCGCGCTGCCATTGTGCGGGTCTAAACCGATCATGGTTAAAAGGTGTTAAATCAGCCCGGGTGCCGCACAAGCCAAAATTGCGAGATCACGGCATGGGCCACGGCAATCATCAACCCCAGCACCGGCTGGCCGATCAGGCTGCTCATGAGCAGCTCGAGCGCGATCAGATCGGCATCGGCGATCCAGTCCTCGCGCGCCGCAGAACGCGGCTGGAGCATCAGCGCAATTCCGGCCCATAGTGCCAGCACCAGCGGCCCCCAACCAAGGCCCGGCACGTTGAGCGTCCAGCCCGCAAAGCCAAGCAAGGCCAACAGCGCCGGCAATTTGGCGTCAGCGGTCCAGCGCAGCACCCGATCCGGCCGCGCCGCGATATCGGTCATCGTCCTTGCCGCCGCCAAAGGGAAGCCGGACAGGAGAAAAAGCCCGAAACTTGGCGCGATCCAGCCAAGCGTGCCCGCCAGCATCGCCGCGGCCATTAGCCCCAGCGGCAGCAGGGTAACCAGGTCGAGCGAGACTTTCGGCCCGACAAGCGTGGGCAGAAGCCGGCGGACCACCGGATCGACGATCTGCGATTGCCAGAAGCCCGAACCGGTCGTGCCATTCCCGCGCGCCAGGACTTGCGCGATCTGCTGGGCATCCTGTTCGTTCCGGACGAGCGCAAGGCCGGCACCATCGGCCGGCAGCCGTTCGACGCCGGCTTGTAGCGCCGTCCGCAGCAATGTCGGACCGAGCGTCCAATCCCCGAGCATGGCCGCAGTGTCGCGGAGCAGCTTCCCGCTCAACAGCGCAAGCCCACCCCAGCGATCCTCGGCGTCGATCCGTTCGTAATGATCCATTCCGACGCCATCGCGGAGAGTCAGCAGCGTGGGCCGGGTCTGCTGCGAAAGCGTGGCGACGATATCGCGACGGGCAACGATGCCGCCGCCCATGACGAGCAACTGCTCCTCGGGGTGAATGCGGTCGGCAGCCTCGCTCGCGTTGCGGGCAATTTCGATCGCGATCCCGTCGGCGCGAAGCCGGTCGAACGCGGCTACAAGCGGGGCCGGAATACGATCGACCAGGACGACGATATGGCCCGCCCCGCAGGCGCGGGCGACGCGCACCTGATATTCGACCAGCGTCTGGCCCGCGACCGGGAGGAGCGCGCGCGACGGAACTCCGGCGGCAAACGCGTCGTCATCGGTCATGACCAGTCCAGCCAGTGGCACGGATGCGCCTTCCTTCGATATCGGTATCGTGGGGCGCGATAGGGCGTTCGAGAGGCTTTGAAAAGCCGGGGCCGTCAGGCCATGATCACATCGATCGCGCGCGTGATCCGGCGCAGGGCGACCGGATCGCCCGGTGCCGAGTCAAGCGCAAGATCTGCTGCCTCGATCAACGGAACCGCACCGAAGCTTGCAGCGAGCCCTTTCAGCCGGTGCGCCGCCGTGATCCAGTTCGCATCGCAGCGCGATCGCGCAAGCAGGTCCGCATAATGGCGCGCACCTTCGACCAGCGCCGACCGCAATTCCTCTACCAGCGACGGGTCATTTCCGACCGCAGCCGCAAGCGACGCGTCAACAGCACCGATTTCATAAGCCATTCCCGGTGCTTAACGCGTCATGCTTAACGACTCGTTTCAGAAATATTTCGCAAATTTTCAATTCCATGTTACGAATCGGGACATGAGCGGGGGAAATTCTGTCGTCGGGCTTTGGCGCGACCGGGAGCGGGAAGCGGAACGGGTCGAAGATCCGAACGAAGCCCTTATCGAAAGCGAGCCGCAATTCGTGGCAACAGACTGGGATGAGGACTTGCCCGTGCCCGGTATCTGGCGAAAGCGGCTGTCGCTTGGCGGTGCGATCCTGTTGTCCGTCCTGTGGCTGGCAGCCTTGGCATATCAGCGTTTTTCTGGGCTGTCGGATCGGCTTCCGACCTTCAGCGAGGGGCTTGACTATATTGCGACGGCCAGCGCGCCGCTTGCCCTTATTGCAGCGCTCTGGCTGATCGCGGCACGATCCGGGAAGGGCGAGGAGCGCCGCTTCCAGAGGACATCGGACGCCATCCAGCGCGAAGCCGCGCGGCTCGAAGCTTTGCTGGCGCTGGTTTCCGAACGAATGGACGCCAGCCGTACCGCGCTTGCCGAACAGGGCGACATGCTGCTGAGCATGGGCGATCATGCCGCCAACCGGCTGAGCGGCATTGCGCGGACGATGGAAGGCGAGATCGAGACCGTGTCGCGCCACACACAGGCGCTGACCGGTTCGGCTGCGGCCGCACGTGGCGATCTTGCCGTGCTTCTTGCCAATTTGCCCAAGGCCGATGTCCAGACCCGCCAAATGGCTGCCTCTCTGCAAGAGGCGGGGCTCGCCGCGCATGAACGCGCCGGCGCGCTCGATGCCCAGCTTTCGTTGCTAACCGCGCGCGGCCGCGAGGCCGATGAGATTGCCGGGAATGCGGCGCAGAAACTTGCCGCCCACCTCTCGCGCATGGAAGGTGTGAGCGAAGTCGCCGGCGCGCGGCTCGAACAGGCGGCCGAACAGATGACGGGCGCGGTCGACGATGCGCTCGAACGCGCATCGCAGGCGCTGGAAAGCGCAAGGCAGGGCATGGAAGCCCAGGGCGCGGCCATGATGGCTTTGGTCGAGCAGAGCCAGGCGGCCCTTGCCCAGACCGGCGCGGAATCGACCGAACAACTGGCCCAGCGCGTCGCGGCGATCGGCGAACAGATCGAGGCGATCTCGCAGAGCTTCGCCGCGCAGGACGAGATTGGCCAGTCTCTGATGACCCGGCTCCACACCGACCTGGATTCGGTCGAACAGCGCTTTGCCCTGCTCGAAAGCGGCGGGCTTACCCGCACCGAGCGGCTTGGCACCGCCGTCAAGGCGCTCAGCAATCATGCGGATGACCTCAAGGTGGCGCTGGCTGGCGGCGGCGATACGGCGAATGCGCTGGTCGAACGGGTGCAATCGCTGATGACCGCACTCGATGCGGCGACCCGCGAAATCGACGAGACCCTGCCGGAAGCCTATGCCCGGCTCGAAACCCGCGCCCGCGAAAGCATGGACGCGGTTTCCGCCGCTACGCCGATCGTCGCGCAGCTTACCGAAGCAGCGACGGGGGCACTGGAGAAACTTGCAGAAACCGATGCCCTGCTCGCACAGCAGAAGGAGGCGCTGGCAGCGCTCTCGTCCTTGGGCGAAACCCAGCTGGCCGATACGCGCAAGACCGCCGAAGACCTGACCGCTAGTATCGCCACCGCGACGGCGGACGCCGAACGGCTGGCGCAGGGCGCCGCGCCCCAGCTTGTCGAGGCGCTGCTCCGCGTCCGCGAAACCGCCAATCAGGCAAGCGAACATGCCAAGGCCACGCTTGGCGAAATCATCCCGCAATCGGCCGAGGCGCTTGGCGCAATGAGCAAGGACGCGCTCGCGCAGGCGCTGACTGCGCAGGTCGAGGCGCAAATGGCCGAGATCGCCAGCACCACCGAAAAGGCCGTGGGTGCGGCGCAAAAGGCCACCGACCGGCTGATGCGGCAGATGCTGACCATTTCGGAAACCAGCGCCGCGCTCGAGGCCCGGATCGCCGAGGCCCGCGATCAGGTCGAACAGAGCGACCAGGCGAATTTTGCGCGGCGCGTCGCGCTGCTGATCGAATCGCTGAATTCGACCGCGATCGACGTCAACAAGCTCCTCTCGAACGAAGTGACCGATACGGCCTGGGCGGCCTATCTGCGCGGCGATCGCGGCATCTTCACTCGCCGCGCGGTCAAGCTGCTCAATTCGGGCGAAGTGCGCGAGATTGCACGCCATTATGAGGAAGACCCGGAATTCCGCGAGCAGGTCAACCGCTATGTCCACGACTTCGAGGCGATGCTCCGCAACATCCTCGCCACGCGAGATGGTTCGCCGCTCAGCGTGACGTTGCTCTCGTCGGATACGGGCAAGCTCTATGTCGCTCTGGCGCAGGCGATCGAGCGGTTGCGCTGATCGGGGCATAGTCGGACCAATGTTCGCAATGAGGGTGGCAACAGCTCCTACCCCGTCACCCTGAACTTGTTTCAGGGTCCATTTTCAAGCCAGAGTCTGCAGCCGCCAGTGCTGCGCCACCGTGGACGCTGAAACAAGTTCAGCATGACGATGGATGGGATCATATTCACAAAGGCGTCGTAAACAGACACAAGGCAGTCGAAACCCCGCCTACCCCCGATATGGCGCGAAGTTCAGTGTGTCCGCCGTGATCCAGCCCTTCACATAGTTCACATAATAAAGCGCGAATAGCAGAGTCGCCACAATCGTGGTGATGATCACGATCCGGCGCGGCTTGAAATTGGCGGGTGCGCTTTCGGCCTGGCCCGGAACTTTTTCCGCGCCCAGTTCGTCCGCCGTCCGGACGCCGAACGGCATCACCAGGAATGCAGACATCACCCAGAACAGCACATAGATCGCCAGCGCCGAGGTCCACCGCATCGCCTTACCCCAATCGCATCAGCATGATTTCGACGATCGGCTTCTTGCCGGTCCATTCGGTCGCAACACGGCGGACGCCGAGGCGGAGCGCCTCACGCAGCGCATCTTCATTGGCCGCGCCCTTTTCGATCACACGCTCGACCGCTTCCTCAGCCTCGCGCACGAAATCGTTGCGATCTTCCTCAACCGGCACGCCCTGCAAGCGAATCTCGGGATTGGCGGCCAGCTTGCCCTTGCCGTCCAGGACCACAGCGACCGCGATCACGCCGTGCACCCCGATCCGCCGCCGCTCGCCGATCGTCCCGCCATCGGCCGGCAGGATCACGTCGCCGTCGAGCACCAGCCGCCCGGTGCGTTCATGGCCGATGATCGCCGGCTTGCCGGGCGCCAGCCGCACGACATCGCCGTTCGACTGGACCAGCGCCTTGGGAATGCCGCAGGAGAGCCCGAACCGCGCCTGTTCGGCCATGTGCCGCCGCTCGCCATGCACGGGCACGAGCAGTTCGGGCCGGATCCAGTCATACATCGTCTTGAGCTCGGGCCGCCCGGGATGCCCCGAAACATGGACATGCGCTTGCTTCTCCGTGACCATGATCACGTCCTTGCGGGCGAGCGCATTCTGGATGCGGCCAATGGCGGTTTCATTGCCGGGGATCTGCCGCGAGGAAAATATCACTGTGTCTCCGGCATCGAGCTTCAGCGGATGGCTGTCACCCGCGATCCGCGCCAGCGCTGCCCGCGCCTCACCCTGCCCGCCCGTCGCCACGATCATCAGTTCGCGCGGAGGCAGCCGCATTGCGGCATCGAAATCCATCACCTGCGGAAATTTGGGGAGCATCCCGTTGGCCTGCGCCGCGCGCACGATCCGGTCGAGCGAGCGCCCCGCAATGCAGAGTTGCCGCCCGGTCGCCACCGCCACCTGATGCAGCGTTTCGAGCCGCGCCGCGTTCGACGCGAAGCTCGTGACCAGCACCCGGCCCTTGGCGGCCTTTACGCTTTTCATGAGGCCGTCGCGGACGCTGCCCTCTGTGCCGCTGTTCGCGGGATTAAAGGCATTCGTCGAATCGCAGACCAGCGCAAAGATGCCTTCGTCACCGATCTTTGCGATATCCGATGGGTTGACGGCGCCGCCGATCACCGGCTCGTCGTCGAGCTTCCAGTCTCCCGTATGAAAAATCCGGCCATAGGGCGTGTCGATCACGACGGCGTTCATGTCCGGGATCGAGTGCGCAAGCGACACATAACGCAGCCCGAACGGTCCGAGGTCGAACGCGCCGCCATTCTCGATCACGCGGAGCTCGACATCGTCTGACAGCCCCTCTTCCTCGAGCTTGCCGGCGATCAGGGTTGCAGTGAACGGCGTCGCATAGAGCGGTACCCCCAGATCGGCTGCAAGATAGGGGATCGCGCCGATATGATCCTCATGTCCGTGGGTCAGGACGATGCCGAGCAGATCCTCCCTCCGGGCCTCGATGAATTCGAGATCGGGAAGGACGAGGTCGCACCCCGCATAGTCCGAACCGCCAAAGGTCAGCCCCAGATCGACCATGATCCACTTGCCCTGGCAGCCATAGAGATTGACGTTCATGCCAATCTCGTCCGACCCGCCAAGCGCGAGAAAAAGCAATTCATTACCGGGGGTTGTCACTCAGGAAATTCCGATTCGATCTTTGCCCGCCATGCCGGGCACCGCGCCTATTGGGCGCGTGCATGAGATC
>Ga0209023_10005055_pt1 | contig 14615 bp, 14 predicted proteins | sample LakOneMetagenome_FD_187468 | JGI IMG/M metagenome (GOLD analysis project Ga0209023, IMG submission 187468) | Freshwater and sediment microbial communities from Lake Erie, Canada (SPAdes) (version 2) | ecosystem: Environmental > Aquatic > Freshwater > Lentic | place: Lake Erie, Canada...
CCCAGGTTCCCAGGTTCCCAGGTTCCCAGGTTCCCAGGTTCCCAGGTTCCCAGGTTCCCAGGTTCCCAGGTTCCCGGGTTGCCGAGGACCCAGCTGTCGGCTCATGGCAGCTGTCCTCTGGAGCCCCGCGGGCGGACCCGTGGTGAAAAATTGCAAGCTGGCCGATGCAAACCGTGCATCGTGCTGGCGGGTTGTTGCTTGCCCACCCGTTGTGTGAAATAGCGCACACAAGCAGTTTCCACCCGTAAGTTGCACAGGCAAAATGCGTCGGTGCGGGGCCTACACTGCGCTGCGTTCGACACCCCCGGGTTGACCGCAAGGCCTCTCCAGCACCGCAAGGCACCTTGCTGCGTGCTGCAGTCCACGATGGTTTGCCGGGTGATCGATGCACCTCCTGGAATCCACAGACCATGATCTTTGTCGCGCCCCGTTCGTCCCTTCGCAAGCCAAGCGACCGGCCTGTGCCCGGCCCCGCTGCCTGTGCGAACGCGAACCGCCCGGGCGCCGCCCTGTGTTCAGCAACGCAGGGCCCCGCAGGGCGCGCTGCAGGCTGCAGGGCCTGCGCTGCCTGCATTGACCGTGCTGCCTGTACTGTCTGTGCTGCCGCAGCTTCCCCGCGCAACGGCCTGCACGGGCTGTTCAGCCGCTGCAAGTGGTGATGTGATGCAGTTGTCCCTGCGCATGCCCTGGCCCCTGCCCGCGTTGATCGCGTGGGCCTGCGCATGGCTCATCTTCGTGGCCCTGCAGCGCGCGGCAGTGCCGTCCGTCGCTGCGCTGGGCGTGGCCTGCGTCCTGGGCACGGCCGCCAGCCTGCTGGGCGGCAGCTGGTGGCGGCGCGGGTTGATCGCTGCGGGGTTCCCGCTGTCGCTGGCGCTGCTGGGCGCGGCCAGCCTGCCCACCTGGGCCTGGCTGGTGCCGCTGGCGCTGCTGCTGCTGGTCTACCCGCTCAATGCCTGGCGCGATGCACCCGTGTTCCCCACACCGCCGCATGCGCTCAAGTCGCTGGCATCGCAGGCGCCACTGCCGCTGGATGCCCGCATCCTGGATGCCGGCAGCGGCCTGGGCGACGGCCTCAAGGCGCTGCGCCAGGCCTACCCGGTCGCGCAGCTGGAGGGCGTGGAGTGGAGCTGGCCCCTGCGCCTGCTGTGCGCTCTGCGCTGCCCGTGGGCGTACGTCCGCCGCGGCGACATGTGGGCCGTGGACTGGAGCCCCTACCGCATGGTGTATTTGTTTCAAAGGCCCGAAAGCATGGCCCGCGCTGCCGCCAAGGCCCAGGCCGAGCTGGCCCCGGGCGCCTGGCTGGTGAGCCTGGAGTTCGCCGTGCCAGGCGTGTTGCCCAGCGTGCAGCTGCGCGTGCCGGGCGGGCGGGTGGTGTGGCTCTATCGCATGCCACTCAACCGTTTGGAGGCCTGACATGCTCCCGGTGGTGAAGATCGGACAGGTTGAGAACGGTTACAGAAAAGATACAAGCTTTTGCTACATTCCGTCTCTGGCTACAACCCCATACAAAACACCCAAGAAACTCACAGCCAGAGGGGGTCGCCAGCAACACGTCAAAGCGCCGAGAGGGGGCGCGCGTGTGGCCAGCACCGTCCTCATCCGGTATTTCCGTCCTGCTCATACCACCCCCGGTCATTCACGGCAACGCGCGTTCGCAGCGGCGCCAGCGTGGAGCAGGGGCGTTTTGCGTGGGGGAGGCGCCGGGGTTTCCTGGTGCGCAACCGACTGAGCTGCTAGGAGCATCCATGACCACCCAACTGTCCCGTTTCCGTCCACGCCTGCTGTGGGTGCTGACGTTGAGCGCCGCCCTGACGGGCTGCGCCACCATGCAAAGCCACGACAAGCTGGCCACCGACATGCAGACCGCTGGCCGCACGGGCGGCATTCCCGCCGCCATTGCGCAGCTGGAAAGCACGGCCAAGTCCGAGGACGAGAAAACCGCGCTGCTGTACAACATGGAACGCGGCGAGCTGCTGCGCATGGACCGCCGCTACCCCGACAGCACCAACGCATTTCTGCTGGCCGACACCAAGGTCAAGGAATGGGAAGAAACCGCCAAGACCAACCCCAGCAAACTCATGGGCACCGTGGGCGCTGCGTTGATCAGCGAGCGCCTGAAGGTCTACGAAGGCCAGGACTATGAAAAGGTGTGGGTCACCACGCGCCTGGCCCTGAACCGCATGGCCGTGGGCGACTTCGATAACGCCCGCGTGGACATCAAGCGCACCCACGAGCGCGAAGCCATCATTGCCGAGTTCCGCTCCAAGGAAACCCTGGCGGCCGAAGAAGAAGCCAAGTCCAAGGGTGCGACGTCCGGCGGCAAGGAGCTCAACGGCTACCCCGTCGAGACGCTCAACGACCCCGAAGTGCTGTCGCTCAAGAACGGCTACTCGAACGCCCTGAGTCACTACCTGGCTGGCTTTCTGTACGAAATGCTCAACGAGCCCGGCCTGGCTGCGCCCGGCTACCGCAAGGCCATCGAACTCAAGCCCGACACCCCCGTCCTCGAAGAAGGCCTGCGCGGCCTGGACACGCGCACCGGCTTTACCTGGAAGCGCCGCCAGCGCATGACCGACGTGCTCTTCATCGTCGAAGCCGGTGACGCACCTGCCCGCAAGCCCAAGGCCTTCACGCTCCCCGTGCCCACGGGCCGCGGCCTGGTCACGGCCAGTATCTCCTACCCGGTGATCGAGCCCTCCAAGGACGCGCTGCTGACCACCATCTCGGCCGCCGGCACCAACCTCAAGCTGGAAAAAGTGGTGGACGTGAACGTGATGGCACGCCGCGCACTGAAGGACGAAATGCCCGGCATGGTGCTGCGTGGCTTCACCCGCGCCGTGGCCAAGGGCGTGCTGCAAAACGAGCTGCAAAAGCGTGGCGGCCTGGTCGGCGGCCTGATCGGCGCGGCAGCGTCGGTCGTGACCGAGCAGGCGGACGACCGCATGTGGCGCATGCTGCCCGGCCGCGTGTACGTGGCCCGCGGCTACCTGCCGCCCGGCGAGCACGTCGTGACCGTGAACGGCCGCGCACTGCCCCAGCCCATCAAGATCGACGGCCAGTACGCCCTGGTGCCCCTGCGCCTGTACGAGAACAGCGTGCTGACCGGCGACGTGGCCATGCTCGGCCAGCTGCCCACCGTGGCCGCTGCGTCCCAGCCCGCTGCAGAGCCTGCCGCCACCAGCCGCACCACGACGACCACCACCAACAACCGCGCCCGCCAGGTGCCCAAGTCGGCGGTCAAGTCCACATCGACCAAGCCGGCAGCTGCCGACGCGAAAAACTGAACCCAACCCTGATCCCGTTTTCGAAGGAGCCTCTCGCATGAGAACCCGTATCGCCCTTGCCGCCGCTGCACCTGCCATCGCCTGCGCAGTGCTTTCCCTCACGCTGGCCACCGCGGCCCGCGCCCAGCTGCACGACCCGGCCACGCCGCTGGCCGTGGCCTCCAAGGTCGCCCTGCGCGGCGAAGCCAATGGCATCGCCGTGCGCGAGATGCGCATCGTGCGCAAGAACGACATCATCGTCGTGCAGGCCGACATGGCCAACATGGGCCGCACCGACCGCACCGTGTTCTACCGCTTCAAGTGGCTGGACAACGTCGGCAACCAGGTGGGCGACGGCGAGTCCTGGAAGCAGATGAGCGTGCTGGGCCTCGGCCAGCAGACCGTGAAAAGCGTGGCCCCCACCGCCGCAGCGGTCGACCTGCGCCTAGAGATGAACGTCGAGCCGCGCTGACATGAAACACCCCCTGAGTCGCTGCGCGACTTCCCCCTCTCTCACGCTTCGCGTGGGAGGGGGACGCAGCCAGCGCGGCGGGGCGGCCCTTGCGCGGCTACCCGCGCTCGGGGCACGCCAGTTTCAAGCGTTGCAGTCAGCGCAAAGCGCTATGTATCACTAAGGAATCAACACCATGAGCATCAACACCATTCAGCGCACTGCGCTCGTCCTGGCCTTCGCGGCCAGCACCCTGGCCCTGTCGGCCTGCCAGAACCTGTCTTCGCCCACCGTGCGTTTTGACCGCCAGGTCAACTACGGCGACGCCAAGGCTGTGGAGCTGGTGACCAACGAGTTCGGCTCCACCGACCTGCAGATGATTGCCGAGAAGATGACCGGCGGCCTGCTCGAAACCGGCATCTTCCAGGGCCGCCCCACGGTGACCATCTCGACCGTGAAGAACAAGACCAGCGAGTACATCGACACGACCAACGTGATGAACTCCATCCAGACCTCGCTGGTCAAGTCGGGCAAGGTGCGCTTCGTGCGCTCCATCAACGAAATGCAGCAGGGCGTGGACGAACTGCAGCGCCAGAACCAGAGCGGCCTGTACAAGCAGGGCACCACCGCCAAGGTCGGCCAGATGACCGCTGCCAAGTACTCCATGGAAGGCGAGCTGACCAGCATCGTCAAGCAGAACAACGCCACCAAGGACGTGTACTACAAGTTCACGCTGAAGCTGTTCGACGTGCAGGAAGGCACGATCGAATGGCAGGATGAAAAAGAGATCCGCAAAACAAGCAAAAGGTAAGAAGCCCCCTGAGTCGCTTCGCGCCTTCCCCCGAGGGGGACGCCACCCGTGGCCTGGCGGAGCCAGTTCCACGGTGGCGCTGGCGGGCGGCGCGCTCACTTCATGCGGCGTGGGGTCCCTCCGGCGCCGTCCGAATGAATCATTGAAGACGCTCACAAGGAGCACACCATGCAACGCAGAACCACCCTTCACGCGGCCCTGGCCGTGATCGCTGCCACCACCATGGCCTGGGGCACCGTCGCCCAGGCGCAGCAGCAGCCCGGCGCGGCGCCCAAGATCGCCGTGACCGACCTGGCCTACGCCCAGCGCGTGTCCGAGTACTTCCTGGCCGGCACCTACCAGCGCAGCAGCCAGATGAGCGCGCAGGCCAGCCAGGGCGGCGGCCACAGCCACGGCATGTACGGCGGCTCGGGCTCGTATTCGGGCCAGCAGTCCGTGCAGGCGTCCGAGCAGGCCAGCGGCACCTTCGTGGCCGGCCGCTACAGCTACATCGAGCAGCGCGAACTCGGCGGCTACACCAACGACATCAAGGGCGCCATCCTGCAGGGCACGTACTTCCGCCTGGTGCAGGGCAAGGGCTTTGACGCAGGCAAGCCCCAGCCGAGCAAGGCCGAGCAGGTGCTCAACCAGGTGCAGGGTGGCAAGATGGCCACGCCCCAGGTGCAGCCCCAGGTCAACGACGTGATCACCCGTATCCGCAAGGGCGAGTTCAACGGCGCCGACTACGTGCTGTTCGGCGTGGTCTCCAGCATCGACTTCACCGACGCGCTGTCGCCGCTGCAAGGCACCTCCAGCGCCACGCGCCAGTACGGCCTGCAACTCCTGGTCGACTTCTCGCTGATCAACACCAAGACCTACGAGATCAAGGCTGCGTTCTCCGCCCAGGGCGAAGGCAACGACACCAAGATCCTGTCGGTCCGTGGCGACATCGCCCCGCCCAACCGCGCCAAGGTGATGCGCGAAACCTCGCTGTCGCTGGCGCAGGACGTGTACCAGCAGATGGCCATGCAGCTGGGCTACACCGACGCCCATCTGGCGCGCGGCGTGCGCCCAGCGCCGGTGTACCAGCAGGGCGGCCAGCCCATGCCTGTGCCGCAACCTCAGCAGCCTGAGCAAGTCATCATCTTGAAGTAACAAGGGCAGTGCCTTGAGCGTCTGCGCCATGCGGTGCAGCCGCCATCCAAGGCCGCAGCTCTTCGGGGCCGTCCAAGCTGGCGCAGCATGGACGGCCCTTTGCATTTTGACTTTGCACTTTGCAGATGGGCTGTGCGCTGCGTGGCGGGGTGGTGACGGGGCGACGGGCGACGGGGCAACAATGCGACGGGGTGACGGTGCGTCGTCGTGGCACGCCGCGGGCCTGTCCTGAAGTCGACAGACCGGGCGTCACGCGCCGTGCAGGGCAAGGGCTCTCCCCAATGCCGATGCTGTGCGGTGGGCCTCGCCGGGTATCCCGGCTGGTGGCCAGCATCCACAGGCACAGCGCCGCAGACGTGACACCCAGCCGAGCGCGCAGTCGTTCGTGCCAGACTGCGGCCTGTGCACAACGCCAAAAGCCCTCTCGTTTCTGCCACATCCTTGCAGCCCCATGCCAGCACCGCGCGGGCTTTCTCTGCGGCCATGGCTTTGGCCGTGGGGCTCGCGGGGTGCGCTGCGTCGCCACCGCCGTTCTCTGCGGCGGCTGGGTCTGAATCGCTGTTGAATGTGTACGGACCGCCTGCGTCTGCAGACACCCCGGCAGCGCCCGCCCGAGCACTGCCTGTGCCCGTCACCGACCCTTCTGCGCCAGCATCCGAAGCGTTTGCCCTGCACCCCCTGCCGGGCAGGGACGGCGCCGTGCTGCAGGCCCTCACGCGCGGCGAGCGCACCGCACCGCTGCGCTACCGCGTGATCGTCGTCCCGGGCTCCGGCTGCGCCGGCATGGGGCCAATCGCCGAGCGCTACTTTGCCGGCCTGCTGCACGCGCAGGTGCTGGTGCTGCACAAACCCGGTGTGGACCCGCAGGCGCGCACGGCCCCGGGCGACTGCGCGCCCGACTTTGTGCAGCACGACCGCTTGTCCACCTGGCTCGCGCATGCGCGGGCTGCCCTGCAGGCCGATGCGCAGCAGCGCGCGCGAGACGGCGCGCCCGCGCTGCCGCAGCTGCTGGTCGGCATCTCCGAAGGGGCCGAGCTCTTGCCCGCCCTGGCGCCCGAAGTGCCACAGCTGGCGGGCCTGGTGCTGCTGTCGGCCAGCGGGCTCGATCCGCAAGAGGCCGGCACGCTGCAAGCGCAGCGCCTGGGCGCGCAGGACGACTGGGATGCGCTGGGCCGCATGGTGGCCAGCCGCCGGCCCGACACCGCCGTGGCGCAGGGCCGCAGCCTGGGCTACTGGCGCGACCTGTGGAGCTGGCCGCTGACCCTGCCCCTGGTGCGCAGCCCCTGGCCGCTGCTGCAGGTGTGGGGCGCAGACGATGCCCTGGTGCCCGCTGCGGCCTACGAACGGTTTGCAGCGCTGGTCGCCGTGCGAACCGTGCCGTACTGCGCGCGCAGCCTGCCCGGCGCAGACCACGGCCTGCAGCGCCGCACTGCCGATGCGGCCGCAGACGGGGTGCAGCAGGTCTGGGCCTGGACCGAGCAATGGGCACGCACCCCGGCCGCCGGGCTGTGCACGCCGCTGGGGCGCTAATTGGCAATGGCGCAGCACCACGTGGCACCGCAGCCTTGCTACGCAGCGAAAGCGCCTAGCAGGAGCGCGCCGCGTGGTTGGCAACACGGTGGGCACTGCCGGTTCTGGCCGTGCCGGTGGGGCTTGGGTCCGCCTGGACGCGGCGGCCTGGCGCGCACGGCTGCGCTTTGTCTGAGCCTTGGCTTGGCCCTGCTGGCACCTGCCGCGTTCGGCCAGGCGGTGCCTGCTCCCGCGTGCGGTGATTTCCTGGCCACGCAGCGGCACAAGCCACCGGGCCTGGAATGGACGGGCTGTACCGAAGGCCATTTTCACCAACTGCGCGCCCTGGTCGCCACCTACCGCGTGCCGGGCGCGCAGGCCGCCGCCGTGGAGCGCTACCTGGTGCGCCACACCGGCATGGCGCGTCTGCACTTTGTGTGCTGCGGGTGGGAGCCCGCAGCCGCCGGGGCCGTGAAGGCGCCGGTAGCCTGCCGGGTCCGGCCGAGGCATACATCGTGGAGATGGGTGCGGGCGAAACCCTGGTCACGCGCCGCAGCGACTGGGCGCAGATCCCGTGGTTCGAGGTGCGCGTCACGCTGCCGCTGGAGTCGCCGTAGCCACCGCGCCGGCCCGCCCCGCTCAGCGCGGCCGGTGCATCTTGAACAGCTGCTCCGGCCCCACCGTGAAGTAGTCGGCCGGGCCCCCTGCGCGCAGGATGTGCCCTGCGCTGGCGGTGTCGTACACGCCGTCCTTGAGCAGCCGTTTGTCGATGTGCACGGCCACCACCTCGCCCAGCACCAGCCATGTGGGCACCTGCACGCCATCCACGCCCTGCAGCTGCAGGATCTGCGTGCTGCGGCACTCGAAGGCCACCGGGCTCTCGGCCACGCGCGGCGGGCGCACCTGTGTGGACGGCCGGGGCGTGAGGCCCGCAAGGGTGAACTCGCTAACCTCGGGCGGTGCGTTCGCGCAGCTCTGGTTCATGGCTTCGGCCAGGTCGCGCGTGGCCAGGTTCCACACGAACTCGCCGGTCTCCTGCACATTGCGCACCGTGTCCTTGAAGCCGATGCTCGCAAACCCCACGATGGGCGGCACGTAGTTGAACGCGTTGAAGAAACTGTAGGGCGCCAGGTTGGTGGCGCCCGCCGCGCTCTGCGTGGAGATCCAGCCGATGGGGCGCGGCCCCACGATGGCGTTGAACGGGTCGTGCGGCAGGCCGTGGCCCTGGCGGGGTTCGTAGCTGTGGATGGCGGAATCAGTCATGGTGGTCGCGCTGGGCGGGTGCGGGGTGAATGCAAGGGACGGAAGAAGGCCCATCGTAGAACCAACTCAGCCTGCGTGCGGGCCTGGGGGTATCGCCTGGGCCGCAGCCTGCGCCTGCAGCCACGCACAGAACACGTCGAGCCGCGGGTGGGCGCCCGCGCGGCGCCGCAGCACGTAGTTGTAGCCCGAGGCCACGAAGCCCAGCGGTGCCACCAGCCGGCCGGCCTGCACGTCGTCCATCACCAGGTGCCAGGGCGCCACGGCCACGCCCAGGCCGCGCACGGCGGCTTCCAGGGTGAAGTAGTAGTGCTCGAACTCGGGGCCCGTGGCGGGTGCCGGCGGCGGGAGTGGCACGCCGCTGGCGGCCGCCCACATGGCCCAGGCGTTGCGCCGCGTGCGCGTGTGCAGCATCAGCGGCGCCAGGGCCGGGCCGGCGATGTCGGCGCTTTGGCGCAGGGCCACGCGCTCGGCCAGGGCAGGGCTCAGCACCGGGCCCAGGTGCTCGGCGAACAGGCGCGGGGCTGCGCTGGCGCCCTGTGCCGTCGCGCCGGCTTCCTCGGCGGTGATGGTTACGTCGCAGTGCGTGGGGTCGGCCCCCGTGCCTGCCTCGGTGGTGCGCAGGCGCACCTCGATGCCGGGGTGCCGCGCCTGAAAGTCGAACAGCCGGGGGATCAGCCACTTGACGGTGAGGGTGCTGAAGCACGCGACATCCACCGGGCCCCGGCGGCCGTCGCTGACCTCGCGCACGGCGTCCGCAATGTGCGCGAACGCCGTGGTCAGCACCGGCTGCAGCACCCGAGCCGCCGCGGTCAGCGTGGGCCGGGCCTTGCTGCCGTCGAACAGCGGCACGCCCAGGTGCTGCTCCAGCTGGCGCACCTGGCGGCTCACGGCCCCGGGCGTGACCGATAGTTCGTCCGCCGCGGCGGTCATGCGGCCCAGGCGGGCGGCGGCTTCGAAGGCGCGCAGGGCGCTCAGCGGGGGCAGGCGGTGGTGGCTCATCTATGTGAGTTTATGGCGCAGGTGTGCGGAGAAATCATCGCTTTTCAGGATGGAGGCGATTGAAAAGAATAGCCCGGCTGGTGAAGGTGCCGGTCTGTAAGGCCCGTGAGCTGCGCCGGACCCGCCGGACTCGCCGGATTCCCACTATTTGACTTCAACGAACATACAGGACCCACACCGTGCCCTTCATCCGTACCAACGTTCCGCAAGACACCCCGTCCGCCACGCGCGAGGCCATCGTGCAGGGCATCCACCGGGCGCTGGTGGACAGCATCGGCATGCCGCCGGACGAGTTGTTCAACCTGGTGGCCGGTTATGCGCCGGGCGATTTCGCCTGCAGCCGCACCTTCAACGGCGTGGCGCGCTCCGACCGCGTGGTGGTGGTCGAGATCACCCTGCGGCGCGGGCGCAGCGATGCCATGAAGCGTGCCCTGTACGCCGCCATCGCCCGCCACCTGCATGCGATGGCGGGCGTGGCCCCGGCCGATGTGTTCATCTTCATGCACGAGAACGACTACTCCGACTGGTCCGTGGGCCACGGCCGGTTCGCCATGGAGCTGGCGCAGCAAACCGGCGCGCCGGGCTGAGCGGCGTGGTGGGTGCGTGGCGGGTCTCCGTGATGCTGGCGATGTCGTTGATGTCGGCCCGATGCTCCTGCACCGCGCGTCTGCACGAGGCCGGCACAAAACGCATTCGATAAGTTGCTATTAATTCAATAGCTGCTTGCGCTTTATGAGAGAGCGCTAGGCCGTGTTTTTGCCAATGAACCAGCTTGGTGGCTGCCCCATCGCCGTCTTGAACATCGCCGAAAACGCGCTGTCGCTGGCATAGCCGCTGCCTGCTGCCACCTGGCCCACCGGCTCGCCGCGCGCCAGGCGGGGCAGGGCGTGGGCCAGCACGGCCTGGCGGCGCCACTGCGCAAAGCCCATGGCGAACTGCGCATGGAACAGCCGGGCCAGAGTGCGCTCGCTGGCGCCGCTGTCGGCGGCCCAGTCGTGCAGCGTGGCGTAGCGGCCGGGCGCATCCAGCACGGCCTGGCAGAGCGCGCGCAGGCGCTTGTCGCTGGTCGGCCCGGGCAGCGGCACGCCCAGTGCCAGGCTCTCGGCACGGGCGATTTCATCGAGCACCAGACCGGTCAGCGCGGCCATGCGCGCGGGGCCGGGCGGCGGGCCGCCCACCGGGTCCAGCGCGGACACCAACTCGCGCAGCAGCGGCGTCACCGCCATCACGCGGCAATTGGCCCCCACCGCCGGCACCACGCTCGGGTCGATGTACAGCGTGCGAAAGGCCGCGGCCTCCAGCACCGCCACCGCATGCAGCGCGCCCGGCGCGATCCACACCGCGCGCGACGGCGGCACGATGTACGCGGCCGCAGCCGCTGGCGCGTGCACGCTCACCTGGATCACCCCGCTGGCGCAGTAGGCCAGTTGCCCCCACGCGTGGCGGTGGGGCTCGAAGTGCATATCGGCCGGCATGTCGCGCGCCCGCACCCGCACGGGGCTCTCGGGCGTGGGGGTGAAGGGGTCGGTGTCTCCGAGCGGAGCGGCTTGGCTGGTACGGGCCATGGCGGGGTTGATAGATGCGGGGGAGGTGGCCCTGGTGCATGCCGCAGATCAATGGTTTGGCACAAATTCGCCGAAACCTGTCTTTCCGTCGCATTCCAGAAACCCGGGCCCAATACTACGATGCCGCCATGACCACTGCAAACGCCACCAGCCTTCCGCCTGCCCCCACCCCGCTGCGCGCCGACGCCAGCGTCATCGGGCTGGTGGGCATCGCCCACCTCATCAGCCACTACAGCCAGCTGCTGCTGGCGCCGCTGTTCCCGTGGCTCAAGGACGCGTTCCAGGTCGGCTACACCGAGCTGGGTTTTCTCATGACCATCTTCTTCGTGGTCTCGTGCGCGGTGCAGGCCGGCTCGGGCTTCGTAGTGGACCGCTTCGGGCCCCGGCCCATCCTGTTCGGCGGCCTGGCGCTGCTGGGCCTGGCGGCCTTCGGCTTTGCGGCCAGCACCAGCTACGCCATGCTGGCCGCGTTCTCGGTGCTGGCGGGCATGGGCAACGGCGTGTTCCACCCGGTGGACTACACCCTGCTCAACCGCCGCGTGAGCGCGTCGCGCCTGGGCCATGCGTACAGCGTGCACGGCATCACCGGCAGCCTGGGCTGGGCGCTTGCGCCCGCCATGCTGGTGCCGATCGCCATCGCCACATCGTGGCGTGTGGCGCTGGTGTGCGCGGGCGTGCTGGCGTTCTCGGTGCTGCTGGTGCTCTTGGTCAGCCGCCGCCACCTGGCACTGCCGCCCTTGCCTGCGCCGAACCCCGCGGCCAAGTCCGCCGCATCGGGCGCCGCCGGGCAGGGCGGCAACTTCGCCTTCCTGCGCATCCCGGCCGTGTGGATGTGCTTTGCGTTCTTCTTCTTCTACGCCGTGGCGCTGAACGTGGTGCAGGCCTTCGCCCCCGAGGCCGCGCGCCAGCTGCACGCAGTGCCCGTGGCGCTGGCGGCGATGTGCCTTACCGTCTACATGGTGGCCAGCGCCGGCGGCATGGTGCTGGGCGGCTTCCTCGCGGCCGACCCCACCCGCTGCGAGCGCATCGTGGGCATCGGCTTTGGTCTTGCGGCCTGCGTGGCCGTGGCGCTGGCCCTGGCCCACCCGCCCGGCGCCCTGGTGCCCGTGCTGTTCGGCGTGATGGGTTTTTGCGCCGGCATTGCCGGCCCGTCGCGCGACCTGCTGGTCAAGCGCTCCACGCCCGAGGGCTCCACCGGCCGCGTCTACGGCATCGTGTACTCGGGCCTGGATATCGGCCAGGCGCTGTCGCCGCTGCTCTTCGGCGTGCTGCTCGACCAGGGCCGCTTTACCGCGGTGCTGCTGGGGCTGGCCGTGGTGCAGGGCGTGCTGATCGCCAGCGCGTTCAATGTGCGGCGGGTGCGCAGGACAGCCCTGGCTTGATGGAATGAATCTGGCCGATCAGCTATCACTTTGCAAACATGGAGCTGTGAGACCGCGCAACGACAGCGGTGACAATGCAGGCCGTGCATGGGACGGCGCAGGTGGTGACTCGGCTGCACACAGCCACCGTAGCCGCAGGTGCAGCGAAACTCGCGTCGCTGCGCAAACTAGCGGACCAAAAGATGGCTACAAAGAAATCGACCAGCAAAGGTGGGGTGTTGCCCGGCAATCCCGAGGGTGTGCCGATCAGTGAGTTGTGGGCATTGCTCGAGAGTGGCCTTGACGACGAATCTGCAGCAACTGCGATACCACCTGCGGCTAAGGGTGTGCCGGCCCCACGCAGGCCCAAGGAACTCGCTGCCTGGAAGGCGCTCGGTGCCACGCTAACGTCAGCACCCAAGACCAGCCTCGCTGCCTGGCTAGGACACCGCGATTCCATTGCGGCCTTGGAGCGGCAAGGTCTGGCTATTCCCCACTCCAAAATCTTTGCACGCGATCCACAATTGAAGCCCGACCCCCATGGCCTGGGGCTTTCTGTGGAGCAAAAAGCTACGGATCTTTTTGTGCGCTGCGTGGCCTTCTGGGGCGCGCAGTCCATACAGCGTGCGGCTCTCGCGTGCGCAGAGCTGCAGTTCGCTGCGCGCAACCGCGCTCCTGCTGCGTTGTTGGTGTTGCGAAACGCTGCGATGGCTGCGGCCCGCAACTACATCGCTTGTCCCGGCGAAGCCACCCGGTTGGCTGCGGTACAGGCATCCGAGGCTTGCTGGCAACACGGGGAAAAGCACCGCAACCCAGACAGTGCTGCTGCCCGTGCCACCTGGGAATATCTGGGCGCCCCCTGGTTTGCCGCCACGTTGGCGGGGGACGCCATGGACCTGACGGAATATGACGGCCCTCCACCCCGAGTCGCCAGCAGTACCTGGGGTGCCCGCAGCACGAGTCATCTCAACCATGCCGCAGAAGCCGCAGGGCACTGGACAAGCCCAGCCGAAGCCTTGCGTGCGATGCAGGAGGCCTTGCTGGCTTGGGCACTGAGCGACGCGCCAGAGGCAGAGTTCACCTAGACTTTCATCCACCATAGCTCCAGGAAAAATTGTGTCCGCCATGCCTCTCTCCGGCGCCGTCATTTTCGCCAAGGACATAACGCGGCTCGCTGCGTTCTACGAGCAGCTCTGCGGCCTGGCCGTGGTGCATGCAGAGGGCGACCACATCGTGCTGGAGTCAGCCGCCGTGCAGATCGTGGTCCACGCCATCCCGAAGCGGGTGGCCCAGACCATCACCATCACGCAGCCGCCCATGCTGCGTGAGCAGACCCCCATCAAGCTGTTCTTCGCGGTGCCGGACCTGGCCCAGGCCCGGATGCGGGCCGTGGGGCTGGGCGGGCAGATAGCGCCTGCCGCCAAGGAATGGGAAGCCCGGGGCTTTCGGGCCTGCGATGGCCACGACCCTGAAGGCAATTTGATCCAGCTGCGCCAGTCTGTGGCTTGACGCAGCGGGAAAAGGCGCGGTTCCTGCACGGGGTTCGCCGATGTGCTGCAATGCGCTCCGGTCCCCGCATGCAACCAATGAAGCCGCTGGGCGCCGACCGTCCCCTCCCTGTGCTTCACCTCATCTCCAGACAAGAAACCCCGCCATGACTTCACCCCTGTACAACGCCAGCGTCCCGGTCCTTCGCCAGATGCTGAACTCGCTCAAAGACATTCTGGCCAAGACCGAGGCCCATGCCACCGCGCGCAAGATCGAGCCCGATGCCCTGCTGCAGGCGCGGCTGTTCCCCGACATGTTCCCGCTGGCACGCCAGGTGCTGATCGCCTGCGACTTCGCCAAGGGCGTGGCAGCGCGGCTGGCGGGTGTGGATGTGCCCTCGTACCCGGACGCCGACCGCCCCGGTTTTGCCGACCTGAACCAGCGCATCGACACCGTGTTGGCATTCATCGGCAGCCTGCCCGTGGAGGCCTTTGCCGACGCCGCCACGCGCACCATCGTCCTGCAGGCCGGCACCCCGAAGGAAAAGCAGTTTGTGGGCGAGCAGTACCTGCTGCACTACGGCCTGCCGCAGTTCTTCTTCCACGTGACCACCGCCTATGCGCTGGCCCGTCACAACGGCGTGGAACTGGGCAAACGCGACTACATGGGAAAGCTGTAAGCCCCCCTGAGCCGCTGCGCGGCTTCCCCCGGAGGGGGACGCACCCGGTGGCCCGGCGAAGCCGGTTCCACGGGTGCACTGGCGTTGGGGGC
>Ga0209023_10005056_pt1 | contig 14613 bp, 7 predicted proteins | sample LakOneMetagenome_FD_187468 | JGI IMG/M metagenome (GOLD analysis project Ga0209023, IMG submission 187468) | Freshwater and sediment microbial communities from Lake Erie, Canada (SPAdes) (version 2) | ecosystem: Environmental > Aquatic > Freshwater > Lentic | place: Lake Erie, Canada | collected...
TTTTTTTAGTTTCATTATGAACTAAAAATATCGTGCCACTCACCGGTAATTAGGAATTAGAATTTAGGAATTAGTTGGAATGACTAAATATAGAATGGCTTAAAAACCAAAAACCAAATTCCCAATGCCATAATGATTATGCTTTACCCAGCACATACACAGCTGTAGGAGTAGGATTGCCGCCCTCCTTTTCCAGGGATATAGCAAAAGCATCGCCGCTCGTCACATTCATAGCCAGCTTTTGCATAGCTGCGGTATTGGCCATTTCACTAGGCAGTACGCCCATACTCACCGGCTTGCCGCCCTGTATCACCCACATCTGGTATTGCATACCTTTTGGCGGTTCGGGTAGCGCATTCATAGCCACATATGCCTCACCCTTGGTCTTGCTCCAGTATAGCGTAGCAGCCATTGCATGGCCCGGCACCATAGTATGCATCACTATTGTCTGCATTCCGGTATCGGCCATCATTGTCTTCGCCTTTGAATAATCATTTACTACGACAGCAAGCTCATTCTGTTTTGCCTGCAATTGCTGCACCTGCGCATTCAGCGCTACCTTATCTTCCTGCGCCTGCTTGCTTTGGTTGAACATCATAAAGTTCACCGTCACGCTGCCGGCAAGTATGGCCAGCATCGCGGCATACTTCCAGTCCATGGTCTTTTTGCGCTCTGGCTCAAAAGGTATTGTTCTTGAGGTGCGTGGTTTTTCATCTTCAGTATTACCTGCGTTAGAAGATGTTGCTTGCAGCGCATTCCATATTTTTTCCTGCACTGCCGCAGGAGGGTCCATAGCCAGGCTGGTGGCAAACTGTTGCATTGTTGTTTCTATAACATCCAGCTCTGTCTGCAGCTCAGGATACATTGCAATATTAGCAGCTACCAGCTCATGCTCCTCCGGAGTAAGTGCGCCTAGTACGTAAGCTTCTAAAATGCCTGATTCTATGTATTCCTTTGTTTTCACTTTAATTATTATATATTTCTCTTAGTTGTTGTATACCACTCCGCATACGTGTCTTCACGGTGCCAAGCGGTATTTGTAATGTCTTCGATATCTCGTCTAATGTGTATCCTTTAAAATATGCAAGGCTGATGATCGTTTCATATTCAGGCTTCAGCCCGGCCACCATTTTCCTTAGGCCTATGGTATCTGTCGACTGCTCAGTTTTCATTCCCTGCGCTATATTATCTACGACATCCTCACCCGTTTGGATTTTTCCTTTCATAATTTCTCCCTTCGAACGGAGCTTATCGATCGCGGAATTACGGGCAATATTGATCATCCAGGTATATAATCTGCCTTTCTGAGCATTATACTGGCCTATGTTGTTCCATATCTTAACGAACACATCCTGCAGCACATCCTGCGCAATATGCTCGTCATATACTACTTTGGTGATAACACCATATAACACCGCAGAATACTGGCGGTAAAGATAGTTGAATGCGTCCCTGCTCTGTTGTCTGAGCAGCAGTACCAATTCTTCTTCGTTATATGTAGCCGTTTGGGGACTCAAAAAATAATTTATATCCTAAAAGTAATCAATATCCGTTTAAGTAGTTACTGTGGTTGTACGCCTAAGGCGCCAACAGCTGAAACTACTTCGCAAAAACCATCCTGTAATCAGTCTTGACCTTTCCGTTACTGATATCATCCAGTTTCTTCTTGATCAGGCGTTTCTTTAATGGTGTTAAGTAATCTATAAATAGCTTGCCGTCAATGTGATCATACTCATGTTGTATCACTCTAGCAGTTATTCCATGAAAGGTTTCTTCGTGCTCTTTGAAGTTTTCGTCCAGGTATTTGATACGCACATGGCTTTGGCGCTTTATGTCCTCACGCACCTTGGGTATACTCAGGCAGCCTTCATTATAAGGCCATTCATCACCAGTTTCCTCTATCTTCTGAGCATTGATGAATACTTTCTTTATCGGTTGCTCATTAGGGTATTTACGCTTGTCTTCATCATTAAAGTCATCAACTATCTGCACCGTATCTACAATGAAAAGACGTATCGGCTTATTGATCTGCGGAGCAGCCAGCCCTACCCCATTGCTATTATAGAGGCTCTCCCACATATCAGCCAGCAGCTTTTTCAGCTCAGGGTACTCTGGAGTTATATTATCACAAACTTTACGCAATATCGGGCTTCCATAAGCCACTACAGGCAATATCATCTATTATTTTTATCTGTTTTAAGCATGTAAAGTTAATGATTTTCACGATGATGGTTGCCGCCACTTATTATTTCATCTATATATCGGATTTTATACTTGGAATAAAAATATTTAGTACCTTTAAAAAAAACCAAACTATGAAAAAAACCTTTATCCTTATTTCCGCATTAGTATGCGCATTCACCAACAGCAGTAAAGCCCAGACCATTTCAACTATTGCAGGTACAGGTGTAAAAAGCTTTTCCGGCGACTCCGGCCCAGCTACAGCAGCTGACATCCACGCTCCCTGGGGAGTAGCAACAGACGCATCGGGAAACGTTTATTTCACTGACTACTACAATTATCGTGTGCGTAAAATCAGTACTTCGGGCATCATCAGCACTATTGCAGGAACTGGCACCCCCGGGTTTAGTGGCGATGGGGGACCAGCAACGTTAGCTCAGTTCGAAAGCGTTGCAGGGGTCTGTGTCGATAAAACGGGCAACATTTATATTTCAGAAAATCTTGGCCATAGGATCCGCAAAATAGACGTTGGCGGAATTATCACCACCGTTGCAGGCAACGGCACCGCCGGATCCACTGGCGATGGAGGACCTGCAATAATCGCTGAGATAAGTAATCCGAATGAAGTTTTTGTAGACGGGACCGGCAATGTATATATTCCTGACCAGGGAGGACGCGTAAGAAAGGTAAATACTTCAGGTATCATTTCCACGATTGCAGGAACAGGTGTGGGTGGTTATTCTGGCGATGGAGGACCTGCAACTCTTGCGAAGATTAGTCTGCCGAACGATGTGTATGTAGATGCGGCAGGTAACGTTTACTTCGCAGAATATATTAACAACGTTATACGCAAAGTTAATACTTCCGGTATCATTTCCACTATTGCCGGAACAAGCGTTGGCGGCTACTCGGGCGACGGAGGCCCAGCAACAGCAGCTAAACTCAAAGGCCCCGCAGGTGTTGATATGATAGGTGGAGAAATAATATTTTGCGATGCTGAGAACAGTGTAATTCGTAAAATTAACGCAACAGGGATCATTAGTACAATTGCTGGCACCGGAGTAAAAACTTATACGGGAGACGGCGGACCCGCAACAGCCTATGCACTCAACAGGCCAAATAAATCCGCTCACGATGCTGCAGGCAACATTTATATTGCTGATATAGACAACGATCGTATTCGTAAAATAACATCTGCTAACAACCTCCCTGCCTTCCTCGATGGAACAACAAAACCATTAATGCTTTGTCAGGGATCTTCTGTCAATTATAGTTCTCTTGTTTCAGTATCAGATGTTGATGTAGCTCAAACAGAAACATGGAGCACCGGCACAGCACCATCACACGGCACTATCATTTCATCATATAGTGCAGTATCCACAGGTGGCACACTTACTCCAGTCGGGCTCACATACACTCCAGTAAGTACATTTGCAGGTTTAGATACATTCGTTATTCAACTGTCAGATGGTACTTCTACTATCTTTGATACTATCTATGTTACAGTAAATGTAAAACCGGATGCAGGCATAATAAAAGGCTATGACAGCGTATGTGCAGGAGCCTCCAAAACATTCTCCGATGCAATGGCAGGAGGCACATGGAGTAGCAGTAACAGCACTATTGCAACAATTGATCCGTCCACCGGAAAAGCAACAGGTAAAGCGGCAGGAATAGACACAATAAATTACATAGTAATAAACGACAACGGGTGCCGCGACACAGCATCCTTCACTGTAAAAGTAAAAGCAAAATCAGGATGTGTAGATGTGGTAGAAAAAATAGCCTCGCCGTACGCAGATGACATAACTGTGTATCCTAACCCGTCCACAGGTGCTTTCAGCTTATTAATATCTTCCTATAGCAACAAGGACGCAAGTATGGCCATATACAATATAGCTGGCTTTAAAATAATGACTGCCCAGGTAATGACTAATGTTAAGAAAGACATCCAACTTGACGTACCGGCAGGAATATATTTATTGCAGATCAGCACAGACCAGGGCATAATTACAAGAAAACTTGTATTCGGGGTTCAATAAATAGTATAGAACATTCAATATAAAAGCAAACGAGCCGGAACCCGGCTCGTTTGCTTTTATTAAGCCACAGTAATACTCAGCTTATAGATCACAGATGGCTGGTACCTGGCACCCAAAGCCAGCCATATACTGCGCATATGCACTCCATCGGCTGGTTCAAGTGTCACTTCAATTTTACTTGCAGCATTTGGCAAATTAGGATAAGCAGCCCTTTCCAGCAATGTATGTTCTGAAAAGAATACAACTATAGCATCAAGAAATTTTAACGCCTCTGTATAATTGTCAAAATTAGTGCTGGCTAGTATGTACAAAGTATAATTACCGGTTTTCACATCGTCAGCAGGCTGTGCCGTCGCCGCTTTATAGCCAAAAGAAATAGGCGCCTTAGTCGCCGTTCGGTCCAGGTTAATGAGCGACAACAGCACTTTGTTCATATTTCCAGTGGGTATTGTTCCATCTGCCGACACAGGGCTGTTCAGCACCACCTTACTTTCATTGAGACCAAAATGGCTCTTTAAATGGTCATCCAGTATTTGGCCGGTAAATTCAAGAGTTGCGCTGATCATTTGATTTTATATTGTCTGATAAAATTAGGTAAAAATATGGCCAACAGAGTAATACCCTGTTGGCCACAATACAAAAATCCTATTTCTACATTATAATTACAAACCTATTAACTCTTTAACCCTATTAACCTATTAACCCTTTAACCTGCCAACCGCTACTCAATAGTCACTTTCGCAACATATCTCCCGTGAGCGGTTGTAGCAGAAACAAGGTACATACCCGCTGCAACATCAAGCTGCATGCTCGTAGGTGTATTAGTTGACGAAGATACTTCTCTGATCTTTTCACCGATCATATTGGTGATCACAATGGTAACAGGTTCATTAATGTCAGATAACATGTTCACCATGAACATACCCTCATTCGGGTTCGGATAAACTTTTAATGCCGCCGATCGATCTGTAATGATCACAACATCTAATTTGCAGTCCACGATCGTTAATGGCCATGAGGCAATAGCCGTACCACAAATATTCGTTACCTCATAGCTGATTGTCGCAGTCCCGGCAGTTACGCCCGAAACAACACCAGACGCACTTACCGTAGCCAACGCATTACTGCTGCTCCATACACCACCGGCTATCGCATCGGCAAGCGTAATTGACGAATCGATGCAGACCGTCGACGATCCCGTTATAGCACCTGCATCAGGCTGCGGATTAACCGTTTCACCAAAAGTAGCGATACAACCCGTCGGCAACATATAAGTGATAATTACACTGCCCGCCGCAACTCCGGTAACCGACCCAGTACCTGCATCAACGGTCGCAACAGAAGCATCACTGCTGCTCCAGCTACCTCCGGCTGTTAGGTCCACCAGGCTTGTTGATAACCCTGCGCATACACTGCTAGTCCCGGTTATTGCCAGTGGCAATGGATTAACCGTAAATGAGATTGAGGTGTTGCAGCCCGTGCTAAACCTATAAGTGATCATAGTCGTACCTGGAGCAACCGCAGTTGTCACGCCCGACCCGGGAACTATCGTTGCAACCAGCGTATTACTGCTGCTCCATGTGCCGCCTCCTGCATCAACCAATGTGACTGTCAGACCGGTGCACGAACTGGCTGGCCCTGCTATAGGAGCCGGCGATGGATTGACTGTAATTAACGAAGATGTATAACATCCGGTTGGCAGCGTATAATAAATACTCACTGTACCTGCAGCCACTCCTGTCACAATACCTGATGATGAACCAACACCCGCAAGAGAGCTGCCGCTGCTCCACTTACCACCGGTCGTCGCATCGCTTAGTGTAATTGCAGACCCCGCACACACACTACTTAAACCTGTAATAGTCGATGGCAGTGGATTGACAATAACCTTGGCGCTGCTGCTCATAGTATTGGTGCATGATGTCACCGTATCAACTGCTTCTACTGTATATGTCCCACCTGTTGTTTGTAATCCGAAATCAAGCGACGAACCTGTGCCACGAACCAGGCCTCCGGTCGCTATGCCGCTATTATACAATTGATATTTTATTCGTGTATCAGAGCTGCTAAGGCCCACATGTACTCCCGTATCTCCGGCACAGAATTTACCGCCACCAAACACCGCGTATACAACAGGCAATGGCAAAACAGTAACCGTACGGGAAATATTACAACCCGTAGTAAGGGTATAAGTCACCGAAGCCGTGCCCGTCGAAAGACCGGTAACATCACCACTAGCGGACCCTACTGAAATTATTGATGATGTGCTCGTCCAGTCACCGCCGACACTCGCATCACTTAACGCCGATGTCGATCCCAGGCATATACTTGTGGCACCCGTAATAGCAGCCGGCAATGGATTTACGACAACCGAAGTGGTAACTGTTGTAGTACCGCATGAGTTGGAAATACTATAACCTATTGTCACATTACCGGCTATCAGGCCAGAAACAAGCCCGCCTGAAACGGAAGCTGAAGTATTACTTATACTCCATGTTCCGCCTGCCAGCGCATCGGTCAATTGTGTCGTAGAGCCCACACACACTGCAGTCACACCGGTGATCGCAGGTACATTAGGATATGGCAGTATAGTTACGGTCTTTGTCGCCGTTGCCGTGCCACATGAATTCGTAACGGAATAACTGATTGTATCCACTCCCGCAAAAACGCCAACGACTGTACCAGTTGTCACAATAGCGTTAGTATTGCTGCTGCTCCATACACCACCTGACGTTGCATCGGTCAGTTTAATGTTCGCTCCGGTGCACACGCTTGACAATCCTGTAATGCTGCTCACTGTGGGCAACGCACTTACAGTTATGGTTTTGGTCGCAGTTGCGGTGTTGCATACATTGGAAACAACATAACTAATAGTTGTCGTTCCGCTTGCTACACCTGTCACCAGGCCACCTGCTACCGTAACATTTGTATTACTGCTGCTCCATGCACCGCCTGCGCTGGCATTGGTAAGTGTTATTGTTGCGCCCGGGCAAACTGCAGCCAAACCGACAATAGTGCCGGCGGACGCCAGTGGGTCTATCGTCACAGTCTGTGTGGCAGTTGCAGACCCGCATGAATTGGTAAAGACATAACTGATCATTGTTGTACCACCTGAAACACCCGTCACTACACCACCCGATACCGTAGCGGCTGTTGTGTTGCTACTGCTCCATACGCCACCCGGTGTAGCATCGGTCAATGTTATTGACGAACTGACACATACATTAGAAAAACCGGTAATTGAGGCCACTGATGGCAGTGGATTTATTGTAATTGTTTTTATTGCGGTAGCGGTACCACAGGCCACAGTCACTGCATAACTTATAATACTGGTACCTGTCGATACACCGGTAACCACACCGCCTGAAACTGAAGCGTTTGTATTACTGCTACTCCACACGCCGCCACCCGTGGCATCTGTAAGGGTTATTGTATTACCCGCACATACACTGGACAAACCAGTTATCGTACCTGCGGATATTGCCGCATTTATAGTAATGGTTGCTGTTGTAGTGGCTGAACCGCAGCTGGCGGTCACCACATAACTGATAGTACTCGTTCCTGTTGCCATACCGGTCACCACACCACCGGAAACGGAAACATTGGTATTGCTGCTGCTCCATACGCCGCCGCCTGTAGCATTAGTCAACACTGTTGTAGCGCCCACGCATACCGAAGAAGAACCTGTAATAGTTCCTGCAGTCACAACTGATGGCACCACCGTAATTGGCTTCGCCGCTGTCGTTGTACCACATGCATTGGTAACAGAATAATTAATGGTATCCGCACCAGCCGTAACTCCCGAAACTATACCGCCGGAAACAGTAGCGGAAGTATTACTGCTGCTCCATACACCACCGGCGGTTACATCAGAAAGTGTGAGTGTACCGCCTGCACATACGTTAATGCCGCCTGTAATAGCTGCAACTACCGGCAATGGGCTGATAGTTACAGTCTTCAAAGCAGTGGCTGTGCCGCAAGCAGTGGTAACTGTATAACGCACAACACTTGTACCTGCTACGACACCGGTTACAACCCCTGCCGAAACTGATACGTTTGTATTAGTGCTGCTCCATACGCCGCCTGCAACGGCATCTGTTAATGTCGTTGAAGCACCAACACATACGCTGGTCGTCCCTGTTATGGTACCTGCTGTTACAGTTGGGCTTATGGTCACTGACTTTGTTGTAACGGCGCTGCCGCATACGTTAGTAAATGTATAGCTTATGGTCGCAGTACCAGCCGTCAAACCCGACACCACCCCGCCCGATACACCGGCATTCAAACTACTGCTGGTCCAGACACCTCCGGATGTCGCATTACTTAAAGCGATCGCTGAGCCCACGCATACGGCTGAGCCGCCGGTAATGGCACCTGCAAATGGCATCGGGTTCACCGTAATTGTCTTCGTCGTGGTCGCAGTGCCGCACACATTAGTTACAGCATAGCTCACCGTTGCTGTACCTAAGGCTACCCCGGTCACTACACCGCCCGCCACCGAAATATTGGAATTACTGCTGGTCCATACACCGCCGGATATTGCATCGGTCAGGTTTATATTTAGCCCTAAACAAACTGCCGCCGGACCAGTGATCGTACCCGCAGCCGGGGATGGATTTACTGTAATCGCTTTAAGCGCAGTTGCGGCACCACAAACGTTCGTTACCACATAACTTATAGTAGCTGTCCCGCCTGATACGCCGGTAACAACCCCGGCCGACACCGTTGCATTTGCATTGCTGCTGCTCCAGGTGCCACCTGTTGTAATATCTGTCAGTGCCATTGTTAAACTCTGGCACACGCTCGACCCACCGGTTATCGGCGCTGTCGACGGAAGCGGATTTATCGTCACTGCTTTTAGCGCATACAACGTACCGCATGAGTTAGTGACGGCATAGCTTATCGTACTCGTACCTGCTACCAGGCCTGTAACCGTACCACCGGAAACACTGGCGGACGAATTGCTCGTGCTCCACACGCCGCCTGGCGCAGCATCACTCAAGGCTATCGTAAAACCTGCACACACCGAAGACAGGCCGGTAACTGTACCCGGCACCGGCAATGGATTTACCGTAACTGTAGTAATAATTGTATTGCCGGCCACCGCATAAATAATTGTGCTTGTGCCTGCTGCCACACCGGTAACAACTCCTGTACCGGGCACAACTGTCGCCACCGCGGTGGTAGTACTTGTCCAGGTGCCGCCAGTAGTGGCATTGGTCAGTGCGCTTGCAGCACCTGCACATATCACCATAGATCCCGTAATAGGAGGCAATGAAGCAGAGTTTACTTTACGTATTCTGTAATTGTAGTAGTCAGCAAAGTATACTTTACCGCTGGCATCCATAGTTATGCCCGTAGGCGCTGTCATTTCTGCAGCCGTGGCGGGGCCGCCATCTCCTAGGAAGCCGCTTATATGATTACCGGCCATAGTGCTGACAATGCCGAATACATTTATTTTCCGCACCACGCTATTCCCTGCGTCAGAAATGAACAGATTACCGCTCGCATCCACAGCTACTCCACTTGGGCTGTAAAATTCCGCCGCCGTGGCGGGGCCGCCATCCCCGCTATATCCCGCTGTTCCTGCGCCGGCTATCGTAGTTATCACTCCTGAGCTGCTTACTTTTCTTACCACATTGTTGCCTTCCTCAGTAATAAATAAGTTACCGCTCGCATCCAATACAATTCCCGTAGGCAGGTCCAGTTTGGCATCCGTTGCTTGCCCACCATCTCCGGAATAGCCAACTGTGCCATCCCCTGCATAGGTGCTGATGATACCCGATGTGTTTACTTTACGTACCCGGTCGTTATAGGCGTCGGCAATATATACGTTGCCGGCACCGTCTACTGCCACGCCCGATGGGTAATTCAATGTTCCGGCCGTTGCTGCCCCTCCATCGCCTCCATAGCCCGCTGTCCCGTCTCCTGCAATGGTTGTGATAGTCCCTGATGTACTGATCTTTCGCACAACGCTGTTATACTGGTCTGCTACGTATAGATTACCACTACCATCCATGGTCACTGCCACCGGATAGGAAAGCTGGCTGGCTGTAGCGGCGCCACCATCGCCCGTATAGCCATTTGTTCCATTTCCCGCTATGGTATTGTTCACTCCTGAGGTGTTTATCTTACAGATCCTGCTGTTGTTCGCGTCTGCAATGTATAGGTTGCCGCTGCCATCTATCACAGTGCCATATGGTGCATAAGACACTGCTGTAGCTGCCGCTCCGTTGCCCATTCCTCCGCCCGCATAGGTGCTGATGGTACCCGATGTACTCACCTTGCGGATACGGTTATTGCCCGCATCTGTTATATATAGGTTACCACTGCCATCCACACACATACTCATTGCAAGGTATAGTTCAGCACTGGTTGCTGCCCCGCCATCGCCTGCAAAACCGGGATAACCATCTCCTGCTACTGTACTCATCGTACCACCTGTACTCACTTTCCTGATAACATAATTGCCGTAATCAGAGAAATAGAGATTACCACTGGCATCTGTTTTTACCATTGTCGGGTAGTACAGGTCTGCCGCAGTTGCCGGACCGCCGTCTCCGGTGTAGTCATACCCACCGGTACCTGCATAAGTGCTGATGATACCCGACGAATTTATCTTACGGATAACATTATTATTGAAATCAGCAAAATAGACATTGCCACTGCCATCTACAGCCACCCCATAAGGATTGTCTATTTGTGCTGCGGTTGCAGGGCCACCATCTCCGCTGAACCCACTTGTCACTGTGCCTGCTATTGTGCTGATAATTCCTGATGCGTTTACTTTGCGTATACGGTTATTTTTTTGGTCAGCTATAAATAAATTACCGCTGCCATCAACCGCTACACCTGCTGGGCCAGATAATTTTGCAGTTGTTGCTGCGCTGCCATCTCCGCTGAACCCGGCTGTACCGGTACCGGCTACTGTGCTAATAGTACCCGTTGTACTCACCTTACGGATCACATTATTGGCCTGGTCAGCTATGTATATGTTGCCGCTGCCATCGATGGCTACATCCGGCGAAAAATTCAACGTTGCAGCTGTCGCAGCACCGCCGTCCCCGGTATACGAGTAAGCACCCGTACCCGCAAAGGTGCTCATCACCTTTGAAGAACTTATTTTACGGACACGGTTATTATCCAGGTCGCAGAAAAACAAATTACCGCTGCCATCCGCCACTATGCCGTACGGATATCCAAGTTGAGCCGCAGTTGCTGTACCGCCATCACCGCTAAAACTGATGCTGCCATTACCGGCAATACTTGATATGCTTTGCGCGGTTGCACCGTTCGCAAGTAGCAGCAATGATGATAAAAAGGAGTAAACTATTTTTTTCATGATAATTTATTATTCAAGTTACAAATGCACTATAAATAAGAAAAATACTTATCCATACAATGATACAATATATTCTGTTCAAATAAAATACTACCCGATGTTAATGATATTCTAACCGCGACATCAGATAGGAAGGAAATAGCAGTAGTGCGAAAAAAAATGGATATTTGTGATAATAAGCGAAATAATAGCCTAACGACAGCACATGAATTATCTGAAACACATACTATTTGCCCTTGTTATTCTGGCACCTTCCTGCCTTAAGGCGCAACTGCCTGCATCTCACAAAGAAGGCGAATTGGAATGGTACACCGACCTGCTGAAGGCAAATGACATATCTAAAGCAAAACACAAGCCGGTCTTTGCGTTCTTTACCGGCAGCGACTGGTGTGGTTGGTGCAGAAAACTGCATATGGAGGTGTTCGAGAAACCGGAATTCGTGAAATGGGCAAAAAAGAACGTGGTACTATTGGAACTGGACTTCCCGCGTGCCAAAACATTGGCGCCCGAATTGGTGCAGCAGAATAGCAGCCTGCAGCAGGCATTCCAGGTGCGCGGCTACCCCACCGTATGGCTGTTCTTTATGAACAAAAATACAGACAGCGCCACATACGCCATTAACCCCCTTGGCTCACTGGGCTACCCTGCCGGTGCTGAAAAAGGCAAGGAGGAAGTAAAATTCCTGGAAGAAGCTAACGCACTATTGGCTAAGATGCCCGCTAAGTAAACTACGCCGTGTTGTCTGTAATATTCCATTAAAATAAAAATAGGTTGTTCGGCGTAGTCTCCGACTACGTCGCTGAGGATGTCAATCTCTGATTGACGAATACTCACTCCCAATAGAGAGCGATAATCAGCCGAAACCCTTACCTGTCCAGCAAACTATTTTTTATCATACTACCGAAAACGCTATATCATAGAAATTACCTCTTGCTATTTCCACCTACCCTTACGATCTTTGTACCGGAGCATGCAGTTTTAGTGGCCTGGTAATAAACCAAGGATTTTCTCGATCCGCCGTATTCCCGCAGTGAACGGAAGTAACAGGAAGGTCGCCCGTAAGTAATTTCGTTCATAACACCTGGCAGTAAACCGCAAATTGCGAAACTGCGGTTTCCCGCAAAATCCCGCAGCAATCCCGCAATTTCCGCAACATAAACAATTGATTATCAACACTAACTCAAAAACAACATTTTTTTCCCGCAATTCCGCAAAAACGTGATTTGCTTAACAAAAGGATGCGATGGAGTATAACAGTAGGTTCGGATGTAACTGGTAGGTTTGCAATGAAGTCCCCCTTTAGGGGCGGAGGGGTTTCAACTTTCCCGCAGAAATCCCGCAATTCCCGCAACACAAACAATTGATTATCAACACTAACTCAAAAACAACATTTTCTCCGCAATTCCGCAATTTTTCAAATAACCATATTCATCATATATTTAAGTAACCAAATTCCCAATCCCCTGATCACAAATTCCTTGCTCAGAAACACATTGCCAAATTCCTAATTACAAATTCCCAATTCCCATCATGAAAAGGCTTTTATAAAAGAAAAAAACGTATCTTTGCACTCCCCAAAAAAAACAAGGGGATTTATATTTTGGAAGATCAAACAATCAATTCGGAAACAGCCGGAACATCACAAGATGAGTCCGTACAAAACGTTGCAGTAGCATCTACGGATACTGCTGAAGTTACCAATGCCGCTGAAGCTCAGGCTGAAGCAGAAGTACTTGCAGAAATGGAAGCTACTCCTGAGGTTCGTAAACCACGTCATTATTACGAAACACCGTCAGAAACCCCATTCGATGATTTCGACTGGAGCGTAGACAAACGTAACGTTGCATCTTACAAGGAAGACGACCGTCAGAAGTTCGACACCCTTTATGGCAGCACGTTCAAAGCTATTGCAGAATCAGAATTGCTGCATGGCGCTATCGTTGGCCTTACCAAGACCGACGCTATTATCAACATCGGCTTCAAATCCGATGGCCTTGTTTCCCTCAACGAATTCCGTGACATGCCGAACGTAAAGATCGGTGATGAGATCGAAGTTATGGTGGTGGAAAAAGAAGACAAACATGGTCACCTGCACCTGAGCCGCAAAATGGCGCGCGCAGCACGTGCATGGCAGCAGATCGTGGACTTCTACAAAACAGGCGAGGTGGTTACAGGTACTATCACAAGCAAGACCAAAGGCGGTCTTATTGTTGATGTTTATGGCCTGGAAACATTCTTACCTGGTTCACAGATCGACGTGAAGCCTGTTACCGACTACGATCAGTATGTTGGCAAAACAATGGACTTCAAGGTCGTTAAGATCAATGAAACTATCCGTAACGCCGTTGTATCTCACAAAGCGCTTATCGAAAGCGATATCGAGCAGCAGCGTAGCGTTATCATCGGCCAGCTCGAGAAAGGACAGGTACTGGAAGGTACTGTTAAGAATGTTACCGACTTCGGTGCATTCATCGACCTCGGTGGTGTTGACGGATTACTTTATATCACAGACATTAGCTGGGGCCGCGTAACGCATCCTAGCGAAGTGGTACACAATGGCCAGAAACTGAACGTTGTTGTTCTTGACTTCGATGACGAGAAGAAACGTATCAGCCTTGGTCTGAAACAGCTGACTCCTCATCCATGGGATAACCTGCCTGCAGAAATAGTAGAAGGTGCTAAGGTGAAAGGTAAAGTTGTGAACATCGAAGATTACGGTGCATTCTTAGAGATCATGCCGGGCGTAGAAGGCCTTGTGCACGTATCTGAGATCACATGGTCTTCTCAGCCTATCAACGCTAAAGAATTCTTCAAATTGGGCGAAGAGTTTGAAGCAGTTGTAGTAACTCTTGATAAGGACGAGCGCAAGATGAGCCTTTCTATCAAGCAGATGACTGAAGATCCATGGGATACTATCGAAAACAAATTCCCGATCGACAGCCGTCACAAGGGTACTGTTAAGAACATCACTCCTTATGGCGTATTCGTAGAGCTGGAAACAGGCATCGGCGGTATGATCCATATCAGCGACCTTAGCTGGATCAAGCG